>Ga0307379_10013493_pt1 | contig 10582 bp, 11 predicted proteins | sample UN2MG_FD_202237 | JGI IMG/M metagenome (GOLD analysis project Ga0307379, IMG submission 202237) | Soil microbial communities from Risofladan, Vaasa, Finland - UN-2 | ecosystem: Environmental > Terrestrial > Soil > Coastal area > Acid sulfate soil | place: Finland: Risofladan, Vaasa | collected... | reverse complement strand
GCCGGCGTGAAAATACTCGGAATAGAAGGACTTACCCGGTCAGTTATCCGGCCGGACCCGGCAGAGTCCATAATGGAAGGAGATTATCTTATTGCCATGGGTAATGTCAAAAATTTGAAAAGATTAATCCGGCTGGTCTGATCTAGTGATGTAGGATGAATGAAGATCGATCCTGTGCCCTGGGGCGTATCGAACAGATGATCAGATATACCGTCTGGAGCAGCGGAAGCTCCGGGCTGGTAATCGGTATGAGCGGGGGGGTCGATTCGGCCGTCGCTGCGGCCATGTGCTGCCGGGCCATGGGTGGGTCACGGGTGCTGGGACTCACCATTCCCACAAGGGTGACCAGGCCCGAAGACCTGGATGATGCCGCAATGCTTTGCGAGCAGCTCTCCATGAAACACGTTGTCATCTCCATAGATGGTATCCTGGATGCATACCGATCTATCCCCGAATACAGCGAATCACCGTACCTGGCTGGAAATTTGATGGCCCGAACCAGGATGGCCATTCTCTATTATTATGCAAACCGGGAGGGGCGGCTTGTGTGCGGTACCTCGAACCGCACAGAGTATATGCTTGGATATTGCACGAAATATGGTGACAATGCCGCCGATATCCAGCCGATACTGCATTTATATAAAACGGAAGTATATGATGCGGCCAGATATCTTGGCATTCCGGAAACGATTATTGAAAAAACGCCTTCCGCCGGACTCTGGGCTGGCCAGAGTGACGAGGAGGAACTTGGCCTCACCTATCCTGATATCGATTCCGCTCTTATCGCCCTGGATAAAAATGGATGGAAAAGTGCCAGCGCTATTGAGGAAAGGGTCCTTTCATTTGTGAAAAAAAGCGAACATAAGCGTCTTGATCCGCCTAACCTTCTAGGCATTTTGTAAGTTCCGGAAGATACCTTTCCGGCCTGTTCAAAAACTCCAGTGCGTCTTTGTCATTTCCCACGAGTGAATATAGCGGGGCCCGGCATAGAGTGCAGTATGCTGCCAGCGGTTCACCCCTGAACCTCCTGAGTATTGGAATATCAGGATACGCCCTGTTCCTGATGAGTGAGCCGTCAGCAAGTTCATAATAGGCGGCTCCCCGCATCTCTTCATACTCGTTGTATTCGCTGGAAAATTCATTGGATACAATATTGGCCATCACCAGGCGGGAATTCCCCGGATTTATTGTCACATGGCCATACGATGGGGGTATGATCACAATATCTCCTTTCCTGGCTTCGATCAGTACAATATCACTCATATCGCGTTTCTGGATGAGATAATGCGCCTCTCCTTCCAGCACTTCATATACTTCCGGGTATCCCACACCTGAAAGGTTCTTGGGATGGTGATGACCTTTTGTCTTTACCCTCTCACCGCAGACAACCCTTGAAGGTATCACAGTGATGTCATAACGCAATTTCCGATATTTGAGCCATTCCCGGTCTTCCGGGGTTCTGGCGAGATCGCGATACATAAAATAGAGGGGACCGCGGATTGAACACTCCGGGTCTTTTAATACGGCCTGCATATCACTGACCATGCGGACCGACGGTTCGGGGAGATCCCCCTCCCAGCCAAACATCAATTCTTCTTTTTATGTACTAACACATAATATGCTGCCCCGCCGATTGCGGCGATGACAAGGATACCAACCAGGATTGGATTAATGCCGGATCCTTCGCCTACTTTGATCCTCACCTTCATGGTATCGGAAATCTGGCTGTTGCCAAGGGCGTCCCTGTACCTGATTTCCGAGTCAAGACCGTATTCTTTCAGTGTTGCAGACCCATCGATGCTCACCTCATACCTGGCAACTGCCTTTTGCCCTGGTTCAATGTCTCCGATATACGCGGTGTCATCATTACTGGTGAACGGGTCCACCGCACTTACCCTTGCCTGGGCACTGTATGCTGTGGCAGCGCCGGCATTCTCGTATACCACTTCGATAACTGTCTTCTGCCCGGATTTCACTTCCTGGGGAGGTGATATAACAGAAAAATCGATCTTTCCTCCCACAGGCACGCCGATGGTGACTTTATCCGAAGTGATGGTATCGCCTTCGTGATTCTTGTAGACAACAAAGAAATCAAGAGGATACGTCTGTGCCCCCGCATCACGTGAGACTGCCACTTTGAACCGGATTTCTGTTGTTGAATTTATCGGAAAATCTCCGATATAGACGCTGCTGTCGGTGGGGATTACCGGACTTTCGCCATTTCTTGCAATCTTGATGATGGCCGATTCGGCGTCCTCGAAACCGGCATTTCGTACTGTGAGATTTATATAGCCTTCATTTCCCGCATTCAGGTGTTCGGTGGCAACTGTGTCCGCCTTTATATAAATCAGGGGTTTGATCTTTACTGGAATCTCCAGGATTTCATCTATTTCCTTGTAGCTATAGTCAATGCTGTCCTGACCAAACTGTTCGGCAGAGCGCAGGTAAGTATAGTGCAGCTGCAGGGGAAGGAGGTATTCTCCTGCAGGGGCATCTGCTTTTATTTTGGCAACAAATGAGACCTGGGCACTCTTTCCGCCGTGAATATCTCCCACCATCTGGGGATCCGTCCTGATAACCAGCGGGGCATCGCCAGGATATAACGCAACTATCATCATTTTGGCAGTATTTGGAAGATCGTCCCTCTCAACTATGCTTGACTGGACAAACTTCATATCAATAAGACCCTTGTTTTCCACCATCACCGGGATAGTCACTTCCTGACCAGGAACAAATTCATTGGAACCGGCGATAGCAGCCGAGAGGGCCGGCCCTCCGGACATATACTTTGTACCGGCAAGGGCTGGCGCCGCTATTATGCTGGCAATGAGCGTGAATATTATAAAATACCGGATATTCATATCGGACCTCTTGTTGTTATTGCTATAACAACATTTATTATGAAACACTATATATATGTATTCAATGGATGAACCGGGAGTAAATCAGGTTCCTATCGCTGAATCTCTCAAATCTCTTGGGCTTACCAAATATGAGGCCCTGGTCTATATTGCCCTGATCAGAGTTGCAGGGGCCACGGCCACTGAGATCCATGAGATATCGGGGGTTCCCCGCGCATCAGTGTACCCCGTTCTGGACAGGCTGGTCCAGAAAAACCTGGTCTCGGTCTCAAACACCTCTCCCAAACGTTTCAATCCGGTAAAGCCTGACGATGGCATTGACAGCCTCATGAAGTCAATCAAATCCGACGCCGCAAGAGCCCGCGAGGATCTGAACCGGATGTATCGGAAACGTTCAAATATGGATCGGGCCAACCAGGAGCTTATCTGGAGCATCTATGGAGAAGAAAATATCAAGGTCCGTCTACTGGATCTTATTTCCAAAGCCGGAGAAAGCATCAGTATCATTTTTTACTGGGGCAGATTGCGAAAGGAGATAAGGGAGATCCTGGAAGATATGAAAGAGCGGGTTTCTATCGAGTTGGTAACCGACTACTGGGATGGGCCGGTTCCCGAAGGAATGAATGTCTGGGTAAAAATACCTCCGGAAGGGCATGGCCATGGATCAGGAAAAACTCTTGCAGGTGGCGTTTTTCTTATCGATAAAACAAAAGCCATGGTGATAATGGGTTCAATGAAAGAGGGAACAACGGCGTTATATTCAGAAGCATCGGGTTTTGTCAGGTTTTTTACTATGTACTGGGACTTCTTCTCCTCATGGGCCAAACCCGAAGATTAGTAATCCAGAATATCATTCAAATTCGTCACATCCATCACCCCTTTTATGGCCTGGGTAAGGACATAGATTCCCCCCTCTTTTATTGCAGCCATGGGATTTGTCCCGCCGAGGGTCACAATACCCATATACTGCGGATCAACTGCAACACCCAATGCAGGGGCGTTTGGAAGACCCACATCCAGGATACCCGAGAAACTACTTCCTGCCAGATCGTCCATTACTTCCCCGATCAAAGATTCTGCTTCCATATGGCACTGTCGGATATTTGCAAGCACGTTTCCTGATCCCCTCCTCATCACCGCATTTACCGAGGTGATCTCCTGGGAGATAAGAACCTGCAGGGGGTCAATTGTCGTATATTCATAGAGTATTATGTGGGTAAATCTCCTGGGAACCCTCTGGTCGACCTCGACAACTCCCCCCCCAATTGGATTTACCGGCACCCCTCTCTCCATTAACACGCCATCCAGTGTGGAGCTGCACATGTTAATGACAGCGGTGGACTCATCCGGCACCTTAAAATCTCCGACCATCTCACCGGGAGGTATGAATCTGACCAGGCCACTCACGCACACACCTGCTTTGAAGGCATCCTTGAATGTGGAAATCACGTATTCCAGATCCTCTGTCCTGATCAGCGAAAGATTAAAGATTATATTGCCGGTCCCTTCCCTGGGGTCATATGTTACCTGCATGGCATATTCTTCAATCCTGTGATTCACAAACTTCAGGGGGAGATTCATTAATTATTCTTCGTTCATCGCAATAGAAAAATTGTTCTATAAGATTGAGGAAATGTATGTTTGATGGATGGAAAAACGCGGGAAAAGGCGAAAATAGGGATGAAAGAAATACTGGAATCTGCAGGCTACGAAGTAAATGAGGTTGATCCACCTTTGGACCTCTCTGCTATCCGCGATGCAGAATGCCTTTTGGTCCTCTGTTCTGATGAACAGGATAAGATCAATGAATTTGACTGCACCAGTTATACACTGAAGGCTGATAATCAGGAGATGACATGCAAGAAATTACTTTTTACAATCGGCGAATCTATACCCCTGGATCATTCAATTGTCTGGGGCATAAAGGAATTCGTCCGCTATGCGGGCGAGTCGGCCATTGCAAGAATACTGGACCGGCAGCTCTCCCTCTCTTTTACGTCATCGGATGTCATTCCCATCATTTCAACAAAAGAAGAAGCGGGGGACGAAACTGCGGGTATCACCCTGCGCCACCTTCCGCTAAAAGTGAATAAAAAAGCTGCTGAACAGATTGCATCAATAAAGGGTACTGCACACCTGCGTTTTATCCCACACTGGTTCTATGATTTCCAAAGTTCAGGAGATCAGGTATATAAGGAAAAACACATCCCATTCGATGCGGAAGGTTCGGGGGCCATCAATGCCATCAACGGCATCCACTTCGATGCAAACCAGGCTATGGCTGTAGATAGTCCGATTCCAGGTGATGCGGAAGTGGTCCAACCCCATATCTCGAATGATGAAGCCACAGAGAGAATTTTCAAAGAAATCATAGACCAGCTCACACAGAGGGTCAGGCTTAAACAGGAGAAAGGGGATGCAATCTTCTACGAGGAGAAGGTTATCACGCCTGACAGGAAAAACATTCAACTGAAAGTATCGCAGGTTTACGTCCCCGTATGGCAGATCAGGGGGAAAAAGATTGTTGAAGTCAATGCATTTTCCGGCGAGATACTCTCAGAGCCCATGGATGAAGGCGTGGAGATCCTCTGATTGATTCTATGATTGTTATTATTGGAGGCGGGCCTGCGGGGAGAACAGCAGCACTACACCTGGCCCTGGCAGGGAGAGAAGTTACTCTTGTCGAAAAAGGAGGAATAGGAGGGCAATGCCTCCATTACGGATGTATGGCGGTCTGCGCCCTGAATGATGTGGCAAGATCTCTTGACTCATCCCGGAAGCTCCATCACCTTGGCATCCTTGATTCTGCACCAAAAGTTCATTTTCCGAAACTGCTGCAGGAAATGAGACTCGTGCAGAATAAAATCGAGTCAATTCTTGATGCAGAAACCCGGGCCGCAGGCGTCGACATCCGTTATGGAATAGAAGGTCGACTGGAAGCAGATGCGGTTTATATAGGTAAAGAGAGCGTGAAAGCCGATGCCGTTATCGTGGCCACAGGCTCAATGCCTCGAATACCCAATATCAATGGAACAGGGCTTTCAGAAGTATATCATCCCCACACTCTCTCTTCCATGACTACGCTTCCGGGAAGGCTGGCAATTATCGGGGGAGGCATCATGGCAGTGGAATTTGCGTATATTTTCCATCAGTTCGGAAGCGAAGTGCATCTCATCGGTCGAAGCGACCTCCTCAAAAACCTGGATCCCAAACTGCGTGCAACGGCATTCAAAGAACTTGAGGGCATACATATCCATGAACACTGTAATATCAATGCAATAAACGGGGATGACCGTGCAGAGTCTGTATCGATTGGTGAAAAGGTGCCCACCGAGATCCCGTGTGATGCCGTGTTCCTGGCTGCAGGGCTGGTTCCCCGATCGGAACTGCTACATGGAGTTGATATCGGGAAAATGGGCCAGGTCATTGTGAACCGCAGGATGCAGACCAGCAGGAAGGGGGTCTATGCCTGCGGAGACGTGACAGGTTCGCCCTGTCTGACACCTGTGGCCAGGAGGGAGGGTGTGGTGGCAGCTGAAAATATCCTGGGAAGGGACGCAGTCATGGATTATGATGCGATACCTCAGTCCCTTAACCTGTTCTCTGAACTGGCTTTCTGGGAGCGTGACAATCCGAACGGCATAACATTTTCAGTTCCGGGTCCGGCAGGCCCCGGTACTTTCTGGTCTGTCCCGACGGGAACCACGGGCCTTGCCAGGATAACGGTAGACCCCGATTCCGGCAACCTTAATGCAGTTCATACTGCAGCTCCGGCAGCAGGCATTATCGCCGCGTATACGGCATTTCTCTCAAAATGCGGAGTTCAGGTGCATGATCTGGACGCCTTCCTTGAAGTGCACCCCATGAGCGACGGTATCTACTCTCTACTCAAATATGCATCACTCCGGCTGAATGATCCTGACTTTTCATCATAAAAGTTATACATTTTTTTCGGCCATACAGATTCTATAAAACATTCCGACCTGTGTTCATATATTCGGGAACTGCGACCTGTCACTCGTGATACTCTGCCGGAGGGTCAATATTTCCGCTTTCTCTTCCCTTAAAAGAGCATAATTTTGCCGAATTGTTATAGAGAGGAAAGCTTCTTCCTCCAAGAGGGGAACTTGTGTTTTTCACTTTCTTCCGGGCACAATAATTTAATATAATAATTGCTCTATGGATACTTTATAGGGGTTTGAAAAAATGAAAAGTGAAGAGTATCGACAGATCATATCTGATGCTATCGAACAGGAAATTGAGTCATACGATTTCTATCGTTATATTGCCGACAAAGTCAGGGACTCAACCTTAAAATCAATATTTGCGGAACTGGCAGATGAAGAGATGCAGCATCATGAGGTCCTGAAAGGATATCTATCCAAGGATGCAAAAGCGCTGAAATTTGATCCTTCTCATGATTACAGGGTTGCTCAGACCACGGATCTGCCCCGCCTAAGCACTGACATGAAGCCGGTCGAGGGACTTGTACTGGCAATCAGGAAAGAACTGGCCGCCATGCAGGTCTATACACAGTGTGCGTGCGGAAGTGATGACACTGAACAGCAGATGGTCTTCCAGCAACTAGCAAACATGGAACGCGGTCATAAGGCAAAACTTGAGGATATCTACACCAACATGGCCTTCCCTGAGGTCTGGTAACTAAAATAAAAGGGAATTCCGGTTTTCCGGGATTCCTTCATCCCATTATATTACGTGGAAAGTCCCCTGATGAGGGTAGGGACCGCATTTCCAATCTTTTATAGGAATATAAAAATTTCACAAAATGCCGCGCATCTCAAAAATCGTCGCGTTTTATATCAGGGAATATCCTTGCATGTACCGCATAAATTTTATGGTTCTTCTTGCCATCCTCACCTGATTTTTTTTATAATTCGGAGTATCTTGAATACAAATATTTCATACATCAATGCATAACCAGCTGGTTCAAACCTGGTCAGGATCGGCATCGGCCCGGTAGCCTCCATATTCTTCCAAATTAAATGCGGTGATTTTAAATTATTGTTTAAGGCGGGCAATGATGCACCGCCTCGATGATATGGGAGATGAAAAACAATGAAAATGAAGAGCACTTTCGGGCTGGCCCTGCTCGGACTATTCCTGCTGGCAATTCTGGCCGTTCCAGTTGCCGCTGTAACTGCAGGGCAGGAAACCGGGGTCGTGTCCGACACCCGGATCGATCCAGGGCTCAAGGAAGATCTATGGGAATTGCATAAAGAGTACCGGCTTTCTGTATTTGACCTTCATGTACAGGAGGGCGGCGAAATAATTGGTTTGATGGAGGAATACGGCTACGACACCAGCCAGCTTCAACAGATCATGTCTGATATCGCAGGAATGAGGGGCGAACTCCAGGCCGCACTTTCTGGTGATGACAGGGCTGCCCTTCATCACATTAATGACCAGTTGAGAGTCCTGTGGCACCAGTTCCGAGATACGATGCGAATGCTGCTCAGGTCAGGTCTCTGATCAGGTGCAAAAATTTAACCCCTCTGCCGCTTTTAAAACGGCTGGCCGGATATTATAGCCACTTTGAAAATTTCCAGCGAAAAACCCCCGAATTTTTTTGATCTCCCTGCACTGGAAAGAGCATTGATGAAGAGAGAACCACATGTATCACTTCCCTCTAATAAAAAAAATCAAATGAGATGTCAATGTACATATCTTGAAATGCCAGCCAGCCGATATATACTGGTCAATATCATAGGAAATACAGTTCCCTGATTGTATATTTCATACTATTATCGAATGGAAAACCAAAAGTCTGGTTTTTGAGGTAATGCACGAGGAACTATCTGGGAAATACACCCGGGCAATCCCAAAATAAGAGAGACTTCAATGAAATCCGCGAAAGACTGCAGGCAGAGAAAATGCATCCAACCAGGAGATCTGGTTGAGATCGAACAGAAAAAAGACCAGAGAAGTGGGCAATTGACCGAAGGCAAAGTCAGGGAGATCCTTACACGTTCAGATTTCCATCCTCACGGGATTAAGGTACGGCTGGAAGACGGCCATGTCGGTCGCGTCCAGCATATTAATTAATTCGTTTCTTGCTTTTGTGTCGATCCGGTCCAATTCAATACCAGGGATTTAGTAAAAATACACGAGGTTTCTGATTTGAATAACCCATTTGAAATTGCTTTTTTATTAGAATCATCAATATGATTTAATCATCAGAAATGCTTTATATTCCAGTCATAGTTTTAAGACACCGAATCTACTAACAGGTACCTGATGACATTCGAATGCAGGCAGTGCGGAAACTGCTGTATGTACCTTGGCGATTATATACAGATTGAAAGCCAAACAGGATCTTTCGAATTCTGTGCCTGCAGCGTGTCTACTGGAACGCAGTTTCTTGCTTATCTAGATGAAGATAAACGCGACCTGTTCGCTGACCAGGCTTTTACAGAAAGTCACCCTTCTGCATGCCCGTTCCTTCGTCTTTCCGGGGATCATGTAATCTGTACAATCCATAAAACCCGCCCGTCACAGTGCAGGGCCTACAGGTGTGTGAGTATGAGGATTTTTTCAGTTGATGGATCTTTCAGGGGAAGTGTAAGCGGCTCACTTGCGCTTTCGAGTGAGGATGCCACACTGCGTGAATTATGGGAACAGGTTCTTTCGGAAATCCCATTTTATTCACAGGATGCCGAAGATCGTCTGGCGCAACTTATTGAGCAAAACGGCTATATTGTGGTGTAAGAAGAATCTCAAATAGACTGGCGGGCATCTTTCCCTTTTCCCCGGATGCAGAAAACGGTTGGAGAGCAGAGCATCATTCCTTTTGCGATATCCGTGATCTAACCAAAACTCTGCCAGATGGCCAGACCGAATTCGAGGGCTATGAGAATGATGATGATCCACTCCAGGAAATAGGAATGCTGGATGCGAACCTCGTCTGAAAGCATGGAATAATTCTGCTGTACAACCTCAATCTTGCGGCTGACGCTCCCGCTCCACTGGTTGCTGCGGAGTACCTTGAGTGCAGTCGCATAGACCCGGGCATAGTAGATATCCTCGGTCACTTTTATCAGGTTGTTCACTTTCTCGGTAATCTCGGAGATCTCGGCATAGATCTCCATCTGTTTGGCCATTATTTCGTGGTACTGCCGCATCCGGCGGAACCGCCAGAGACGATCGGCATGTTCGATGTCATCATACATCTTCTCCATCTGGCGCATCATTTCCCTGTCATAATAACGGAGCTCGAGAACCTGCACATTGGCAAACTCAATCAGTTCGATCAGGTCCAGGGGATACTCGGGGTTGCAGAGAAGCGCAGAGTCCCAGGAGAGGATGGCCAGGTCATTTTCAGTGTAGCTAAGGGAATTTTTTACGATCTCCTCCCGCATCTGTTCTGAAATCCTGTTACGCTCTCCGATCAGGAGTGACGCCGGGTCAACCGAATCATCCAGATGATCGGTGACAAAGACGGTATAATCCTCATAAAATTCCTGGTCAATTGAAATTGATTTGATGTGGGGTTTTAAGATTTCTTCAATTTTTGGAATATATGAACGGAATGCCTCCGAAAGCCCTTCCTGACCGGCAAAGAGAATGCCCATCTTCTCCAGTGCCTCCGGAAGACCATCGGGATCTTCGTATACAAAACACAGGCTGATTGCCCCGATATCATATACACGGCTCAGGGTAGTAAATTCAATGATCTGTCCGTCCTTCTCTACACAGACTGGATC
>Ga0307379_10013491_pt1 | contig 10584 bp, 4 predicted proteins | sample UN2MG_FD_202237 | JGI IMG/M metagenome (GOLD analysis project Ga0307379, IMG submission 202237) | Soil microbial communities from Risofladan, Vaasa, Finland - UN-2 | ecosystem: Environmental > Terrestrial > Soil > Coastal area > Acid sulfate soil | place: Finland: Risofladan, Vaasa | collected... | reverse complement strand
TCAGGCCGGCCACGACTCGCTCCAGGTGCTGCGGGTTGCTCAGCGTGGCCACGATCTCCTGGAGCAATTCTCCCTTGCGCAGTCCCGTCCATCCGCTCCACGGTATGACCTGGCGGCCGATGCCGGTAAGCGCCCCCTTGTTGTAGATGGACAATGCTTCGGCGATGGTCGGGGCAGGCGTTGTCAGTCTGGATTGCAGACGGAGGCGCACTGCGCTGCGCCGTTCGCGCTCCTGCTCCACGAACGACTCGTAACCGGCCTGCAATTGGATGGTCTCGTCGAGGCGCTCCAGCAGTTTCTGTGCCGGGTCATAACCGGGATACAGGTCGAGGGCAGCCTGCAGCAGCCGGCGGGCCCGCTCATATTCCTGCCGGTATGCCAGGAGGCGCGCCTGGGCGTAGGAGTAAAATGCCATTTCTTGCGGGTGGAAACGCCGCAACCCGGCCAGCGGCTCCAGCATCTCTTCCGCCCCCGCCACGTCCCGCTCGTCCAGCAGGTACATGGCCAGGTTGCAGCGCGGAAAGGTGTACAGCGGGTCTATCTCCAGCGCCGCCTGGAATGCGGCTCGCGCCTGCGCGTGGTCACCGCGCTGGGCGTAGAGCGCGCCCAGGTTGTTGTGCGCCTCCCTGGCGCGAGGCTCCAACTCCAGGGCCCGCCGGAACAGCCGCTCGGCCCGTTCCCGGTCCCCTTTATTGGAGGCCTCCGCTCCCTCATTCAGCAGGTGCGCGACCTCCTGCGTGTAGTGGGTCTGAGGTTCACCTGAAACCACGCATTCGCGCAGTTGAACGTCGCGCCACTCCCCCTGCACCCAGATGGGGAGCGTCGTATCCTCTGCGATCTCGCCGGCCTTTACCAGTTGCAGCAACGCATTCATGCGCGCCTGGTCCGTTCCGGCCTGGCTCATGCCAAAGCGGCGCAAGGCGGCGTGGGCCGCGGGGGTGGCGATGGTGGACAGGATGGCCACGCCGGCGTCCGGTTCCTCCCCCTCCCACGTCATCTTCTCGGCCACGAGGAGAATCTGGGGAAAGCGGGCGACAAAGTCGTCCACCTGCCGGCGAAAGCGCTTCGGCGATAGCCGGTCCTCGCGCGTGGCCAATTCAGCGAACTCGCGCATGCGGTGGCCCGGGATCATTTCGGTGTAGTGAAAGTAGGGGAAGCGCGAGGCCCATCCCGGCCCCGGCCGCCCGGCTCGGAGCGCCTGGAGCAAGTCGCCCACCCAGGGGTAATGACCTGGCAGCCCCTTCAGCCGGCGTTGCGCCTGGGGCCGGCCGGTGTTGGCCTCGGCCACCGCCAGCAGCAACTGCGCGTGCTCGGAGAGTTCCGGGGCATACTCCTCTGCTGCGCCGGGCCGGGCCAGCGGTTGGAGCAACTGGAGCACGCTCTCGTCTTCGTCCAGGGTAGCGGCCGCCTCGGCCATTTTGAGCCGGTCGCCGGCTCCCTGGGGGGAGACGACCCGCAGCCGCGCCCACCACTCTCGCGCCTCCGCCTCCCGCCCGGCCCAGGCCAGGAAGCGGACACCGTTGCCCAGCGCCTGGACGTTGACGGGGTCACGCGCCAGCACCTGGCGCGCGGTGGCGAGCGCCGCCCCTGGCTGGCCATCGAAGAACAGCGCCTGCGCCAGGTTGTTGTGCGGTGGGGGCCAATCGCGCAAGGCCTTGATGGCCCGCCGGTTGAGCAGGATGCAGGCCCGATAGTCCCCCTGGCGGAGCGCACGCTGGGCCTCCTCCATCTGGTAGAGGCCCTCTTCGACCTGCTGCTCCGAGACACCCAGGTGCTGCGCCAGGCGGGCCACTTCCTCTTCCAGGCCCACCACCGAGCGGCGCAGCCTGCCGGCCAACTCGGCGGCCTCCGGCTGTGTGAGCGCCAGGCGCAAGGCGCGCAGGGCGTGGGCGTTCATCTCGGCTTGTACGTAGAGCAAGGACAGCGGCACCCACAGGGCCGGGTCCCTGGAAAGCGCCTGGGCCTTCTCGTATTCCCCCACCCCACCCCACAGGTCGCCCGCGGCAGCACGAGCCTGGCCGGCATAGTAATGCAACTCGGGCGCGCGCGGGTAGACGTCGAGGAGCGGCTCCAGGAGTTCGATGGCCTCCTGGGCGCGTTCGCGGCGGAGCAGGTTCTCGGCCCGCCGCAGCGCCGGCTCCAATTCGTCCTGCCCCACCCGGGCGGGGCGCGCCTCCCGGGCGGCCGGCGCGTGGCGCCGCCTCATGCGTTTCCGTTTGCTCACCTATCCCTCCCCAGCGGCGGAGTTGTCTTACGGTGAAACCATCATACCATGACTCACCCGCCCGGCAAGTTCGCCTCCTCACCGGTTCTCGTGTCTGTTTTGGACCTACCTGGACGACATGCCCGCCGGGCCTGGACTGTGCCGCCTCTGGCCGCCGGCGCGATGCTCCGTCTTGAGGCCGATGGACGATTCTTGACAGATACTCCGAAGAAAGTATAATAGTATCAGAAATTCTGATGCGGAGGAGCGACATGCAATCAAGTCCGATAATCGGGGGACCAGCAGTCATACAGGTGCGGGAGCGTGGTCAACTCACGATCCCTGCCGAGATACGCCGCGAAATGGACATTAAGGATGGGGATGTGTTCTCCCTGGTGTGGATAGAAGATACCTTCATCGCCACTCGTAGAAAACTCGTGGCCCCGCAAGTCGCCGAGGCGATTGAGGCGCTGATGCAGGAGGAAGGGGTCACCCTGGAAGATCTCCTGCAAAACCTGGAGAAGCAGCGGGAACTCTACGTCAAGGACAAGTACGGCATTGAAACCCAGGGTCTTTCTTGATACCAGCGCCCTCATCGCCGGCCTCGCCTCGCCCAAGGGGGCCAGTAACGCCATCCTGTCCCTTGCTGAAACCCGCCTGATCACACTGGTCGTTTCGGAGGAGGTGCTCGTAGAAGCAGAGCGTAACCTGCAGGAGAAACTGCCGCGGGCGATGCCTGAGTATCGGCGCTTCATGGCCACCTGTCCCCTGGAAAAGGCCGCTACGCCGTCGGCTGCGGAAGTTGCAGCTGCTATGGAGATGATCCATCCCAAGGACGCTCCCATCTTGGCTGCGGCGATGTCGGGTGGGACAGATTACCTGGTGACGCTTAACCGCAAACACTTCCTCGACGATCCTGCAGTAGCCCGCAAGTCGGGCCTGTGCATCGGGATGCCCGGCGACTTCCTGGCGTGGTTCAGGAATCGCCTGATGTAGGATAGGCGACGCTGCCTTCGACGCCTTCTGCGTCTACCAGCACTTCTACCGCGAGCACGAACGCGGCAAGTATGGCTGCCCGCTGCGCGATCGGGAATCCTCCTCTGACGCTGTCTGTCTCATCAACCACAAGAACTGGGCCAAACGGGGCTGCACGACCACCATGCCCACCAGCATTGGCGCTCGCATCCGCTATCAACTCGACCGCAGCAGCGATGCCTATCGGCAGGCCTACCGCCAACGCACCGCCAGCGAACGCATCAATAGTCAAGCCGTCGCCTTGGGCATTGAGCGCCCGCATCTCCGCAACGGGCAAGCCATCGCTAACCTCAACACCCTGATCTACACCCTCATCGATCTGCGCTGCCTGCAACGCATCCGCCAGCGCCAACCGGCTGCCGACTAACTTGTCAACCTACTCCTACGCCCCTCTCGAAAGCGTAACCAGTCAAATCACTGGTTACGCTTTTTCGTAACCAGCTCGTAACCAGTCACGACTGGTCCAACCCTCTGAGTCGGGATTCTGTTTGTTTGGACGAAGAAGTGACCGACGACGGCGGACGGACGACGTTGTTTCAATCCCTGAGTCGGGATTCTGTTTGTTTGGACGAAGAAGTGACCGACGACGGCGGACGGACGACGTTGTTTCAATCCCTGAGTCGGGATTCTGTTTGTTTGGACTCGTGGGCCTGGAGGTCGCGGAGTTGGTCGAAGGTGGTTTCAATCCCTGAGTCGGGATTCTGTTTGTTTGGACTACATCACCATCTGGCAAGCCTACGCCCTGGTCCACGTTTCAATCCCTGAGTCGGGATTCTGTTTGTTTGGACCTGACCCGCCGCGACGGCCTCACACTGACTCGCCTGTTTCAATCCCTGAGTCGGGATTCTGTTTGTTTGGACCTGGAAGCGGGGACAACATCGGAGAGATCATCAAGGTTTCAATCCCTGAGTCGGGATTCTGTTTGTTTGGACGGCACCACCGGATGCGGCAAGACGGCACTCCTCCAGTTTCAACCCCTGAGTCGGGATTCTGTTTGTTTGGACTGCGTCCTGGCGGACGTCGCGGGCGTCGGCGCGGAAGTTTCAATCCCTGAGTCGGGATTCTGTTTGTTTGGACGCTGGCGGCAGGGGTGGCGTTACCAGGTCCGGGCTAGGTTTCAATCCCTGAGTCGGGATTCTGTTTGTTTGGACGCCTGTGAAATCAATGCAAAAAGAGAAAAACGGCTAGTTTCAATCCCTGAGTCGGGATTCTGTTTGTTTGGACTCCAGACCCTGGCCGAGGTCCAGTAGTTTCTCACTGTTTCAATCCCTGAGTCGGGATTCTGTTTGTTTGGACGAGGTGTAGAGATGGACTGGCGAGATTTGTTCGAGAGTTTCAATCCCTGAGTCGGGATTCTGTTTGTTTGGACTAGGCCACGATCCAGGTGAAAGGCCAGGTAACGGCGGTTTCAATCCCTGAGTCGGGATTCTGTTTGTTTGGACTTAGTACACCCAGATTATGAAAGTGAAACGAGCCATGTTTCAATCCCTGAGTCGGGATTCTGTTTGTTTGGACGGCAGCCGCCGGGAGGTCATGGTCCTGATGCACTTCGTTTCAATCCCTGAGTCGGGATTCTGTTTGTTTGGACCCAGGGCCTGGACGCGGCCACCGCCGTCTCGGACCTGTTTCAATCCCTGAGTCGGGATTCTGTTTGTTTGGACTGCTTCCAGTCCGCTGCTCATGAATGCCTCAATGCACGTTTCAATCCCTGAGTCGGGATTCTGTTTGTTTGGACACCATCCTCATTGACAACGACGTAGCCCTGATTGACGTTTCAATCCCTGAGTCGGGATTCTGTTTGTTTGGACCACGGCGAGCCTCAGCGAAACATCGGGGTCATACTGGTTTCAATCCCTGAGTCGGGATTCTGTTTGTTTGGACTTCTTGTCCCCGCCATCCTTCTGCATAGAGTAGAGGTTTCAATCCCTGAGTCGGGATTCTGTTTGTTTGGACTGCTCCCAGCACTCCCCCAGAGACCGTGGACAACCCGTTTCAATCCCTGAGTCGGGATTCTGTTTGTTTGGACTGTTGGCAGTCGTGGTCAAGGGCGGCGACGTTTGCCCGTTTCAATCCCTGAGTCGGGATTCTGTTTGTTTGGACTTCATTGACACTCATTATACCAGCCGATCAGAGACAAGTTTCAATCCCTGAGTCGGGATTCTGTTTGTTTGGACCAGGCTGATGGTGGTGTGTGCAAGATCGGGATGACGTTTCAATCCCTGAGTCGGGATTCTGTTTGTTTGGACTGGCGCATGCGCAATTCACGGGCGAACTCCTGGAAGTTTCAATCCCTGAGTCGGGATTCTGTTTGTTTGGACCCTTCACGTCAAATTCGTCAGTCTGAATATCCATCTGTTTCAATCCCTGAGTCGGGATTCTGTTTGTTTGGACTACCCATGGGGCTGAGCGTTCGCCCATGCTGGCATTCGTTTCAATCCCTGAGTCGGGATTCTGTTTGTTTGGACTAGACATCGGCGGGAACACTCTCAACCTCTTAGTGGCGTTTCAATCCCTGAGTCGGGATTCTGTTTGTTTGGACCTTCGTGGCGATGGCCTTCGCTTCATCAAGCAAGGCGTTTCAATCCCTGAGTCGGGATTCTGTTTGTTTGGACAGCATGTGCGCCTTATCATGGCACGCCGGTTATTTGTTTCAATCCCTGAGTCGGGATTCTGTTTGTTTGGACGAGATTGCAGACGGCCAGGTTGGGACGCTCATTTCTGTTTCAATCCCTGAGTCGGGATTCTGTTTGTTTGGACTGCTTAACCTAGTAGTCACGGGCACGACTGGGGATGGTTTCAATCCCTGAGTCGGGATTCTGTTTGTTTGGACGCCGTTGAACAATACTGCTACGCCATCCGTAGCCCAGTTTCAATCCCTGAGTCGGGATTCTGTTTGTTTGGACTATGCCTGCTACACTATGCCAGTGCTTCTGGTCTAGGTTTCAATCCCTGAGTCGGGATTCTGTTTGTTTGGACTTCGCCACTCCTTATGCCAGTATCTAAGAAGAAAACGTTTCAATCCCTGAGTCGGGATTCTGTTTGTTTGGACTGTAGGAAAAGAGGAGACAGCATGACACAAGAGATTGGTTTCAATCCCTGAGTCGGGATTCTGTTTGTTTGGACCACACCCTGCTTATCAGGGAGGGTTCAGAAACGAAGTTTCAATCCCTGAGTCGGGATTCTGTTTGTTTGGACTACGTGGAAGCGGTTGGTGTTCCTGGTCGGATGTCGTTTCAATCCCTGAGTCGGGATTCTGTTTGTTTGGACTCGCCAACCCTGCGGCCTTTACAGTGAATCCCCACAGTTTCAATCCCTGAGTCGGGATTCTGTTTGTTTGGACTGCCTGTGCCAGTCGTCGCCCAGACTGCTCCATCGTGTTTCAATCCCTGAGTCGGGATTCTGTTTGTTTGGACTCCGCAGGTGGTGCCCGTGGGAGCGCGTAGTCCCGAGTTTCAATCCCTGAGTCGGGATTCTGTTTGTTTGGACTGCCCATACTCACGCCCATCCAAGTGGCCAAGCTCAGTTTCAATCCCTGAGTCGGGATTCTGTTTGTTTGGACCTACGAATCAGCAAGAAATCCGCCTCATAGCCTGGGTTTCAATCCCTGAGTCGGGATTCTGTTTGTTTGGACGCAAACCGGCTACTCCCCCCGTACCATCGCGCAAGTTTCAATCCCTGAGTCGGGATTCTGTTTGTTTGGACTACGTCCACATTCCACTCCGGTCAATCTCATAGTAGTTTCAATCCCTGAGTCGGGATTCTGTTTGTTTGGACTTCAGCCAGAACCCCTCCTCCACCGTGATCCTCACGGTTTCAATCCCTGAGTCGGGATTCTGTTTGTTTGGACTCGTGATCGGGTCGGCGCTGACGGACTATAACCGGGTTTCAATCCCTGAGTCGGGATTCTGTTTGTTTGGACAGAGCCAACCGTGGGCGGCTGGACTGAAAGCCAGCGGTTTCAATCCCTGAGTCGGGATTCTGTTTGTTTGGACGTCACCCCGCTGACCTCGCCGCCCGTCATCATGGAGTTTCAATCCCTGAGTCGGGATTCTGTTTGTTTGGACGCCGTGCGCCTGGAGCGCCTGGCGTACTGTGGCGGTGTTTCAATCCCTGAGTCGGGATTCTGTTTGTTTGGACCGTCACTGCCTATCTCTACGAGCACCCTGGGTTGTTGTTTCAATCCCTGAGTCGGGATTCTGTTTGTTTGGACTCATCGAGCCGCGCCAGTTGGCTGCTGCCAAGGGAAGTTTCAATCCCTGAGTCGGGATTCTGTTTGTTTGGACCTTGCGGTGGGGTAGGGGGGCGAGAGCATTGCCCCCGTTTCAATCCCTGAGTCGGGATTCTGTTTGTTTGGACTCCAAATTTGCAAGATGCCAGTCCAGCATCGTTTGGTTTCAATCCCTGAGTCGGGATTCTGTTTGTTTGGACCTCTTGACTGGCACTCCGTTGTAGGCACGATGACAGTTTCAATCCCTGAGTCGGGATTCTGTTTGTTTGGACATGGATGACGTGCGAGAGGCGGTCAACCTCCTCAAAGTTTCAATCCCTGAGTCGGGATTCTGTTTGTTTGGACATTCCGCCCAGTAAAGGTGTCCACTCATCAGACCAAGTTTCAATCCCTGAGTCGGGATTCTGTTTGTTTGGACCTTGCTCTAAGCATTGCACTCTCTCGCATCTTGGCAGTTTCAATCCCTGAGTCGGGATTCTGTTTGTTTGGACTAGTCCACGTCAGCGGCAGCGCGCAAGTAATCGGTTTGTTTCAATCCCTGAGTCGGGATTCTGTTTGTTTGGACTGGCGTGATAGACGACCCACAAGAGCTAAGCCTGCAGTTTCAATCCCTGAGTCGGGATTCTGTTTGTTTGGACCGCCTCGGCCTTGAGCGCTTCCAACTCCGCCAGCATGTTTCAATCCCTGAGTCGGGATTCTGTTTGTTTGGACTCATTCATGTTGCCATCAGTGTCCGTCAAGGCAGAGAGTTTCAATCCCTGAGTCGGGATTCTGTTTGTTTGGACTGCTCTGATGTGACAGCAGGCATGTATGTGGCTGATGGTTTCAATCCCTGAGTCGGGATTCTGTTTGTTTGGACTTGTTATCTGGCCTAGCCATCTGATCTGCCGTCGCGGTTTCAATCCCTGAGTCGGGATTCTGTTTGTTTGGACTCCATGTATTGCTCCCTCATTGTACGGAATCAGTATTAGTTTCAATCCCTGAGTCGGGATTCTGTTTGTTTGGACCTTGCTCTAAGCATTGCACTCTCTCGCATCTTGGCAGTTTCAATCCCTGAGTCGGGATTCTGTTTGTTTGGACCAAATGCAATACCCCAGAACACCATTGGCCCAAAAGGTTTCAATCCCTGAGTCGGGATTCTGTTTGTTTGGACTGGCCCGAGCGCCAGCGCCCCGCCACCAGTTAGAAGGTTTCAATCCCTGAGTCGGGATTCTGTTTGTTTGGACCGCCAGCCGGCATAGTGCAAGTAGTAGGCACATTCAGTTTCAATCCCTGAGTCGGGATTCTGTTTGTTTGGACTGTAGAAGGGAAGGAGTTTTGACATGACCCCGTGGGGTTTCAATCCCTGAGTCGGGATTCTGTTTGTTTGGACCTTACCGAGGGTGCGCTGGGCACAGACATCAGCGGTGTTTCAATCCCTGAGTCGGGATTCTGTTTGTTTGGACCGCCATAAATTTCTTGCGCAATGGCGGGGATGTGTTGTTTCAATCCCTGAGTCGGGATTCTGTTTGTTTGGACGAAATCGGCTGGCACGGTGGCTGGTGGGCCGCTTGAGTTTCAATCCCTGAGTCGGGATTCTGTTTGTTTGGACCTCATCCGCCAGGGGGAGCAGGTATCGAACTTGTTGTTTCAATCCCTGAGTCGGGATTCTGTTTGTTTGGACTACCAAGCATTGCGGATGGTCGAGGCCTGTTGCTCAAGTTTCAATCCCTGAGTCGGGATTCTGTTTGTTTGGACAAACTCTCATTGGCGTCTAAACACTCCTCGGGTACAGTTTCAATCCCTGAGTCGGGATTCTGTTTGTTTGGACTCCTCCCGGTGCACCGGCACCAACGTCCCGTTACTGTTTCAATCCCTGAGTCGGGATTCTGTTTGTTTGGACTATATCCTGGTTTTGGTGCATGAGCCACTTGACAGTTTCAATCCCTGAGTCGGGATTCTGTTTGTTTGGACCCCACACTGTCCACGTACACGATCTCTCCCGGCTCGGTTTCAATCCCTGAGTCGGGATTCTGTTTGTTTGGACTCCTCCCGGTGCACCGGCACCAACGTCCCGTTACTGTTTCAATCCCTGAGTCGGGATTCTGTTTGTTTGGACTCGCACGATGGTGTAGGCGGCTTTCATGGACGGTAAGTTTCAATCCCTGAGTCGGGATTCTGTTTGTTTGGACTACTCTCTCCATCCTCAAAGAGAACCAAAAGGAAATGTTTCAATCCCTGAGTCGGGATTCTGTTTGTTTGGACCCTGCTGGGTTGTGCCTCTCCCATTCCCTGCTCCAGGTTTCAATCCCTGAGTCGGGATTCTGTTTGTTTGGACCCGATAGAAACCCCTCGTCCACCGGCACCGGGCATAGTTTCAATCCCTGAGTCGGGATTCTGTTTGTTTGGACCCCGCCCGGCCTGCTCCTCCTCCAACCGGTCGAACGGTTTCAATCCCTGAGTCGGGATTCTGTTTGTTTGGACCCTAATCAGCACCCTTCGTATTGATAGCCACATCGCTGGTTTCAATCCCTGAGTCGGGATTCTGTTTGTTTGGACCCCAACTCCGCATCCGCCGCCCCCCTCATCCAATCCGGTTTCAATCCCTGAGTCGGGATTCTGTTTGTTTGGACTTCAGCGCCCCCCCCACGTCCAACGTCGTCGTGATGTTTCAATCCCTGAGTCGGGATTCTGTTTGTTTGGACCGAAGCTGGAGATCTCGACCAACAACTCGGACTGGAGTTTCAATCCCTGAGTCGGGATTCTGTTTGTTTGGACCGGGCTCACCGGGGGCGGGGATTTGACGGCGAACCGGTTTCAATCCCTGAGTCGGGATTCTGTTTGTTTGGACCCATACACCGCCGGCCGCTCCCCCGTCCGTGGATTGTTTCAATCCCTGAGTCGGGATTCTGTTTGTTTGGACTGGATTTTCCGGGGGGTGACGCTGCCGACGAATTTCGTTTCAATCCCTGAGTCGGGATTCTGTTTGTTTGGACGGCTCACATCCCAGTGGGTGAAACGCCCCACTGCACGCCCGAAAAAGGCAGTTCTGACCTGTCCCTGCCCCATAACCTGCCTGTCTTACGCTCATACGTCGCCATTTCCCCCCACCCCTCCTCACGTTGCGAGCACCCGCCCA
>Ga0307379_10013490_pt1 | contig 10585 bp, 7 predicted proteins | sample UN2MG_FD_202237 | JGI IMG/M metagenome (GOLD analysis project Ga0307379, IMG submission 202237) | Soil microbial communities from Risofladan, Vaasa, Finland - UN-2 | ecosystem: Environmental > Terrestrial > Soil > Coastal area > Acid sulfate soil | place: Finland: Risofladan, Vaasa | collected... | reverse complement strand
ACGAGCGTGTGACAAAGGGAGAGCTGACCCCGGAAGAGGCACAGTCGTCCTGGGCGAGAATCCATCGCTGCGACACGTTGGCGGAGTGCGTCGCTGACGCGGACGTCGTCATCGAAGCGGTCCCCGAAAAGCTTGAACTCAAGCGGGCAGTGTGGAACGAGATCGATGAGCTTGCCCCCACGAAGACCATCCTCACTACCAACAGCTCGTCCCTCCGAAGCTCGGTCATAGGGCGAGACGTCCAGCGCAAGGGTAAGACCTTCAACCTCAATTTCGGACAGCCAGCGGAGGAGGATCAGGTCGAGGTCATGTGGAATGCCCACACCTCCGCTGAGACCAAGACGGCTGCTCTGTCGTTTCTCTCCTCGTTGGGATTCGTCCCCCTGGTGACCCACAAGGAGATCTCAGGGTTCAGCCTGAACCGTATCTGGCGTGCGGTCAAGAAGGAGTCGCTACACCTCGTCGATCAGGGGTACTGTGACTTTCAGGACATAGACAGGGGGGCCATGTTGGTCTTTGGCTGGTCACAGGGCCCGTTCCAATTGATGGACGCCATCGGGCTCGACGTGATCAGGGACATCGAGCTCAGCTACTACGAGGAGAGCGGCGACGAGTCAGACAGGCCTCCCAAGCTGCTGGACGACCTGGTGGCCAAGGGCCATCTCGGGCTCAAGACAGGCCAGGGATTCTACACGTATCCCAGTCCAGATTTCGAGCAACCGGGTTGGTTGCACAAGACGGTCAAGGGCTGAGTATGGTCGTGACACAAGGACGTGTGCTGCTTGCTGGCAGTCGCCGACCACGGGCGAGACGGAAGAAAGTGAAGTAGCGATGATGCCCAACACAGCGCCTGGTGCCACGCCGGGCGGATACTCCGAAGCGAAGCGGACCCGCCTCAAAGGTCGACTGATCCAGTTCAGGTACAGGGGAATCTGGTACATGGTCGCGGCGCTGCTTGCACTGAGCGCGCTAGCCGCCCCGGCGAGTCTCAAGCCCACCTCCCTGTTCGCCGTGCTGCCCTTTGTCGCCTTTCTGGCCATCGCCTCCATGGGTGAGGCGCTGGTGATGATGGTTGGTGGATTGGATGTGTCGATACCAGCGGTGATCGGCTTGGTGGCTGTGACGTTGGTAGCCCTCACCGGTGGTTCCAACCCCAATGTACCCCTGGCCCTTCTAGCCGTACTGGCCATGGCTGCGGGCGTTGGCCTCATCAATGGCTTCCTGGTCTCAGTGCTGCAACTCAATCCTCTGCTGGTTACACTATCGGTGAACACCGTCCTCACGGGCGGGATGCTCTTCTACCTACAAACCATACGCTTTGAGTCAAGAGTCGCTTTGTCGCTGGAGAAGTTCGGATCTCTGGATTTGCAGGGCGTCAACGTCTCCGTTTTCGTGGCCCTGGGGCTGATGGTGATGATAACGGTCTTGCTGGACTACACACCCCTGGGCCGACGCTTCAGGGCGGTGGGGGCAAATCCGGCCTCAGCCTGGATCGTCGGCATTGCTGTGCGCCGCTATCAGGTGGCGGCGTATGCTGCGGCCTCGCTCCTCTATGCCATGGCATCGATTCTTCTGTCGGCTTACATGGCGGCACCCAACAAGGATGTGGGTCTCCCATATTTCCTGCCGCCCATTGCCGCCGTGATCCTGGGCACCGGGTTGCTCGGCGGAGGGATGGGCAGCATGGTGGCCACCGTCGGTGGCGCCTTCTTCTACACCCAGCTGGGCCAAGTGCTGAAGACGATGGGTGCGTCGGGTTATGCAGAATACATTCTTCTGGGGACCGCTATAGGCGGCGGCATGGCGGTGACGAACCCTCGCTTCATCCAATTGCTGGGCAGAGTATTCCGCGTCGTGAGAAGAAGTCCAAGTTCTTGACGGGGAGGTGAACCTATAGGTCGAAGAAGGGTCCAGGGAAGACCGAGTCGAAAAGGATAGGACGTCGTGGAGACAAGAGACTTTTGGAGGGGAAAGACGATGTACACCAAATACGTGAAGATTTCAACGGTCGTGATCATGCTGCTGGCGTTGAGCGTATCGGCCCTTCAGGGGTGCTCTCCGGCTAGCCCGCCGGCCCCTGAGCCAACCGCCACGACTGCTCCGGCGGAGCCGACAGAGGCGCCTGCCGAGCCCACTGGGGAATCTGTCCCCGCAACCGACGACAACCTCGATCAGTTGCTGATGAAACTCTTCGGCCGCACGGAGGACATTGACCCCTTCGCGGTTGAGGCCCTGGCTCTTGCGGCCGAGCCTTACTCCGATGAGGAGAAGGATCTGGCCATCAAGTGTTTCAAGGAGGATGGCTGCGAGACTGGGCGGGGAACTCTGACGGTCGCCCTTGCCAATGGGTATACGGATAACAGCTGGATGCAGGAAGTTACCATGAACTTCATCCTCCAGGCGATACGATACCCGGAGGTGAAGGAGATCGTCATCACACGAGCCCGCGGCGACCAGGCCAAAGCCCTGTCCGACTTGAGGGCGCTCGCTGTCCAGACACCAGACGTTGTTGTCTCCCTTCAAGTGGTCGCCGAGGCGGCCAAGCCGGTGTACAGGGATCTCATCGCGGCTGGTACAACGGTGGTCTCCTTCAACAGCCCCACAGGAGGAGAGACTGGTGTTGACATCTCGGGTGAGCTGCTAATCCCTTGGGCCGGGACTGGGATCGGCGAGATCATCGCCCAAGAGCTGGGCGGTGAGGGTACGGTGGCCGTGATCCTCGGCCCCGCGGGCTTCCCGCCCGAGTTGGAATGCGTTGAGGACATGATGGCCGTGTTCGAGCAGCATGCGGGGATAGAGGTACTCCCATCGGTCGACACCGACTGGACCCAGGAGACGGTTCTGCAAGCCACGGCCTCCCTCCTATCCCGGTACGATCAGATAGACGCCACCTACCAGTCATTTGGCGACAGCCACCGAGGGGCGGTGAGAGCATACCATCAGGCCAACAGGCCGCTTGATGGGGTCACGGTTCACCACAATGTCACAAATGGCTACCTCGGTGAGTGGGTGAACGAGAACAACCCCAACTGGCGCATGTATACCACCTCGGGGCAGCAATACTGCTCCAGGGTGGCTCTGCACATGGCGCTGGAACTCGCTGCGGGCAACGAGGCGCCCACGATGCTCACGATGCCCTTCCTGTTCTTCGAGGTCCAGCGGGATCACTACGACTCATCCTTATCTGAGTCTCTGAATCCGTATTCGGCAGTGCCGACCGATGTCATTCAGGAGATGTTTGGGGAGTAGAGGGTCCATGGGCGACGTCTCCCTGCGTATGCAAAGGGTATCCAAGAGGTATCCTGGGGTCCAGGCCCTGAAGAGCGTTGACTTCGACTGCGAAGCAGGCGAGATCCATGCGCTCGTGGGCGGCAACGGGTCCGGCAAATCGACGTTACTTGGGATAGCCAGCGGGGCAATCACAGCCGACGCCGGCAGGGTGGAACTGCTTGGCGATCCGCTCACCACGGCCCATCCGGCAGCGGCTCGCCGGATGGGCCTCGCCACGGTGTACCAGGACAACTCCCTCGTTCCCGATCTCACCGTGGCCCAGAACCTGTACCTGGCGGCCAGGGACGGGAATCGGCCGACGGTTCGAAACCTGAGGGCGTGGGCCAGGGAAAGGATGGGGGATTCTGGCCTGGAGATGGTGGATCCAGATGCGCAAGTCGGCGCCCTGCCGGCGGGCCAGCGGCAGCTCGTCGAGATCATCAAGGCTCTGCTGTGTGAGCCCAAGGTGCTGTTACTGGACGAGCCCACGACGGCACTGAGCCTTGAGGAAACTGACCGCCTGCAAGGCGTGATCAGGAAGGCCGCCAACGAGGGGGTTGCCGTGGTCTACGTCAGCCACCGGCTGAGGGAAGTGTTGGAACTGGCTACCAGGGTGAGCGTGCTCCGAGATGGTCAGCTCGTGGCGACGTACCCAAGGGTGAACCTATCTGAGACCGAAATCATCACGGCGATGATTGGGGCGCCGGTGGAAATGGAGTTCCCGGTGAAGGCAGGTGCCCAAGGTGGCGCGCCCGAAGCCGTGATCTCGGTCGCGGAGCTTTCGGGAGCCAACTTCGGCCCCGTCGCGTTCGAGGTGCGTAGAGGAGAGATCCTCGGCCTGGCTGGTGCGGAGGGCAACGGACAACGGGAGATGCTTCGGGCACTAGCCGGCGCCGAGCCATCAACTGGCAGCGTGAAGCTAGGGGGTGAGAACGTGATGCGTGGGTCGCCCCACGCGGCCCTTCAGGCGGGAGTGATGTTACTCAGTGGCGACCGAGCGGGGGAGTCGATCTTCCCTCTGCTGGGCGTCAGCCACAACATGTTGATCCAGGTTGTGGACCGCTTCTGCCGGCGGGGGCTCCTTGTCGGGACTGCAGAACGCGACGCCGCCCTGAATCTCATCGAGCTTCTGGAGATCGCCACTCCCTCCTTGGAGAAGCCGATAGCGCAGCTATCGGGAGGCAACCAGCAGAAGACAGTCGTGGGACGCACGCTGATCTATCCTGCCAAGCTAGTGTGTGTCGACGAGCCGACGCAGGGCGTGGATGTCAAAGCTCGCCTCGACATCTATATAGCTTTGCGGAGCAGAGCAGCCGAGGGCATCCCCATCATCGTCAAGTCTGCTGACGCGATGGAGCTCGCCGGGCTGTGCGACCGGGTGCTGGTCATCTCGCGGGGGCAAGTAGTCAGGGAACTGGAGGGGCACGAACTCACGGAAGCGAACATCGTCGGGTCGTTCGTTTCGACGGATACGCGCCGCTCGCCGGGCGCGGCAAGCCACTCGCGAGTAATGCCAGCGGCGAGGCAGCTGCCGTTTCTGTCGTCGTTGTTGAGTCCCGACTGGTTGCCCGTAGCGGTCATCGGCCTCGTTCTCTTGCTGCTTGGGGCCTATGCTTCGCTCAGGAGTCCGCTTTTTCTGTCCGCGGCGAACCTTCGCTATGTGATGCTGACTGCCGCACCATTCGCCGTCGTAGGCCTCGGGCAGTTGTGCGCGTTGCTGGTGGGTGGTTTTGACATCTCCGTTGCGGCAACTGCCAGCCTCACCATGTGTTTGCTGACAGTCGTGGCGTCCAGAGACACCCCAGCGGCTCTGGTCGTACCGGGTGTTGTCCTGTGCCTGATCATTGGGGGACTTGTGGGATTGGCCAATGGGGCCTTCGTGAGGGCTGTCGGCGTCAGTCCGTTCGTGGCGACCATTGCCACCATGAGCGTGGTGCAAGGGCTGGCTCTGGTTGTGCGGCCGGTGTTCGGAGGAACTATCAGCACGGGTATCCAGCAGGCGCTGACTGGAGGCATTGGCTCCGTTCCTGTGGTCTTCCTGGCTCTGGTGTTCGCGGCCATTGCTGCCGACATGTGGCTCCATCGCACTGGCGCAGGTTTGAAAACCAGAGCGACCGGCTTCCTGGAGGAAGCCGCGCGACGCAACGGAGTGGCTACCAGCCGTCTCCACCTCCAGGGCTATGTGCTCTGCTCCATACTGGCGGCGTGCGCCGGGCTTGTTCTCGCATCGCAAATAGGTGTGGGGAACCCGCGGGGAGGAGACACCCTACTCATGGCTGCGTTCACCAGCCCGTTTCTTGGCGGGGCAAGCCTGTTTGGGGGCAGAGGATCGTTCGTGGGCACTCTGCTCGGTGCGCTATTCATAGCAGTGATCATGAACGCCTTCACTCTGCTCAAGGTGCCTGCGCCTATAGGTGTGATCGTCAGCGGCTTGCTGACGCTGGTCACGATAACGCTCTATTCCAGGGGCGCATGGTGGGACCGGCTGGTGTCTGCGCTGAGGACGGGGGCTGGGGGGTGACCCGCAGCGAGGTAGGCTTGAATGCTTGAGCAGAGGTCCGGTAGCTCAACGGTTAGTCAGCTGCGTAAGGCAGCGGGCTTTCTCGGCAAGCGGGAGCTACGCGAGGGCAGTGTGAAGGAGGTCAAACGTGGTGTAAAATGGTGTGTTGTGTGCACAGGACCCAGGGAGGGTGTGACATACATGGTGTGGCTGCCTGGCTGCTCTGCTAGTTGGCCGATTAGATACAACACAGGCTCTTGGCGCACGTACACGCGTAGGAAGGAGAATCGGAGATGAAGGTTGCACTAGTGGGAGGCAAGGTCATTGATGGCAACGGTGGGACACCCGTATCGGAGGGAACCGTTGTAGTCGATGGTTCAAAGATCGTTGAAGTCAGTCAAGCAAGTGAGTTCGGCTCTGAGGTTGTGGAGATCGATGTGTCCGGCAAGACGGTGATGCCTGGCCTCATCGACTGCCATCCCCACTATGCCACGTGGGTCACCATCCTCGCTTCGCAGCAGACGAAACCGTTTATGTACAAGGCTTGTCAGACGGTCCGCGCTCTGAATCTTGCCTTGCAGGGAGGCTGCACCACGGCGAGGGATTGCGGGGGCCTGGAGGTTGGTTGGTGTGATGCCCAGGCCGAGGGCTTGATTGAAGGGCCCAGGTTGCAGACCTGTGTAGTCCAGATCCAGGGCTACAACGGGATGATGGATTGGATGGCCGGTATCGGTGGGGCGATCACGCCTCAAGGCGTTCACGTTCCCGTGCCTGGCATCCCCTCCATGTGGGCTAACGGGGTAGACGAAGTACGCGCCAGGGTACGCGAGGTTCTGCGTTATGGTGCTCACTTCGTGAAAGCCTTCAACACGGCCTGCCCTTGGGTCAACCCGAAGCTGCGGCCCGATAGACCTGTCTACACGCGGGCTGAGATAGAGGCTCTCGTAGATGAGGCACATCGGGCCGGCGTGCCGGTGGCGGTCCACTGTCTGGGCGAAGAGGCCATGTTGGATGCGGTCCGGGCCGGCGCCGACAGTATCGAACACGGCTATCCCATGACAGAGGAGATCGCGGAAGAGATGGCGAAGCGAGGTACCTGGTGGGTGCCCACTGCCACGATCATCAACTTCCACGCCACGCTGAACCCTGATCCGTTGGCTCACAGCATGGCGGAACAGATCTGGACTGAGCAGGTTCCGAGAGCCTTCGAACTGGCGAAGAGCAAGGGCCTGCGCATCGCCATGGGCACCGACGCGGGATACGGTGCGGAAATCGTGGGCAAGGAACTCAACTTCATGGTTGGCTTCGGTGTCGATCCCGTGGAGGCTATCAAGATCAGCACCAAGAACGCCTCCGAGTTGATGCGGATGGACCACTTAGTGGGCACATTGGAGCCAGGCAAGGAGGCTGACCTCCTGGTGGTGGACGGAGATCCACTGCAGGACATGAGCGTCTTGACCCATGTCGAGAAGCTCTCCCTGGTGATGCAGGCCGGCCGTGCCTGTTCGGGCCCCATGGCCACGGAGTTCCCTGCAGAGGTTCCCACGTACCCATTCATCACTGTGTAGGGTAGAGTTGCTGGCAGATTCCCCCGGGGAGTGGTCGCTACGGATCACTTCCCGGGGGCTGCTGGCGCCTAGCTGAGACATCGGGGGGTGTTACCACATGGCAGAGACAGCTACTATCGCTATACTCGGGGGAGCCCTGATCGACGGTTCTGGCGCGGACCCGCTGGACAACACCGCTATTCTCATTTCCGGACAGAGAGTCGAGCAGGTGGCGCCAAAGGACCAAGTGAGGCTGCCCAGAGACTGCCAGGTATTGGACGTCGCGGGCCAGACAGTGATGCCCGGCATGATGGACGTACACGTCCATCTCAACTTGGGAGAGCAGGACCTCGCCATACCCAGTGTTGGGCTGGCTTTTGGTCTCGCCGATCCGTGGCCGCTGAGGGGAATCAAAGCTTTTGCCTATGCCCGGCGCGCGCTGGAGGCGGGCTTCACCACCCTGCGGGACGTGGGTGATATGGGACACGTTGCTGTCTCGGTGAGGAACGCCATCAACTCTGGCATCGTCGAGGGTCCCCGCGTGATATCCTCTGGCCAGTTCCTGACGACCACGGGTGGGCACGTGGACCTCATGCCGCTCTGGCTGAGGCGTACGGACGAGGTGAGCAACGTGGCGGATGGAGTGGACGGCGTGGTGCGGGCCGTCCGCCGCCAGTGGAAGATGAAGGCTGACTGGGTGAAGTTCTATGCCACCGGCGGCTTGATGGATCCCGAGGACAAGCAAGAGTTTAGCGACGAAGAAATGAGGGCGCTGGTGCACGAGGCTCACTCCAAGAACATGCCGGTGTGCGCCCACTGTATGTACGCCAAGGGCACCCTGGCCGCGCTGAGGGCGGGCATCGACTCGGTGGAGCATGGCACCGATCTCACCGAGGAGGTCGTGGATCTGATGATCGAACGGGGCGCCTTCTTGGTGCCGACTCTCACTGCGCCGGACGTCATCGTCACCAAAGGTCTCGAGTTCGGGATGCCACACTGGTACATCGAGAGGATGAAACCGCATCTGGAGAGTCAGATCAAAAGCTTCAAGTTGGCTCTCCTGAAGGGTGTGAAGATAGCAACTGGAACCGACGCCGGGTTCAACGCCGTTCTACACGGGACCAGCGCCACAGAGTTGGCGTATCTGGTCAGGCGTGGGATGACTCCCATGGAGGCCATCGTGGCGGCCACCAGTACCTCGGCCGCTCTGCTGCGAAAGCAAGATCAATTGGGCACCATCGAGCCCGGAAAGCTGGCCGACATCATCGTAGTGGATGGTAACCCTCTGGCCGACATAGAGGTTCTCCAGGACAAGAGCAAGATCACCCTGGTGATGAAAGAGGGTGCCGTGTGTGTCAACAGGATGGGTCGCCCATGAGGACACGATTGGCTGGAAAGAAGAGGCAACTTCTTAGATGATAGACAGTGTAGTCGCGCTAGACCGCATGTTGAACGCGCGTTCCCTCGCTGTCGTTGGGGCATCCAACGATCAGAGCAAACTGGGCTACGCGTTGCTGGACACCATTCGCCGTTCTGGATACGAAGGCGGGCTGTACCCGGTCAACCTTCGGGCTGAGCAGGTACAGGGCATCCCGGCCTACCCGTCGATAACCGCTGTCCCCGACTCCATCGAGGCGGCGGTGATCCTTGTTCCTGCTGCCCACGTGGCAGGTGTGATTCAGGAGGCTGCGGCAAAGGGCGTGCGAGCGGCTGCGATCCTGAGCGCCGGCTTCCGGGAATCGGGGCGGCCCGACCTGGAAGAAGAATTGGGATCGGTGGCCAGAGAATGCGGTGTGCGGCTACTGGGACCGAACATCCAGGGCTTCAGCTACGTGCCAAACCGTCTGTGCGCCATGTTCTGGCCAGCCATGACCACGCCTGGACCTATGGCGGTCGTGGCCCAGAGCGGATCGGTGACGGCAGCGCTGGCGGAGTGGGCGGCTGAGGAGGGTCTGGGCATCTCGGCAGCGGTGAACCTGGGTAACCAGGTAGACCTGTGCGAATCGGACGTGCTGGAATTCCTTGCTCAGGACGACCACACTAAGGCCATCGCTCTCCATCTGGAGGCGGTGAAGGACGGGCGGCGTTTCCTGGAGGTAGCGGAGCGTGTGGCGCGGGCCAAGCCTGTCGCAGTGCTCAAAACAGGGCGAAGCTCGGCGGGCCGTGAATCAGCCGCGTCGCACACCGGCTCGCTATCGGGTCGGGATGAGGTCTTCGAAGGAGCCTGCCGCCAGGTTGGTCTGGTGCGCGCTGATGATTTGCAGGGACTGTACGACACAGCCAAGGGGTTGGCTACGATGCGGCAACCACGCGGCAATCGGCTGTTCGTGGTATCGACCTCGGGCGGTGGAGGGACCCTGATTGCGGATGAGGCGGAGCGCCAGGGTCTCCTGCTTCCGCCACTACCGCAGGCCCTGGTGGAGGAGCTGAAGGGGATAGATCCACCGCCGAATGCCACCCTGGCCAACCCGCTCGATCTGCCATCATTTTCTGCAGCCATGTTTGAGGCCGCTATCTCTCTGGCCCATCGACACGACGTGGCCGACATCTACCTCATCAGCTTTGGCGACCCCGTGCCGGGTTCTGCCGGGGCGGTGCAGCGTCTCGCCAGGCAGATCGATGCCAGTTTGGGAGTGGCCTACTTCGGAGGGGGAGAAGTTGAGCGGGCGTCGCGGGTCGACCTGCACCGGGCGGGCATCCCGGTCTGGCCGACGCCGGAGCGGGCGGTCCGGTCGGTAGCCGCGGCTGTCTGGCGGGCGCAGCAGTTGAGGAGCCCGGAGGTGAGTCCACATGTCGGGGCATGAGCAGTACGTGTTGGAGCCTGAGACCGTCCAGCTCCTGGAGGAGTACGGTATGCCTTACCCTCCGCACGGGTTGGCCCACGACGCCCTGGAGGCGGAACGAATCGCGGAGGAACTGGGGTACAGCGTGGTCTTGAAAGTGGTCTCGCCCAACGTGGTCCATAAGAGCGACGCGGGAGGGGTTCTCCTGGGGCTCGATGATGGCGCGGGTGTTCGGGAAGGCTTTGAAACGCTTGTGGAGCGCGTGAGCAGCAGCGTGCCCGGGGTGCGCATCGAAGGTGCTCTGGTGTGCAAGGAGGCGCCTGAAGGACTGGAGGTGATCGTAGGCGCGCTGGAGGATGCGACCTTCGGCCCGACGGTGATGGTGGGGATGGGAGGCATCTTCACCGAGGTCCTCCGGGACGTGTCTTTCCGGGTAGCACCGCTGGAGCGGCGTGATGCGGAAGAGATGATGAAGGAGATCCGTG
>Ga0307379_10013489_pt1 | contig 10586 bp, 10 predicted proteins | sample UN2MG_FD_202237 | JGI IMG/M metagenome (GOLD analysis project Ga0307379, IMG submission 202237) | Soil microbial communities from Risofladan, Vaasa, Finland - UN-2 | ecosystem: Environmental > Terrestrial > Soil > Coastal area > Acid sulfate soil | place: Finland: Risofladan, Vaasa | collected... | reverse complement strand
CGAAGTGGCCGCATGCTCCCTCCCGCTTGCCGAAGTAGGTTGCGAGCGTGACCTGGCCGACCGGCCCGCCCCCGATGCCGTCGTCCGGCTGGTACGACGATCCCGAGCAGCCCTGGACATGGCGGTACTGGGACGGTGCTCGTTGGACCGACCATCGAGCGCCCATGTGGGTGCCGCCGGCTCGCGACGCCACGTCGTTCTCGGCCTGGTTCGACCGCTCCGTCGCTGCTGTCAAGATCGCTGCCCGCCGGGTCGGGCTGCTGCTCGTCACGGTCTGGCTGTTGCTCGGCGTCGCTGGTTGGGCGCTGGTCGTCTGGGCGTTCGAGAGCGGCAGCGGCCGCGAACTCCGCGACCTCCTCGACATCGAACAGAACGTGTTCGGCGGGTCGACGGCCACCGCCCAACTGACCGATGCCGAAGCAGATCGCGCCTGGGAGTTGATCCAGGACATCTTCTGGTCTGCGCTGCCGTGGTTGATCGTGCTCGGCGTTGCCGTTGTCGTCGCCTCGGCCTGGTCGGTCGCCCTGGCCGTCCGCGCGGTGCATCCCCATGTGGCTGAATCGCCCGTGGGGGAGCGACCGGCGGAACCGCTCAGCGCATTGGTCCGTGGCGCGGTGCGCCGCACTCCTGCGGTGATCGGATCGGGGATCGTCGTGCTCGGCGTGTTAGGCGGCGTCTGGGTCGCCGCATGGCTCCCGTTGGTGCTGGTGGTGGTCGCCGGTGGCGGGGGTGCCGCGATCGTCCTCACGGCGGTCTTCGTGGTGCTCCTGGTGTTGGGGGCCACGGTGCTGCTGTGGGTGCGCTTTTCGCTGGCCTCGGTGATCGCCGCTGTCGGCGGTTGTGGCATCGGTGTGAAACACAGCTGGCGCATCACGAATGGGCGGTTCTGGTTCGTTGCGGGACGCCTCGTCGTCACCGGGTTGATCGCTGGTGTCGCCAGCGGCAGCGTCAACGCCGTGACCGGGTTCGGCCAGTTCCTCGGCTTCGCCGTGTACGCCGCCATCGTGTTCGTGCTGCAGGCCGTTGCGATCGCTGTCTCGGTGATCCTCACCGTGTCGGGCCACCTGGTCACCATCGACCAGGCCGAGGCCGCGAATCCGAACCACACGAGCTGACGGCGGCGGCTCGACGTCGCCCGAAGCGCACCGGTTCGTCCGTCGCTCACGGGCCCGCGTAGCTTCGTCGGCCATGGACATCTCACTCGACGGCAAGGTCGCGCTGGTCACCGGCGCCTCGAAGGGCATCGGCAAGTCGATCGCGGCATCGCTCGCAGCGTCGGGCGCGAAGGTGATGATCAACAGCCGCAAGCAGGATCAGCTGGAGGCCGCCAGATCCGAGATGACCGGCGACGTCGAGATCTTCGCAGCCAACGCGGGCGACGCCGACGCCGGCGAGCGTGCTGTCAGCGCGACGATCGAACGCTTCGGTGGACTCGACATCCTCGTCAACAACGCTGCCACCAACCCCTACTACGGACGCACCCTCGACGTCGACAAGGGCCGCTACGACAAGACGTTCCAGGTCAACCTCGAGGCCCCGCTGTTGTGGTGCAAGGCAGCGTGGGAGCAGTCGTTCAAGGAGCAGCCCGGCACGATCATCAACATCGCATCGGTCGGCGGACTGCGCACCGACGGCGGCGGCCTCGGGATCTACAACCTGACCAAGGCGGCGCTGATTCACATGACTCGACAGCTGGCCTCCGAGCTCGGCCCGACTCGAGTGGTCGGCATCGCGCCGGGTCTCGTCGTCACCGATTTCGCTGCAGTCCTGGTCGACAACTTCGGTGAGCAGCTCGCGGCGCGGATGCCCCTGAAGCGGCTCGGGGATCCGCAGGACATCGCCAACCTGGCGACGTTCCTCGCGAGCGACCTTGCGAGCTGGATCACCGGCGAGACCTACGTCATCGACGGCGGCGCCGGCGTGGCTGCCGCCGGCTGAACTTCACGACCCATCCCCAAACTTGTGCGCCCTCGCCCCCGGGCGAAGATCTGGTGCGCACGTTTCGGCACACCCCGGTCGACCCATCCGAAACTTGCGCAGATCCGCCCGGTGGTGGCGACCTGGTGCGCAGATTTCGGGCTCAGGTGGGGTGGCGGCGGAGTTTTCCGAGTGCCGTGCGGGGGAGCGACTCGACGAGGGTCATGCGTTTGGGCGCCATGAAGGCGGGGTGGTGCTGTTTGACGTGCGCCCGGATCGACTCGAGTGTCGGTGAGTCGCCCGCGGGCACGACGACGGCCTCGACGACCTGCCCCCACTCGGGGTCGTCCACCCCGCGCACCATCACGTCGGCCACGCCCGGATGGTCGCCGAGCGCGGCTTCCACCGCCTCGGGCCAGACGTTCTCGCCCCCGGTGATGATCAGGTCGCCGCGCCGGCCGGCGACGTGCAGTCGACCGTCGGGCAGGAACACGCCGAGGTCGCCCGTGGCCAACCAGCCCTGGTCATCGACCGGCGAGGTGCCGTCGCGGTAGCCGCGAAGCAACATCGGCGCCCGCAGTCGGATCTCTCCGTCCTCGGCGATGTCGACTTCGACACCATCGAGCGGAACACCGTCGTAGACGACACCGCTGCCCGTCTCGGTCATCCCGTAGGTGGTCACGCAGTTGGCAGGACGATCGTCGGGCGGGCGACTTCCGCCGAGCACGATGGTGCGAAATCGGGACGGATCGATGCGCGTGAGCGCTGTCGCCACAAGCGACACGAGGGTGGCGCCCGACTCTTCGACCGCGGCCGGGTCGAAGCTCGGGAGCACCGTGAGTTCGGTGCCGGTATGGAGCGCTCGAGTCACCACCGAGAGCCCACCGACGTGCGACAGCGGAAGGCACGCCAGCCAGTGGTCGTCGTCCTGAACGCCGAGCCGAGCGCTCGTCGCCCGAGCCGATGCCGCGACGGCATCGTGCGTCAGGACGACACCCTTCGAGACGCCGGTCGATCCGCTCGTGGCCACGACGAGCGCGTCGCCAGGCTCGACTTCGTCGCCGACGCGCATCGCTTGGCACAGCTCGTGCTTGGCAGGCCCAGGGAGGCGTTGATCGACCGGAAAGGCTGCGTTACCGGCGTCCCACAACCTTCTCAGCTCGTCGACGAACTCCGGGCCGCCCGGCAGATCGATCGCGACCAGATGGTTCACGTGGCCAGCGAATCGGCGAGATCGAGTGCACCGAGTTGCCACAGCTGTGTCATGGCTCCATCATGGCGCACACATGAATCGTTGGATCACCGGAGCGCGGCCCCGGACGTTGCCTGCAGCCGTCGTTCCGGTTGCCGTCGGTGCTGCGGCAGCGGTCGGCGAACCGACCGACATCGTGTGGTGGCGTGTGATCGCGGCACTGGTGGTCAGCCTGTCCTTGCAGGTTGGCGTCAACTACGCCAACGACTACAGCGACGGTGTTCGAGGAACCGATGACGTCAGGGTGGGGCCGACCCGTCTCGTCGCGAGCGGCTTGGCCAGCCCCTCGGGGGTCAAGCGGGCAGCGCTGCTGTCGTTCGTGGTTGCGGCGGTGGCCGGCTTGGCCGTCGCGCTGTCCACTTCGCCCTGGCTCCTGCTCGTTGGCGCTGCCGCCATCGCCGCAGGGTGGTTCTACACCGGCGGACCCCGCCCCTACGGATACCTCGGCCTCGGCGAGGTCTTCGTGTTCGTGTTCTTCGGCCTCGTCGCCACGGCGGGCACGACGTTCGCTGCCATCGAGTCGGTGACGGCGCTGTCGCTCGTGATGGGGAGCGCCGTTGGATCGTTGGCCTGCGCGCTGCTCGTCATCAACAACCTGCGCGACATCCCGACCGATCGTGAGGTGGGCAAGAAGACGCTGGCCGTGCGCCTCGGCGATCCGCTGACGCGGTGGTTCTACGTCGCCCTGATCGGCGCAGCATTCGTGCTCTCCGTGGTGGGAGCGGCGTGGCGAGTCCCGGTCGTCCTGGGCCTGTTGGCGATCCCGCTCGCCATCGGTCCGATCCGGTCGGTGCTCAGCGGCGCGTCCGGGACGGCGCTGATCCCCGTGCTCGGCGCGACCGGCAAGCTGCAGCTTGCCTGGGGCCTGCTCGTCACCATCGGCCTCGCCGTCTGACGATCCCTCAGCGATGAGCCAACCGACCGCATACGGCGGTTTGGCTCATCGGAACCGGGTGCGCGCGTGCGGCGATGAGTGAAGTGGCCGGATACGGCGGTTTGGCTCATCGGAACGGGTTCAGGCAAGCCAGGAGGCGATCGCCTCGGCGGTCGCCGCGGGCTGCTCGAGGTGGACGCTGTGGCCGGCGCCGGAGATCACGACAAGCTCGGCGGAGCGCAGCCCGGCGACCAGGCGCTGGCCGAGGTCGGTGAACTTCGCATCGTGCCCGCCGACGAGCACCAGCACGGGGCACCTGATCTCGTCGAGGCGTTCCCACAGCGGTGTCTGCGTGCCGGTTCCGGCGGCGCGGAGGCTGGCAGCCAGCCCGGCTGCGGTGTTGCGGAGCCGGTCGGATCGGAGCGCGGTGTCCTCCTTCAGTCCGGCGAACAGCGGGTTCGCGAGCCACTCGTCGATGAACGTGGGCACACCGACGACTTCGAGGTGGCTCGCGAGTCGATCGTCGGCTGCGAGTCGCGCCCGGCGCTCGTCGGGATCGTCGATGCCGGCGGTTGCGCCGACCAGCACGAGTCGTTGCACGATGTCGGGTGAAGCGAGGGCGGCATGGAGCGCCACTCGTCCACCCATCGAGTAGCCGACGTATGTGCCGGCGCCACCCGCTTCAACCAGCCGGCTGGCACTCGCCCACAAGTCGAGGTCCGCCGGGGGAGCGGCGTCGCCGTGGCCGGGGAGATCGACTGCACGGGTCTCGACATCGGGGAGCTCGGCGTGCAGGTACTGCTCGAACGTCGCCCACGAGCGAGCCGTCTGGGTGAAGCCGTGAGCGAGGACCAACCGGCGCGGGCCGGCTTCGACATCGGGCATCAGGACCGCTCGGCGACCGCCTGGTCGGCCATCCTGCGCAGTACCTGGGCGAACGTCTCGGGTTCCTGCGCGCCCGGGATCGCCCACTGCCCGTTGACCACGTAGGTCGGCACCGCGGTGATTCCGTTGTCGCTCGCCACGTCGAGTTCGGCGCGAACCTCGGCGGTGCCGCGTCCGGACGCCAGGAACTCGTAGACCGCGTCCCGATCGAAGCCGACCTCGTTGGCGCAGTCGGAGATCACATCGGGGTCGCCGATGTTCAGTCCATCGTGGAAGTAGGCCCGCAGCAACCGCTCCTTCATGGCATCCTGCGCAACCGGCGAATCCGGTTGCGCAGCCAACCAGATCACCCGGTGGGCGAGCAACGTGTTGGCCCGCAGCGCACGATCCATCCGGAAGTCGAGTCCGACCTCGGCGGCGCGCTGCGAGACGTTGGCGATGATCGCCTCGGCGCGCTCGTGGCCCCCGAACTTCTTCGCGTAGGCATCGATGACCGGAGCGGCGCTGCCAGGGGACGCTGTCGGGTCGAGCTGATATGGGTGATACGACACGTCGAAGGCCACCTCGACGCCCTGCTGGGCGAGTTCCGCTTCGACCTGGGCCAGTCCGGAGGCGAACTTCCGCTTGCCGATGTAGCACCACGGACACACCACGTCGGACCACACCTGGACGGTCACGGTGGGCCGGGTCGTGTCCAGGTCGGAGCTCACGGTCATGTTCCACACGGTATGCGCCTATCGTCTGTGAGCAATGGTCGGCGCCGCAGAACCCCGCCCCGAGGATGTGCAGGCAACGTTCTGCGCAACGCTCGTCGACGAATGGCTCACCCTGGGGGTCCGCCATGCGGTGATCGCCCCGGGCTCGCGATCGACGCCGATGGCGCTCGCACTCACCGACCGTGGCGAGATGTGCGTCCACGTCGTTCACGACGAACGATCGGCAGCGTTCGTGGCACTTGGACTCGCGCTGGATGGTGATCCGGCGCTGCTGCTGTGCACGAGCGGTACCGCAGCGGCGAACTTCTACCCAGCGGTGGTCGAGGCGGGTCTCTCCGAGATCCCGATGATCGTGCTCACCGCCGACCGGCCCGAGGAACTCCGTGGTGTCGGTGCCCCGCAGACGATCGACCAGGTCGACCTCTTCGGACGTCACGTCGTGTGGTCGCGAGACCCCGGAGTTCCGATCGACGTCGAACGGTCGTTGTGGCGGGAACTGGCACTCGATGCGTGGTCGCATTCCGCCGACGGCCCCGTGCAGCTGAACCTCGCCTTCCGCGAGCCGTTGCTCGGCACGGCCGGCGAGCTTCCAGATCGAACATCAGCGGACCGGAGACATCTGGCACCGACTCGTGGGCGCCGTGCCGACCCGGTTCCGTCGCTCGAGAGCGATCGGGGGCTGATCATCGTGGGTGGTCGCAGCGGGGTCGTCGCCGATCAGGTGTGGGCGTTGTCGCAACAGACCGGTTGGCCGATCGTTGCGGATCCGGTCTCGCAGATGCGCCGGCTGCCCAGCGCCATCTCCACTGCCGATGCGCTCTTGCGAAACGAACGGTTCGCCACCGATCACCTCCCCGACGTCATCGTCCGCATCGGTCGTCCGGCCGCATCGAAGGTCCTCGCGCAGTGGACCGCCCGTGCCACGCAAGCCGGTGCGTTGCTGCTGCAGGTCGGAGGTCCCGGCGTGATCGATCCCGACGGCAACGTCACCGCCGTCGTGTCGATCGACGACCTCGTGGATGCGGCGCCCAGGACGCCCGGCGCGATCAGTGGGTGGGCCGAGTCGTGGATCTCGTTGGATCGGCTCGCCGACCAGGCGATCCGGGACATGCTCGGCGGGTTCGACGAACTGACCGAACCGGCAGTTGCACGGACGGTGGCGAACACGCTCACCGACGATGCCGACCTCGTCGTCGCATCCTCGATGCCCGTGCGCGATCTCGAATGGTTCGGGGGCCACCGAGCACGAGCCCACGCCAACCGTGGTGCCAACGGCATCGACGGGGTCCTCGGTACGGCGCTCGGGCGGGCGCTCACGGGTCGGACGACCTTCGTGCTACTCGGCGACCTGGCCTTCGTGCACGACAGCAACGCCCTGACCGCCTTGGCCCGCCGCGAGGCAGACGTACGCGTTGTGGTGGTCGACAACGACGGCGGCGGCATCTTTTCGTTCCTGCCCCAAGCGGCCGCATTGCCCGAGCAGCAGTTCGAGCAGCTGTTCGGCACGCCGCTGGGCGTCGACACCGTGGCGCTGGCGACGTCCTACGGTCTCGAGGCGCGTACGGTGCAAGCGGTCGATGAACTCATCGAGCAGCTCTCCCGACGCGGGCCGTGGGTGTGTTGCATCCCGACCGACCGACGCCACAACGTCGAGGTCCATACTGCCCTCCACGCCGCCGTCGTCGACGCGATCGGCGCTGTCTGAACCGAATGCTGATGAGGCGACGAGCGCGCGAACACTGCGCTGATCGTGATGAAACACCCTCCTGATGACCGGCATCAAGACCCGCCCCACGGATGCCGACGTGACGGCCTTCCTCGACTCCGTTCTCAACGAGGCCCGACGCTCGGAGGGTCATGCGCTTCGAACGCTGTGCGAGCGGGTTGCCGACGCTCCGGTGGTGATGTGGGGTCCGTCGATCGTGGGCTTCGGCACGATGACCTACACGAACACGACTGGGACCCACGACTGGTTCGGCGTCGGCTTCTCGCCTCGCAAGACGGCACTGACCATCTACGGTGTCGTCGATGGGTCTGGGCCACCGGATCCGCTCCGCGACGAGCTCAGTCCGCACACGACGGGCAAGGGTTGTCTCTCCATCAAGCGCCTCGACCGTGTGACCATCGACGTGGTCGAGCAGCTGATCCGCAACGCGCGCGAACGCGCCAGTGCAGCGTGACCACGGTGCGATGAGCGAAGTGGCCGTCTGTCGTGGTTCAGCTCATCGGTGTGGTGGGGTCTGGAGGTGCGATGAGCGAAGTGGCCGTCTGTGGTGGGTTGGCTCATCGGTGTGCCCGGCGCCGGCGGGGCGCCGGACCTAGGGGCGCACGATGGCGCTGAGCATCGCTTGGAACTTGGCCTGCGTTTCGGCCAGCTCGGAGTGCGGATCGCTGTCGGCGACGATGCCGCCACCGGCAACCAGCCGCGCCGAGCGCCGGTCGGCGGAGAGTTCGGCGCAACGGATCGCGACCGCCCACGTACCGTTGCCGGAAGCGTCCACCCAGCCGACTGCGCCGCCGTAGCGTCCGCGCTCGAACCCCTCGACCCGCTGAATCAACTCGATCGCTTCGTGGCGCGGGTGACCCCCCAGAGCGGGGGTCGGCGACAGCGCCCGCACCAGCTCGACCACCGATGGACCGGGCTGCGACAGCACCCCCTCCATCCGGGTGCCGAGATGCTGCACATTGGCGACGGTCACGATCGACGGCTCGGGCTCCCAGTCGAGGTAACTCGCCCACGGCAGCAACGTGTCGTGCACGACGTCGATGACCACTCGGTGTTCGATCTGATTCTTGGTGCTGGCGATGAGCTCGGCGGCGATCTGCGCGTCGTTGTCGACATCGCCGGTGCGTGGTGCTGTGCCGGCGAGCGGGTGCGATCGCACGATGGGTCCATCGACCTCGACGAGCAGTTCGGGCGACGCGCCGATGAAACCGTCGATCGAGTACCGATAGCTCGACCCGAACGATGCGCGAAGACGACGAAGCACCGCATGGACGTCGATCGTCTCGCTCGACCGCACGATGATCGGACGGGCGATCACCGCCTTGGTCAAGTTGCCGGCGCGCACTGCATCTCGTGCCGTGGCTACCGCAGCGAGGTACTCCTCGACGTCGACGCCGGGCTCGATCGACCACGTCGCGGCTGCGGCGGGTGCAGGGTCACGCCGGGTGAGAGCTTCGGCGACGACGTCGCCGGCTGCGTCGACGTCGCCGACAACGGTGACGGTCGTGGCCCCGGAGGCGTCCTTGCGGAACTGCACCTGCGGCACCACGAGTTCGGCAGCCGCACCGGGGGCGAACGGCACGCTGCCGAGCGCCACTGGACCTGTTCCCGCAACGGAGGAGTCGTGATCGAGGTCGGCGAGGAAGGCGGCCGCTTGGTCGACCGGCACGTTCGCCGCGATGCCGCGACCGGCGACACCCACCGCGTTGCGCACGAACAGCACGCCGTCGCCACCTGCGATGTCGTTCAGGTCGACCGCACCGTCGACGTACAGCGACAGTGGTCGAGTGATGGCCTTCATCGATCCCGGGTGGCGACCATCAGCTGTGTCAGTCCGCCCGAGAGCTGTGCATGCGTTGCGTCGGTGAACCCCGCTGATCGCAGCGAGGCCAACATCTCGTCTGGCGTGGGCAGATAGGCGACGCTCTTGGGCAGGTAGCGATACGCAGCTCCGTCGGACAGCAGGGCACCGATCCGGGGGACGACTTTCCCGAAGTAGATGTCGTTGCCCCAACGAACCATGCGGTTGCTGGGCACGCTCACGTCGAGCAAGGCGATCCGGCCGCCCGGACGCACCACGCGGCCGAGTTCACCGAAGAACGTGGGGAGGTCGAGCAGGTTCCGTAGTGCGAAGCCGCAGGTGACGCCATCGACAGTCGCGTCGGGCACGGGAAGGCGCAGAATGTCGGTCTGGACAAGTGGGACGCCGGATCGATCGGCAGACAGCATCCCGAAGCTGAGATCCATCGAGATCGGGCGCACCCCGCCGGCCGCGAGATCGATGCACAGGTCGCCGGTGCCGCTCGCCAGATCGAGCACCACGCTCCCTGCAGGCAGTGCGAGGTCGCGGACTGCTCGCTTTCGCCAACGAACGTCGAGGCGGAACGAGATGATCCGGTTCAGCCGGTCGTACTTCGGCGCGATGGCGTCGAACATGCCCTGGACCGCAGCCACCTTCTCGTCACCTTGCGGAAGGTCGTCGGTGTCCCACGTAGGGCGGGTCGCTGCGGGCTCGGTCACCTGGTTCAGGCTAGGGGTTTCCCAGCGACCTGCTTGGCCCAGCGGTAGTCGGCCTTGCCGCTCGGCGACCGCACGATCTCGTCGACGTAGCGGATCTCCTTCGGCAGTTTGTAGCGGGCGATGTGTGCGGCCGCTGCGGCGCGCAGCGCGTCGTCGTCGGCCTCGTAGCCCTCGCGGATCCGCACGATGGCGACGACCTCGTTCCCCCAGCGCTCGCTCGGTCGGCCAGCGACGATGCAGTCGTAGACACCCGGGTGGGACTTGATCGCGGCCTCGACCTCCTCGGCGAAGATCTTCTCGCCGCCGGAATTGATCGTGACCGAGTCGCGTCCGTGCAGCTCGACGATGCCACCCTCGAGCAGGCGGGCACGGTCCCCGGGGATCGCGTAGCGAACACCGTCGACGACGGGGTATGTGCGAGCGGTCTTCTCCGGGTCTCCGAGGTAGCCGAGCGCCAATCGGCCGGACTTCGCGAGCCAGCCGATCTCCGGGTCGCCGGCCTCGAGCACACGGTCGAGGTCGGCCGACAGCACGACGTTGCCGGGAGTGATCTCGAACGTGCCCGTGGTTGCCCCGCCGCCGGTCGACACGTGCGACACCTGGCCGCCCGCCTCGGACGATCCGAGCCCGTCGACGATCATCAGCGTCGGGAGGTGGGCGAGGAACTCGTCCTTCAGTGGTGCCGAGAGCGGTACG
>Ga0307379_10013485_pt1 | contig 10589 bp, 10 predicted proteins | sample UN2MG_FD_202237 | JGI IMG/M metagenome (GOLD analysis project Ga0307379, IMG submission 202237) | Soil microbial communities from Risofladan, Vaasa, Finland - UN-2 | ecosystem: Environmental > Terrestrial > Soil > Coastal area > Acid sulfate soil | place: Finland: Risofladan, Vaasa | collected... | reverse complement strand
AAAATTACTTTTTTCTATGACTGATAAGGAAACAGAATGGGTTATTAATATGGTTAGAAAAGATGAGATGATATTGAAAATTATCTTAATAACCCAGATATTCGTACATCATCTTTGCTTATGAGTTCTATAAATAAATCAATGATTTAGCACCGAAAACCTTTTGTGCCTGAGGCGATGAGACGAAGGGACAAAAAGGTTTTCGGGTGCGGTAAAGAAAAAAAGGAAATGAAAGAAGCTTAAAGAGAGGGAAAGAAAGGCTGAGAAAAATAAACAAAAGGGAAAATTAAGGACTTGAACGTCGAACTTTGATCCTCAACTGGGTAATGAGGACTTCATAATAACCCTTGAGAAGCTCAGAGGGAAGACGAAGTAGAAGAGCATCACTAAACTCGTAGTGAAGAGTGGAAGTTTCGCGAGCAATACGGTAAGTGCTATCGAATAAACACCAGAAGAGAAGTTTATCACAATATTTAGGGTAGATTTTGTAATCTTTCTCATTGAGAGCTGCTGGAGAAAGCTTAGCTTCGATGAAGAATGTTTCACCAGATGTTGTATAAATGACCACATCGGGAATAATGCAACTTTGAAGGGATTCTGAAGGAGTAGGAATAGTAGGCTCAAATTGGATTTCTTGAAGTTGAGAAGCGAAGAGAATCCGAGCAAGCTCGCGAACAAGCAGTTCCCAATGATGATAGTAGGCGTTCTCAAGGACTAAATGGCGATTGAGATGACGAGTATAGCGAGTTCGATAGTAAAAAATGCGATTGCAATAAGGACAAGAAAAGCGAGGTTGGAGACCAAGCTCAGCGATTGCTTGATGGGGATGAACTGAAAAAAGATGGATGCGATATAGACGAAGCAATTCAAAGGATTTATTGCAAAACTGACAGTGATAAGCTTTCTGGTTGCGATGAATACGCTGACAGTACTCGAGATGTGCTTGATAATTGTGGTTGCGTTTGATGCGTTTGCCACACTGAGGACAAATATGCCATTGATGTGTGTGGGTAGAAAGATGGCGTTGTAAACGGGAAGCACTGCCAAAAGCAAGGTCACAATAAGGGCAAGGGAAGGCTCGTTCATGAACTCTACGAACATGAAGTTGAAGAGAAGGTTCGCTTTTGTAGGAACGACCACATTCGGAACAAACAAAAGGACGGGTACTTGAATGAATAGTAATGTGAGTACTAAGGTGATAAGGTGTATCGAAGACTTTATTACAAAAAGAGCATGTGCGATGTTGCAAGTGTTCCGGATACCAGATAGCTCGATGGCTTTTGCTGAGATGACAGTGTAGTCCATGGGTATTTTTGCAAAGTTGTCCACAATGAGGACAAACTTGCTTGGTCGAAGACAATCCAGCAGAGGGATTGCTGCTGGAAGGAAATTGGTTGGGAAGATTTTTGGAATCGGTCATGATGAAACCTCTGAGTGTTTTTTTCGACCGAACAGTGGAGAAAAAACACGAAGAGGGAGAAGAAAAAAGACCGGTGAACAAAAATAGTCAACCAATGGAAAACAGCAAGAAGCTGCTATGGGGAAATTTGACCAAGCAAGATGGGTTCGTGTGGAGAATGCAAAAGAATATGAACAAAAACGAGAACAGCAAAAAAAGTAAGAGATATGGTTTTCGTGAACTTGAAAAATGCACTTCCTTTGTAGAAAAATCTGAGAAAGAACCTTCGAGCGGATTATCTTGTTCGATGCTGATAAAAACCCATTTGTTGACGAAGAAGGGGAATATCCTTGTAAGAGATGATATGGCTTTTACGAAGACTGATGCTTTCTGAGGGGTGCAAGAGAGGAGAGGTAGAAGATTCAAGGGCAATTTCAGCTTTCGAGCAATCGGAAGGAAAAGGCACAATGACAACATAATGCCCGGTAGTATGTTTTTGTAAGAACTCTTCCATGGTAAGCAAGCGTTTGAGAAAAATTTCTGAAGTATAACCTTCACTGCCGGTATGGATTTCAATCCACCAATAATGGATTTGATCGGTAATGGAGACCCTATAACAAGCATCAACAACATAGGTGCCAGAATGATCAGAATGAGGAATGGTTAAGAGATCTTGAGATGCAAGTGAAAGGTGAGAACTGCCAATACCTTCAGTTAAAGATTGGAGACACCAGCTGCTAAAAGCATCATGAGGAGGAAAAGAAGCACGAAAATTATCCTTTTTAAGACGATAAGATTCTCGGGGATAACCATACCAATATTTGAAACGAGTGCCTTGAGCAGGCATGGGATAAGCACGAAGAAGACCTTTGCGAAAAAGAAAGAGTTCACCTTTTTTCTCACCAGTAGAAGTGAAATACTCACGATCAGCATAACGTTCACCACTGAGAAGATTCCGATAAACACTATAGGAAGAAACATTGGCAAGAAGATTGGGCCAAAGACGAATAAGTAGCTTAGCTAAAGCATCTCCAGAAAGAAGAGGTTGGGGAAGACCAAAGGAATTAGGTACAAGGTGACTAATAAGAGCAATTTCACGACTGCTAAGTGAACTACGGCTAAGCTGAAGAGGATTAGGAGAACTAAAGTCAGAATCTTCATGAGCAAGAGACAAAGTAAACACCAGAAAAAGGTGCAAAAAAAAGCTTAAAAACACCAAAAAAGACTGCAAGAATGCAAGGAACAGGTGGAAAAGTAGCTATTACAATCTTGCGAACATGAAAGAAAAGGTAGAAGAAACAAGGAAAAATCCTAAAAAGGAAAGAATGCAAGGGTACAAGAAAAGCGGAAAAAAGAAAAGAAGGCTTTTGAACAAATTAAAAGTGATAAAAAAGAATAACTGATATTCTTTCTTAGTTTTTAAGTATTATAGAAATCTAAATTATGTTTCACTTTAGCGATCATTGACTGATTTAATATTAAAATAAAATATCTAGCGGAGATTTCTTTATAAATAAATTATTTTTTATAAATAAAACATCTAAATTAACTTCTATTATATTAACTAAATTTTATTAAATTTTAAAAGGAGTAATTTAAACATCTCGAAAATCAAAAAATATTTGATTTATATATAAATAAAAAAAGGCTATTAAAGAATAAAACTAATATTGGAATTCATAATAACTTAAAATGATTTAAATAAAAAAAACAGTCATGAGTAAATTTTAATTTTTGTAATATATTAATTGATATAAAAAGGAATAAGGATTGCTTATGGTAAAAGAAGAAAAACTCCTACAGTTTTTACTCAAAAAGCTAAAAAACAGTAATTTTGTTACTCAAAATGAGATAAAGGAATACATTGAGATTCTTCCTAATCTAAAACAAACTCCTAATATTGATAGCACAATTATTTACAGTTATAAAATTAGTTATATTTTAAAATCTTTAAAGGCAATTCATATTATACCTATAATTGAGGAGTATATAGAGGGAAGTAATGATGTTTTAAAAATCAACAGATGTATTGAAGCTCTTGGTTCAATTAAAGATGACTCATGTTCCAAATACTTACGAAATATGTTAAATAATAACAAATATGAAAAATCTCGTTTCAAAATTATTGAATCTTTAGGTAATATAGGATTAGAAAGAGATATCAAATTTATAAAAGAATTACTTACAGATGATGATTATACAATTAGATATTTGGCAATCAAGATTCTACGGGGTGTTAAATCTAAAGATATTATTCCTATAATTTCAAAATTTATATTAAAAGATTCAAGTCGTTTAATCAGATTGTACTCACTTGAAACATTAAGAGAATTAAATAATAAATCTGTAATTAAGAATCTTTATTTAGCTTTAAATAAAACAGATATTGACAATGAAGAATTTTTTTCAATTTTATATACTTTAGCTGTTTTAGAAGGAGAATATTCAAAAGGATTTCTTGATATAAGAAATATGTTTCTTAAAGGCGACTTAACTCAGAAACAGGAAGATATCTACAAAAAATTATATGAGAATTTTTGCATTAATAACATAGATGAAAATGTGGAAGAAAAGAATGCCTCAAAAAAAAATGATAATAAAATAAAAGAACCTACAGTTTTTATATCCTATTCATGGGAAGATGAAAACCATAATAAATGGGTAAGAAAATTCGCTGATGACTTAGTAAAGAATAGAGTACATGTCTGGTTAGATCAATATTATTGTAAACCCGGAACCGATTTGACTCAATTTATTAGTAATGGTGTGAAAAAGGATTACATTTTTGTTATTTGTACATCTGAATATATTCGAAAATCAGAAGAATTAGGTAAAGGAGTTTATTATGAAGGTTCTATTATAAAACCTATGGTTCTTAAAGGTTTAATGAAAGATAAAATAATTCCCATATTTAGAGAGGATGAGAATATAGTACCAGATTATTTAATGGGTATGATTGGTGTAAAAATGACTGATAAAGATAATTATAAAATTAGATTAGATGAATTATTAAGAGTATTATATAACAAACATAAAACTACTGCACCACCTTTAGGAGAATTTCCAGAATTCTTAAATGAATAATAATATAGGTTATAATTATTGAATGTAAACAATACTTGAAAATTGATTGATTAATCTATCAATTTCTTCCTCTATCTTTATTGAGTTAATTCGATGTTTTAGGTTAATCAAGTCGAATATCGTGTACTCATCTGGATTTTGCTTACTTATTGCTTTTATTATCCAAGGTATAACTTTTTCATTTTTTTCTCGTTCCAAAAAATCTATAAAAAGATATGCTTTATTAATTTTTAAATTGCTTAATGAATATATTGAAATTATTCTTACTTTGGGATTTCTATTTTCAATATATTTTACTAAAACATTGTAGATTTCTTCTTCATTTTTATCATATAAACCTATCAAATATAAAGCATATTTCCATATGAAAAAATCATGTTTATAAATAATGGTTCTTAAAGCGTCCAAATTATAATTTTCTATACTTATATTTACAGGTTTTTTATTATATAATAATCTATAATTGAATGCAAGTAATACTATAATACCTGCAATCCCCAAAAAACCCCAATTTTGATTCAATATCATTAAACAGAAACCAGTTATTGAAACTAAAATTATTAAAATTTGTATTAAGATGATATACAAATAATATTCTATCAACAACCCAAATTTAGTATAAGGCTTTTCTTTATCAAACAAATTTATTCACTAGAAAATATAGTTACTACTTATCTTTAATTTTTTATGTATCCTGTTTTTAATAATGGATAAAATAATTGTTCTATAATATAAACCTTGAAAATGAACGTATATTTTCATTATTTTAATAATATAATTTAACTTATATGAAAAGGAAAAAGTGTTGGTGTTATCATAGATGAGTTTATTGGATTTAATTACAAAATATACTGATTTTATAGCAATATTAGATGATATACCAATCTTATCTAATTTATCATTTCAGACTTTTCATGAATATCCTAAAAATATTCCAAAAGAAATTTATGAACCAATTTCTCAAGATTTGTCTTTTGCACAAAATATATTAAATTTGTATTTTGAATATAAGATATTGTTTTTATATCAAGGAAAAATTTTATGATTTTTTTGGGTGAAAATATAAAATTTCATTGAAAAAACTCATTTAGTTTTAATTCTATCCTATCTTTTTCTTTCATTAATTTGATTCCTCGTTTAATTTACAAAATAATTTTTGCTCTATTACATTTTGATATAATATAATTGACAAATGAAGAACACGTAATTAACATAAATTTAGCATCTTCAAGTTCTAGAGTTGGGATTAACTTTAAACCATGTCTAATGCCTTGATCATCACTTGCATAATGATAGAGATTCTTTAATGCTTCTTTAAATTTAGAATGAATTCCAATTTTTGTATCCAAATTATTCAAGCAATTGCCAAGTGTTGGTTTCTTTTCTTTGGTTATTGCACCACAAAGACTTTCAAGTGCATTTATTGAATCTTTAATTGAATTTCTTAAATCGGGATTTGGACGCTTGCTGAAATTCTCTAATGCATTTTTCAATTGGATATTTACTGTTTCAAGTGGAGATTTTATTGCTAGTTCTATTTCTTTTATTTCAATCTCTGATGTTATAGGCACAATTAAATTGTTAACAAACCTATAAGCAGAATTTTCTCGTTCTAGAAGTCTATTGCAGTTTTCTATGAATGGAATTTCTCCAATAAATATTTTTTTAAAAAAGTCGCCTATAAATTCAAGTAAATCGTAAATTTGAAACCATTCAAAACCATAAAAAATTTCGCGAATTTTCATAATTACTTCTTCAAGTTCATCCCACTTTAATTCTGGTAAAACATTAGTATTTGGCTTATAGATAAATGAATCCTTTGTATATTTCATGAAATCAGTCCATATTAATAAACATAACTTGAGTCGATACTCATTTGTTATAAGTTCATCATAAATTACATTCCATAATGAGTTTTTCAAATCAGAATCAATTGATTCAATTTGCATTTCTTTGATAGATTTATATCCTTCTCTTTCAGAAAATTTCATTTTAATCAATATACAGTCCATTTACAAATTATTAATTTTTATGTTGTTTATATCCTTAATCGAATAATTTTTTTTTATTTAGCTAGTTTTGGCATTGTTCCAATCATTCTAATTGAATTTATCATTATAAAAAAACTTTGGGATATAAATTTTCTATAAATGTCAATTATTTGCATCTTTATTTGTTAATTTAGGGAATATTTCTCTAATGGATGTATTTTTTCTTTTTCTCATTAGAAAAACAAAAACTAAATTTCCATTATAGTTGTATATACACCCCCTTTGAAAATTTCATAAAAATATCAACACTAGAATTTGAAATTTCATATTTTAAATTAGAGATTGTAATTCTTGTTAATACCCTTACTCTTTTGTTCTAAATTTACAAATGTTTAAAATTGTGTTGTTCATCTAGTAAATCTAATAGCTATTTTTCATTGGAAATTATGGTGAGATGAAATAACTATGAATTCTAATATGAAAAAATTTTTAGTAATTGGAATAGGTATATTAGTAGTTTTTTCTGTTATGCCAGTTTTTTTAGCTAAAGCTGTGTATTATCCACCAACCTACATAGGTCATGTCTATGATAGAAATGGTCGAGCAATAAGCAATGTATTGGTAACTCTTTATAGTGGTGGATATCCAGTCTCTACAGATTACACAGATAGTTCTGGTTATTATTGCGTAGGGAATGATGGTGTAAGTAGTCCTTACATAACTATAACAAAAACACAATGGGTAACACAAACTAAGTCAGTTAGTACGTCCGGAGGAACATATAACTTTTATCTGTATACCAGTGGTTGTGCATTAATAGTCGCTGGTTCCTTAGATCAAGTGTTCAATCGTGATGCATACGAAATGTACAATTTGTTAATTGACCATTATAGCTATGCAGAATCGCGAATCTTTTTACTTACAGCATTAGCCACTATCGATGGTAAAACAATCCCTTATGATAGAGTAATTAGTCAAGCTAACGTAGGATGGGCTTGCGATCAAATCGATGCTCTAACTGGTACTAGTGATAATGTGATGGTCTATTGGCGTAGTCATGGTATTGAGCATCCACACTTTTGGTTTTGGGATCCTCCAACATATTACACTCTCGAATGTGGAAATGATGAGATGACCCGTAGTGAACTAGATAGTTACTTGGATGGTGTTCCATGCAATAAATTGCTTGTAATGATTGGTTCCTGTTATTCAGGGTACTTTATTGGCAATGTAATGAGTGATGAAAGCAATCGAGCTATTTTAACCTCTTCTGCAAGTAATCAAATTAGCTTTAATGATGGGAGAAATGGTAATTGGAGTAAAGGACTCACTCAAGCTTTGGATCCAGATCTCTATGCTACTAATGCAGATGGTAATAGTGATGGTCGTGTATCAGTAATGGAATTCCGTGGCTATGCTTATACTTATGTTGTAGCAACTAATCCCATCTATTATAACGGTGTTTACTATTATCAAAATCCACAATCCTGGGTAGGTAGTAGTTTTACCATATCGAGTGTCTATCTTGGTGACCAATATTACTAGAAGAAATTTTAATTCCTTGTTATCATAAGAATAGACTTAGGTCTATTCTTCTTATTTTTAATAATCATCTTTACTTTTTATTTTATAAATAAAATATAGCTCTAAATTGATGATTTTTGTACTAAAATTTCGCTACTTAATTATTTTAAATATAGCTAATAGAACTATATTGTAATTGTGTGAAGATAAGAATCTGTTGTTAAATAATCCTCAATCCCTTTGTAAAGAAACTCCCCTTCTTGCCTGAGCGGGTGTAGACCGACCCTTTTTTTTCCCGCTCAGTAATTTTCCTTCTAGATTAACAAAGTACTATTTTGAGTGAACATTTAAATAAAATTAGAAATCATTTCTATTATCTGTTAAGAATTAGTTGGTGTTTTTTTTGGTTAAAAAATCATTACAAGTTGGATGGGATTGGTCTAAAGTCGAAGATTTTTCTTATTGGAAGATTCCTGATGGTCATGTAATGAATTTACCTTATTTTATTGGAAAACCTCCTGCAAAAATTCTCGATCTTGGTTGTGGCGTTGGTAGGCATACTATTTATTTTGCATCACTAGGATATGATGTTTCTGCAATGGATTTATCTGAAGAAGGAGTGAAAAGCACAAAAGAGTGGTTGAAGAACGAGGGACTAACAGCTAAGGTAGAACTTGGCAGAATGACTGAATTGAACTATAAAGATGATACTTTTACCCTTGTTCTTGCTTTCAATGTTATTTATCATGCTTTTAAATCTGATATGATTAAAACAATAGCCGAGATTTTTCGTGTGTTAAAACCTGGGGGATATTTTTTCGGAACAATTTTAACTAAAGATCCCAAACAACCTTTTGATGATAAAACAGCAGTTATTGATGATCAAACACTTATAAAACAAGAGGAACCAGAAAAAGGCATTCCTCATTTCTTCTCTTACATCGAGGATGTGTTGGAATTTTTCAATGCTTTTGAAATAAAAGATTTGTATTATAAAGAATGGTATCAAGAACCCATTACTCTCGAGAGAATAAATAACCGTAAAGGTAATGGTCATTATATTTTGCTGGCACAAAAACCAAAGTAAAAAAATAAGTGCTCTATTATAATACTAGAGCTAATGTAGTTATCAATCCAGCTAATCCGAGAATTACTACTAATCCTATAGCAATAACCTTTCCTAGATTTTTAAATCGTGTATTATAACATGCTTCTGGACAAATCTCAATACAAGTGAAACAAGATATACAACCTTTATAGTTTATAACAGGTTTTGGTTTTCCTGATTTTGTTTTAACAATTTTAATTACAGATTCTGGACAACCTCGAACACAATTCAAGCATTCAGTGCATGTGCCAACATATTTAGGAACACTAAGTGTTATTGTAGTGAATCTTTGGAAAGGAATTATAGCTATTTTTGCTGTTCTAGGTAATTTGAACTTTTTCTTGTGCGTTTCAATCTTTTCACCTAAAATCTCTATTTGAGATAAATCCATTACTCCTAAATTCTGTTCAGCAGCATACTTTATAGTAGGTACTTTGCTGGGTTCATGTCCCATAAGAGTAAAAGCTACCGCATCGAGTGCTACAGCATCATCACTTGCTAGGATTAAATTCATAGGAACAGCATTTCCACTCGTTCCAGGTCCCATCCCTTCTAAAGCAATAATTGCATCCATGACATTTAGTTTTACTTTTGGTTTTTCATAGGCATAAAGGTCTACTAGACATTGTGAAAAACCTTGAATGGATGCTCCTAATGAATGAATTCTTGTTTTATCTCCACCACAAATTGTTCCAAAGAGATTTTTAATACAGCCAGTGTAAAGTGTCATCGCATGTGTTTTCATTTTCGGTACATTAATTATTGCTTGTGATTCAACTATATCTTTAGAAATATTTACTGAAGTCAATTTTTTACCTTTAACATCAATAGTTATTGGTCCATTTAGCTCCAAACTACGAACATCCACTTGTTCATATTTTTCTCCGAGTTCCAAATAGCCACTATTTTTCAAAACTTCTCGTGTACCACCGCTATGGCCTGATCCACAAGTATCCCCTATTACAATTGATTTCTTAAGTTCAAGAAGCATTTTTATTAGTGCTTCTAAGATTCTAGGATCAGTTCTAATTTTATCTCTATCTTCTTTTTTATCAGGGGCACTTAATAAATTTGGTTTTAATATAATCTCTGAAAAATCGGCAAAAAATGTTTGTAAGCCGCCTAGGAGATTTATAGCTTCTTTAACGGCTTTTTCTATATCATTGTTTTCAACTTTGACAATAGCTACTTTGCTCATTCCAATCCATCAATTCTTAAGAAATTACTTTCTTTTATTATATTTTTCTAATCATTTTAATTAAACATATAATTTACATCTATAACAATACCATCGATTATACTGTTTAATGAACGATAATTTGCTTCCACATTTTGGACATCGAGTTTGCGTCTTGGTTTCTTTATTGATTTCTTTACTGGTTGTCTCTTCTGTCTCTAAAATTTCATCTTGTAAACTATCATCCTGTGATTCTTTTTCCGTTTCAGAAAGAATTTCTGTAATACTTGCTTCGTCTTCATTATC
>Ga0307379_10013477_pt1 | contig 10591 bp, 4 predicted proteins | sample UN2MG_FD_202237 | JGI IMG/M metagenome (GOLD analysis project Ga0307379, IMG submission 202237) | Soil microbial communities from Risofladan, Vaasa, Finland - UN-2 | ecosystem: Environmental > Terrestrial > Soil > Coastal area > Acid sulfate soil | place: Finland: Risofladan, Vaasa | collected... | reverse complement strand
TGGAGTGTGTATGATCTATTGGAACGTTACTACAACATCATGGGTAGCTACGTTGGCTACTGCAACTATCCCATTGATGTCAACTATATGCAATTTCAAAGGTCAGGCCATAGGTGGAGGAATCAAAAGTGTTTGGCATGACTGTGATGAAACCTTTTATGTTTGGTCTAAGATTGGTGAAATGGACTTTACACCTGATAGGAAGAACACCGCAGGTTATCGTCGATGTCCTTTCGGTGGAGAAGTTTTTAATGTACGCAGGCTGATAAATAAAGTAGTTGGTTACTCATCTAAGGGTGTCACCTTGATGACTCCAATAGACGATCCAACAACAACCTTTGGATTCTCAGAAGAGAGTGATGTAGGGTTAATAAACAAAGGTGCAATAGCTTCATCACCAGACTTTAGTCGTCATGTCTATGTTGGGAATGATCTTAGGGTAAGAGAGTTTACTAAAGACGGAATAAAAGAACTTGGCTACAAACATCTAATGGAATTCCTTGGAACCGATGAGGATATTATAGTTAACTACGATCCTCTTAATAAGGATTTCTATATTGGAAATAGTACGCAAACATTCTTATTATCACCACAAGGGATGAGTGAAGTTCCACAACACCCTTCAGCAATATGGCAGAAGAATAGAGAAACTTACTTCCTTCCAGATGCTGTAGATGACTATGAGGCGTTGATAGTTCCTGAGGCATTTGACTTTGAATATAGAGGACAGAAAACTATATTCTCTGTCGAGTCTGATATACTTGTAGTTGACAGTCCTGAGGTAGCAATAGATTATTATTTAAACTTAACTACAATCGGGACTACTGACTACGTACCTATGAATGATGAAGGTGTTGCAGCGATCATTGCCTCTGGTACAGCCTTCAGAGTGAGACTAAAATTCGAGCCTACTTATAGCAATACAAGAATTGGGTATATTAAAGTTCGTTACAAGATGACTGACTTAAGAGGATTAAGGGGAGTCTACGCTCCGCCATTGAGAGGACAAAAGAGATGATAAATGCTATGTTGCCTGAACAGGTTGCTAGATTCTGGGATGTTATTAAGTATGGAATAGAACAATCTCTACCACCTATCTCTGGAGAACATCCAGATAAGATGAATAGAGTTCTTAGTTCATTAATGAGTGGAAGGTTAATCTGCTGGGCTGCATATTATATAGATGGTGAGCAAAGGGTGTTTGAAGGCATAATGGTTACTACCATCACATACGATATGGTGAGCGATACTAAAAGCCTTTTGATCTATTGCCTCTTTGGATATGGACAGGTTACAGATCAAACTTGGTTGGACGGTCTTAGGGCTTTGACAAAGTATGGAAAAAGCAAAGGGTGTACAACAGTAAGTGCCTATACTGATTTAGATCATATGGTAAAGATGACTAAGGCTCTTGGAGGAAGTTCGGATTGGCACTACTGTACTTTTGATGTAGACAATCTAATTGATACTTTGAAATAGGAGGAAGTCATGGGTGGAGGAGGAGGACAATCAGGTACAGTTGACTGGCCTGGGTATATGAAGGACTTCCATTCTGAAATGTTAGAAGGTGGAGGTGTCTTCGGTGCTGGTATCTCCGTTGCTGATGGTATAAAAACAGCTTGGAATAACTCACCTTGGTTAACTGCAGTTGCTTATGATCCAGATGTTGATATAGCTGCATGGGAAGCTAATATGGCAGCATTTAGTACTGCATTGTTAGGTATTGATGCAGCAAGTGATTGGGCTGCTTTGTTTGCTCAAGCTAAGTTATCAATAGATGGAGCTACTGAAGATGAAATAGCTGCAGATGCTGCAGCATTTAGCGATATATTAGATGATGAATATCTTACTAAAATCCTGCCAAGATTTGAAGGTGGAATGAGGAATATTAATGCAGTTGTTAGTTCCGCTTTTGTCATTGGTGAGTCTATTATTGAAGGGTTTAGGAATAGAGATTTAGCTAAATATATCTCAGGTATAAAGATAGCAAAGACTGATGCTTATATAGCTGGAACTGAGCAGATGCTTAAGGTTCTATTGTCAAAGTATGGTTGGCAGGAAGCATTTACAAAGACTACTATTGAATCTAGAAAGATAAAGATCATTGCCAAGAAAGAGCAAGTTGATCTGGATCTTGAATATGATAAGGGTAATGCACTGTGGAATTTGGAACTGTTTAAATACGGAGGTAATGCTCTAGCCTCTATTGGAAGTGCTTCACAACAGAAAGAAGGTGGACCTACCAAAGCACAGACAGCATTAGGTAGTGCAATGGCTGGGGCTGCTGCAGGTGCTTATATTGGAAGTTTCTCAGCTAATCCATATGGAGTAGCTATTGGCGCTGCGATTGGTGGGACTGTAGGTTTTGCATCTGCTTATGTGTAACAAGATCGTTTAATAATTTAACAATCTATTGGAGGAAACTAAAATGGCTGAAGTAACTACTCCTACAGCAGGGACTGCAGGTGGTGGGCCAAGTCCTATGTTGAAGCTTTTTTTGGAAGCTCTAGGTGGGGCTGGTTCTGCTATGTCTGAAGGTAAGCCTATAGGTCCTGCACTTAATAAAACTATGATGGGAAATATGGGTAATCAAGGTATGCTTGGTTTGTTGAAGGCTATGCTAAGTGGGGATAATGAACTTGCTGGTAAGTTTGATAACAAGGGTATGCAGTTAAGTGTACCTCCTAGCATGATGAGTTTTGGATCTGAATCATTAGGTATGGGGAATCCTGGTTCATACACACCTAGCACATTCGATCCTACGCCTAGTTCTGCATATGGTAAGACTAACGTATCACCTTTGAAACCAAATCAACCACAATCAGAAATGAGTCCTTACGCAAACCCTTCCTCTAGTCCCCTAGATGCTTTGACAGCTGCCGATCTAGTGGGACTGACTCCAGGTGATCTGATGAAGGCGCTGCAATTTAAGTTGATGAAGGATGAATTAGCTGGGAAGGAGAGTTATCAGCAGAAGCAACTTGGGATTAGTGAGATGAATGCTAGGACTGCCCAGCGTAGTGCTGCTACATCAGAGCGTAATTCTAATATCTCAATGCTTAATGCTATTAAGAGTCTCTCAAGGGATGAGCGCACAGCTGCGATTCAGAACTTTGAATATGCACAAAGGAATGGATTCACTGGAACGTTTGAAGAACTTCAAAGAGAGGTTAGAACTACTCACCAAAAAGATTATGATAGAGCTGTGAAAGGTGGGTATAAAGGAGATTTTCAGACGTGGCTTAGAGAAATGACTGCTCTAGGTGGTGGTCTTAATCTTAGTGAGAAGACTGATGTTGAAGAGATGAAGGACAAAGTTGCTCGACAGTCTTATGTTAAGTCCCCTGACCTAGAAACAACTGTTAGACAAAATCTAATGAAGGATAACAGAAGTTGGAGAGCAACTGATAAAGTCCAGGAAAGTATTCTTACTAATTATCCTAACTATAGTAAATTGGATAGTAAGCAGAAGATGAAGATTCTATCTGAGACACGAGTTAGGGTGCAGAAGATTTCTGTCCTAGAACAAATCGATGCTCAGGTAAGATCTGCTTATATTGGTCAGAAAGTAGTCCGTGAACCAGATGGCTGGTATGTTGATGGCGTACCTACAGTAAGGAATCCTTATTATGGCAGATAGCCCGTATAGTGAAATGTTAGGTAGTGATAGTAAGAAAGATGTTGATATTGAAGATATGGTAGGCAGCCAGTCGGCCGAAGCAAGCTATGATGAAATGCTTGGTTTCAAGTCAGTGGCTAAGCCTGCCATGTCAGTAATGCCACCTACTGAGGAATCTGGAGATTCTGAATCTACGAGAAAGTTTTATTCGACTACTGCAATATCTCCACCGATTCAGGGTCTATTTCCTGCAGTTGTAACTCCTGCTCTTACATCCTATTTGGGAATGAACTTTCCAACCCTTGCTCCTCAACCTGAAGGTGGATTTAATGAAGTGGGAGTCCCTCTTGATGCTAAAGGTAAGCCATATACAGATGTCGGCAAACCTTTAACGACAGCACTTCCACGTCCTCCAGGTCCTACTACTATATCTCAAGATAATACAAAACCTAATTTTATTCGTAGAGCTATTGGTAAGCTAGGAGACATATTTGGAGTTGATGTTGCACCTAAGTTATCTGAATCTGCAAGGGCACAAGCTACTGTCCAGATGATGGCTGATGAGGAAGGAGTTCCTCTTCATGAGTATAGGCAATCTCCAGAACTAATTGAGAAAGCTGCAAGTTCATTTGTGTCTATGGCTTCATTCAATATGATGCCAGCTATTAGAGAAACTATGACTGGTGAAGTTGATTTTGAATCTACTGACTTATTAGGTTATGTTGGTACTGCACTTGGATCATTAGGTGGATTAATCTTTGGGCCTATGAAGGCTGCAGAAGCAATAATATCTCCGGTTATAAAGTATCTGCCTAGAGCTACTCAAGAAGGTAAAGTTGCAACTAGGATATTAAAGGCAGCACTACATGATGCTGTGGTGTTAGGTCCTGCTATGGGATTGGCTAGTCTCGGTGAAGCAGCTAAAAGTGTAACTTTTTCACAGGCCTCAGAGCATATATGGGAAGGGACTAAGAGTGGAGCGTTGACAGGTGCAGTGTTTGGAATGGCTAAGGGAATATTTCCTAAGGAAGGTATTGAAAAGGGAGCTAGGTTAATTGCTGGATTGGTAGGACTTAATGCACTTAGGGCACATGAGTCAGGTGGTAATCCTTTTACTAATAGACCTGTTGGTGAAGTATTATTTGATATAGGGCTTGATGCACTATTCTTGTATAAAGGATTACCAAAAGGTGAGTATGCTCATGTGACTGATACGATAGATAATCTAGCAAAAGATGCAGCCAAGACAAAACAAGAGGCTGACATAATAGATACCCTACCAGATGAAGCACTTAGAAAGGCTCAAGCTAATATTAATGAAGCAAAGAATACTCAGAATAAATTAAAAGCTGAGGAATTAGCAAAGAGAGTTTCTGAGGATATAGAAATAGTTGAAGAGATTGGTCGACAGGCGGAGGAAATTGCTAAGGCAAAGATAAGACCGGTGCAAGATAGTGAACTTGAGTTGCCTAAGATTAAAGATGAAGTTGTTGATCCACTGTTATTTGAATTGGAATCTAAACGTGCTGAGATTAAGGCTGAAGGTATAAAAAGAAATGAAGAGGTTAAGAAACAAGCTGATGATATTCTAAAGGGGATAGATGAGAAGCCTAAATCCAAACCTCGCAAGCGCAAAGAGGTTCCATTAAAAGAAGTAAAGTCTGAAGCTGATGAAATCTTTGACTTTGCAGAAAGACCTGAACTCAAACGTAAAAGAAAGTTCAACGTTGAGGAACATATCGTAGCACCAGGCGAACCTATAAATATTCCAGCTACTTGGCATGATGCAGCGTTTCGTACAACTATCATGCGTGATGCTGATGGTAATCTTCATATGGGTCGTGGAGGGAGTTATGACACTATCTTGATGGAAGGTAATGTCGCAGGTGCGAAATCAGGAGCGATTCCTCCAGGGACTACTCTCTATGTGTTGGATACTGGTGGCGAAGGCACAGTTGCACAAACTAGACAATTAAGAATCTATCGTGCAGAAAGTGAAAGTAAGAAAGTGGGTCCTAAGCAGATTCCTGAGAAGATTACCGAAGTTGATCGTGCTACTGGTACCGATGTGCCTGACCTCAAAGGTGAACGTAGTCCTTTTTATCAAGATGCTAAAGATACTGAGAAGTGGAAGGCTATCTACAGTGATCCTGCTAATGCTAAAAGGATAGCAAATAGTCCTGATTTAACAGTTCAAAAACTGATCAATGATGTTAATAGATGGTACAAAGGTGATGATACAATAGATATTGAAGCAACTAGAAATTTGCTTAGCTCTATAAAAATAGCTGTTGATACTACTGTTGTTAGAGAAGCATTTGGTAATAATAGTGTAGATATTTTAAATTTCAAGGAAATGGTCAGTGATGCAGCAACCTGGGCGAGAGGATTAGATCGTTTAAATATTGAACAAACTAAGGTAACTGAATTAATAACTAAACCTGTCAGAGACTTTAGCAGTAAACTTAGATCTGATGTCAGTGATATGACTGCTGATGCACTTAAAAAGGTTAATAGCTATAATAAATGGAAGTTTGAAGTTGATGATCGAGTTGTTGGAAGTGTTAAAGGGAAAGCTTACAAGATAACTGGAAGAACTTGGAGCAAGCGTGGTGGGTATGGCTATACATATGAGTCAGTTGATGGAGCAGAAACCGGAGTCTTTAGTATAGATAGAGGAGCTAACAAATCGTTGACTAAGATGGGAAGCCCAAAGGTTGTAAGAAGAAGGCCTTCACAGAATCAACTCAACTCGATGGTTCCGTTAGATGAAATTCCTGATGTTGTCAAAGATATTTGGGACAAGAGTAAAATCCTATTCAAAGACATCTATCGTAACAAAGAGGTTTGGGAGAAGACTGGATACTGGGTTGGGAAAGATGGTATCTGGAGATATGAACTTCCTCCTGGAACTATAAAGCCTGAGTTTTTAGATAGCTTAAAAGAAACTGAATCATTTGAAGCAGTATCTAAATGGACTGGGAAACTCACAGATGTACTTGATGATCCTAGGTTATTCAAGGGAGCTCCAGGACTTAAGGGAGCTAAGTTGGTGCTTGATAGGAACTTGAAGGAATATGAAGGTACGTTTGACTCTAAGACTAATACTATAGAAATAAAATATCCTGATGATAAGGAATCTTTATACCACGAGATTAATCATGCTGTGATGTATTATGTAGGGTCTGAATTTAGAGGGACTAGTGTTAAGAATCAATTAGTAAAGTCAGTCCATGAATTCCTTGATGATATTAAAGCAGTTGCTGGATCACCTGAAATTGTTAAAGAGGTAGAGGTTGTAAGGAGCAGATATCTAGGAACTGGGAAGCCTGATTTCAGTGCTACTCAAGTAGTAAATGATCTTAAGCGGTCTATTGGACATAGTATATCTGAAAACTATATTGAAGGTATGGCTAAGGAATTTATAAATGTAGCTAGAGCGAGAAAGAATTATCTATCAGACCAAGGAGAGATGGAATCTAGGTTGGTCGAGAAGAGGATGGACCTAACTGATAAGCAAAGAAAGGAAACTCCTCCTTGGGAAACGTTAGATAAGATGCTAGTTGATGAGGGTATTGATATACCTTCGTTTAAAGAAGGGTTAGCCCTTGAATTTGGTGATAAGAGTGTAAAACTTAAAGGTAGGACTGGAAACGAACTCTACTCAAACCTGCCACTTGATAAAGTAGGTAATCTTGCTAAAGAGCTTGCTATAAAAGTAGAAGATATCTTTCGTAATAAGCCAAAGATGACTATTGATGATCTAATGAATATTGTTAGAGCTTATCCAAATAGAGCTATTGACACAGCTGCAGACCTACTTATGGATCAAGGAATGAAAAGGGAGGATATTAAAACTGTTGCGAATGCTAGGTGGTTAAAGAGGCAGGCACTTAAGGGAGAAGGTACTACTCTCTACGCTAACGCTCCAGTTGATGAAGTAATAAAGCAAGTTAAAGCAATAACTAAGTTTGCATCTGGGTTCATGAAGGAGTTTAAACACTCTATTGAGTACAAGAAATTCGATGTAGGTTATGCAGCTAAGCAGTTAAAATCTGATGTTGTCAGAGCTACATCAGACCAGCAAGAGACTCTTCTAAAATATGTTAGAAAGAACTACCCAAAAGAAGCGCAGAAGATAATAGATCGTCAACGTTCCGCTGCAGCTGGCAAAGGATATGGTGAAATATTATACAATCAAGCTTCAAAAGAAATCTATGGTGGTAAGTCAAAAGAAATGATAGATGCAATCAATGCTTATATCCTTGCTAGACGGTTCAAAGATATCTACAAATACACTCCGGAGTCAAAGTATAAACACCGTGCTGGATATGGAGCTGATGAAGCTAATAACTTAGTCGAAATAGTTGATATGCTAAAGGATGCTCCAGATGGGGTATGGAAACTTTACAATCAAAAAATTCCAGAACTAAAAGAAATATTTGGTAACCTAACACGTGAACAACTTGGTGAGGTTGTCAGGTCGGCTGAGACTTACTTTGAATGGTCTAGAAAAATCGTAGATGATTTAGTAGCTGCTGGACTCAAGTCTGCAAAAGAAGGTGAGTTATTAAAAGCTCATGATTTTAGGAAGTTTAAATCTGTAAGAATTGAAAAGTTGTATGACTTTGGTTATAAAACAAACTTAGGTGGAGAAACTATTTCATCTACCAACTCAGGTGTTGAGTCTCTTGGATGGGGTAGCACTAAAATAATCGAACCTGATGGTAGAATACCTTTACATGAAATGTTTATGAGGTCGCAAGGGTCTATTGCAAATCAAGAAGCAAAAATAGAGTGGAAGAGATTAGCTGGTAAATATCCAGATAATGGATTTGTTAGTCAACAGCAAAAACCTGGCTGGAGTCCTATGCCTTATTTCGAAGAAGGTGTTAGAAAGAACTTATATTTCCATCCAGATGCTGTCAAGTATATGGTAACCAGGAGTCACGATATTAGTAGTAGACTTCTTCAAGTGCTTAGGTTAGGAACTTTGTCGCCAATAACTCGTGCACTTGCAGTTGGTTTAAGTCCTGCGTGGTCAACTTTTGTTGGCTTACCTATGGATGTAATACATACATTGTGGACAGCTAAAACATTCGAACTGGTTAAAGATGCAGATGGAAATGTTACTAAGAGTGTACCTAAGAAATTGTATAGTGCATTCAATCCTATATCTCCATTGAAGTTAGCAAAAGACATGATTAGTACCTTACCAGATGTTTATACTAGAGGAGAGATCTTCAAGGATTACATGAGGTATGGTGGATCTATGCCATTTCTAGCTATGCGACAAGGTAGGTATTTAAAGGGAGCTAAACCACCTGGTAATTGGGCTAAATTTGTAGACCTATGGTCACATCATGGAGTTAGCATGGAAACCTGGGTTAGGGTAGCTACAGCTGAAAGGGTTATTAAGGATAGGGCTAGAGAAAATAACATTAGTTATGAAGAAGCTAGAAAAAACAAAGATATAATGTATGAAGCTGTTCATGCAGCAAGAGATAGAATGGATTATAATCAAGGAGGGTGGATGATTAAAGCTGCTGATCATGCTGGCATGATATTCTTAAATGCTGGAGTGTTAGGTACTAGAACATTCTGGAGATCTGCTACTGAGAATCCAGTTGACTTTACATTTAGGTCTATGAAATTAGGTACGATTGCTTCAGGAATTGTTGCTACTGGATGGTTACTTTATCCAGAGATAATGAAGGACATACCTAAAGAAGGGAATGAGAAGAATGTAACATTTCCTTTGTTTCCTGACTATATAAATTTCGAAGATGAGAATGGTGAGACTAGACATTTCTATGCCAAGGTAAGAATGGATCCTGGTGCAGCATTTCAGTATAAATTTTATGAGGCATTGACGAAGACTTATTTATATGATAAAGGTTTAATAGATGAAGAACCAGACTATATGGACTTGGTTAAGAATTTGAAGCAACTAGGTCCTATTGGTGTTAGCCTTCCTCCACTTGTCCAGACTGGATATGACTATGCCACTAATTATAGTTGGTGGAAAGGCAGAAGTATGTATAATGAGTTGGGTGGTAGAACTTTACCGTGGCCTTTAAGCCAACATGAAGGTATGCAAGATCCTAATGTTTCGCAGATAGCTAAGGACATAGGTAGTGTTACTAAACTATCACCAAAGAGATTGCAGGAATCAGCAAGTAATGTAATCCCTCGCAACAATGAATTTGTTTATCTATTTGGAAAGGCCTATGAGGAAGCATTTAGTGACATACCTAAGGAAGTTAGAAAACAGCATTGGTTGATGACACTTGCAGAATTTCCAGGGTTTAATAGAATAATAGGTGTTACTAGACCAGGATATAAAATATCATCTGCAGGTGAGTCAGCTGCTAATGAAGAAAATGCAGAGAGAGTAGTTAGAAACGGCAAGATGGACTTCATAACTGAGAATTACTACTGGAAAGGATATGGTAGTGAGTTAGATGTAGATAGTTACATAGATAGCTTTGAAGAAAAACATATTAGAGATTCTCTAGAGAGAAGAAGAAGCTTTATTGAAAAGGTTAGAGACCTTCCTAATAGATCAGCTTGGCTTAGTAAGTTTCATCAAACACCTGAGCTTAAAGCTAAACATTTTAATGAGGTTTATACTCTTCAGACTCCAGAGTCAGAGTTTGTTTTAGATGAGTTAATAGATGCTGGATATATCGGAAGTGATAGTTTAGATAGATTCTTTGATGAAATGGAAAAAATTAGGTTAGCTGGACCTAGTCTTGAATAGTTTGTTCATTTTTTGAACGATCTTCCATATCCAACACTTTAATTATATCATTAGCTCCAGGTCTGGTGATGTATCTAATTGTATTAGTTGCTTCTAGTGTTCTGATAACTCTGTCCATCATATTCTTATCCATATCATTGCTGAAGAATCTGGCAAACTCAAAGAAGGGAATCTCCTTAATCTTCGACTGTATGATGTAGGCAGATGCC
>Ga0307379_10013476_pt1 | contig 10591 bp, 7 predicted proteins | sample UN2MG_FD_202237 | JGI IMG/M metagenome (GOLD analysis project Ga0307379, IMG submission 202237) | Soil microbial communities from Risofladan, Vaasa, Finland - UN-2 | ecosystem: Environmental > Terrestrial > Soil > Coastal area > Acid sulfate soil | place: Finland: Risofladan, Vaasa | collected... | reverse complement strand
CTACCTTGAGTGTTGACCCCGGCTGTGGCCGGGTTTGGTGCAATGAAGCTCGGCTCGATACGATTCGTGAGTCGATGGCTGTGCATCCTCCTTTCAGCGCTGAGCGTCCCGATCAAGCCGACCCGTGGGCTCGCCCGAACGCTTGTTGTCTGTGGCAAGCGGAACACATAATTTGCATTATATCACCTGCCCGTTGCATGTCAAGCTGCTCCAGTGAAGCCATCGAAAAACGGGTTTGTCACAGGTGAGCCGTAGCGCAGCGAAGGCGAAGGATCTCTGTCTTGTGCGGTTCAGACTCTTCGCTTGTACCCCTGAAGTTGGGGGCACTTGTACCCCTGGAGTTCGGGGCACTTGTACCCCTGGAGTTCGGGGCACTTGTACCCCTGAAGTTGGGAGCACTTGTACCCCTGAAGTTGGGGGCACTTCCGCTCAGAGTGGCAACGACGGCAGCTCATACAGGGTTTTTCGATACTCTCGTCCAGGGCGTTTGACATATTGGCCGCGCCGACTATCATGGAGTGGATGCTCCTGGAGACCGCCGCCGCCCGTGCCGGGCCATGAGGGGGACCCACGACGGGCGAGGCGGCTGTGCCGTCGGAGAGGTGCCAGATGACAGATGAAGGCAAGCCCACGGATCAGTTGCTCACCGAGATGGCGCGATTGCGCCAGAGGGTTGCCGAACTCGAGGCATCGGCCCGCGAGCATTCGAAAGTGGAGGAAGCGCTTCGCCACTGCGAACGCAAGCTCCGCAGCCTCGTTGAGCAATCGGAGGATGGCATCGTCTTGACCAACGGCCGGGGGATGGTCGCCGAATGGAGCCCGAGCCAGGAACGAATCACCGGGATAAAGCGGACCGAAGCCGTGGGCCGAGCCTTTTGGGACGTCCACTTCCAGATGGCCTTGCAGAAGGATAGAACCCCAGCAACATATCAACAATGCAAAGCCAGGATACTTGACTTGCTGACAACGGGCAAGTCACCACGGTCGGGACAGTCCGAGGAGCGAGAGATCGAGGGGCCCGATGGAGCACGGAGGGTGGTTCGGTCGATGCTCTTCCCTATCCGTACGCAGAGCGGCTGGTTGGCTGGCAGCCTCTGCCGCGACATCACCGGGCACCCGTACCCCGAACAGGCCCGCAGACTGGCAGATGCCAACGAATCGCTGAGAGAGGAGATGGCCGAGAGCAGGCCCGTAGAGAACGAGCTGCGCGAGAGCCTAAGACGATATGCGCTGGCCACAGGCGCGGCCAGGGTTGGGGTCTGGGACTGGAACCCTGACACCGACGACATCTATCTCGATCCCAGCCTGAAGGCCCTGCTCGGCTACGAGGATCACGAGATCCGGAACCACCTTGACGATTGGCACAAACTCGTTCATCCCGATGACGCGGCGCGAGTGGCGGCTGAAGCTGATGCGCACCGCAAGGGGCTGACCCCTCGCTACGAAAGCACCTACCGGATGCTCCACCGGGATGGGAGTAGCCGCTGGTTCCTGGCACGCGGGACCACGTTGCGGCGTGCAGACGGGAAGCCACATCGCGTGGTGGGAGCCTACGCCGACATCACCGAGGAAAAGAGATCGGAGGAGGCGCTGCAAAGGGCTCGAGATGAGATGGAAGAGACGGTCCGCGAGCGAACCGCCCAACTAGCGAGGGCCAATCAACTGCTGAAACAAGAGATCGTCGAGCGCAAGGAGGGCGTCGAGGACGCACTGCGCGAATCGGAAGCGAACTGGCAGTCGCTGGTAAAGAATGCCCCAGACATGATCCTCACGGTGGATCGCGAAGGGAAAATCCTGTTCATAAACCGCACTCCACCGGGCATGACTGTAGAAGATGCTCTGGGGAGAAGCATCATAGACTGTGTTCGAGACAGCCATCGCTCGGCGGCGAGAGAGTCACTCCAGCGAGTGTACCGTACTGGGCAGGCCGAATACTGCGAGATCGCTGCCCGGGGCCCCTATGGTAGCACCTCCTGGTATGCGACCCGGCTTGGACCCATCAAGCGCGATGGTGAGGTGGTCTCGGTGATGCTGGTCTCCAGGGACATCACCGAGCGCAGGCGTGCTCGCGACAAACTGCTAAAGGCCCGCGATGAGATGGAAGTGCGAGTATATGAACGGACAGCCGCATTGCTGCAGGCCAATGCGCAACTCGAGCAGGAGATCGCCGAGCGCAAACGCGCTCAAGAGGAGATCCTGGCCTACCAGGAGAAGCTGCGTTCGCTGGGCTCGGAATTGCAGTTAGCTGAGGAGCGCGAGCGGCGGCACATTGCAGCGGACCTCCACGATCAGGTAGGTCAGACCCTGGCTCTCTGCAGGATCAAGATGGGAGCGCTGCGGGAGGCGGCTGCCACGCCCGGTCTGGCCCAGTCTCTGGACGAAATGCGAGCGATGATGGAGACGGCTATCGCATACACAAGATCCCTGACCTACCAACTCAGCCCTCCCATTCTCTACGAGCTAGGCTTTGAGGCGGGCGTGGAGTGGCTTTGCGAGGACCTTCTGGAGCGGCACGGGGTGACGTGTGGTCTCAAGATCGGTCGGCAGCCCAAGCCCCTGGATGACGATGTCCGCGTTCTTCTCTTCCGAGCCGTGCGAGAACTGCTGGTGAACGTGGCCAAACATGCCCAGGCGAGCAGCGCAGAGGTCTCCGTTCGTAGAGACGGTCAGGAGATCCGAATCGTCGTCAAAGACGACGGGATCGGCTTTGATGCCTCAAGAACCGTCGCTCGCATACGCGAAAGGGAAGGCTTCGGGTTGTTTCTATACCAGGAGCGATTGAGCCACCTCGGCGGACGCCTAGAAGTCGAATCGAGTCCCGGAAAGGGCACCAGAGTTACCCTGGTGGCACCACTGAAGCGCGACGAGGAAGCGCGACTAGAGGAGAGCCATGAGGATAACGGTTCTGTTGGCTGACGACCACAAGATAATGCGTGACGGGCTCCGCTCCCTCATCGAGCGGGAACCCGACATGGAAGTGGTAGGGGAGGCGGCGGACGGGCGCAGGACGGTGCAACTGGTGCGCGAGCTATCGCCCGACGTGGTCATCATGGATGTCACCATGCCTCATCTGAACGGGCTGGAAGCCACCCGCCAGATCGTCGCAGAAGCGCCCAAGGTCAAGGTGATCGCCCTCTCGATGCACTCGGACAGCCGGTTTGTGGCCGGGATGCTGCGGGCCGGAGGATCGGGCTACCTGCTGAAGGACTGCGCCTTCGAGGAACTGGTCCACGCCATACGCACCGTGACCGCAAACCAGGCCTATCTCAGTCCGGCCATAACCGGCATCGTGGTGGAAGACTATGTGCGCCACGTGCCGCCTCGCGAGTTGTCGGCCTTCTCTGTGCTCACCCCCAGGGAGCGCGAAGTGCTCCAGCTTCTGGCAGAAGGCCAGACCACCAGAGGAATCGCCTCTCGCCTTCATACCAGCGTGAAAACCATAGAGACGCATCGACGACACATCATGGGCAAGCTGGACATCAGCGGCGTTGCCGAGCTGACCAAGTACGCCATTCGCGAAGGACTGACATCCCTCGACATTTGATCCCCTTGCGGCAGTGCCCCTGGCCCCGCGCCATCACTTTCGTCTATCTCTGAGCTTCCAATTCAGGTATTCCCCAGCACAGAATCAGGGTTTCCCTGATTGACCTGCCACCCACTATGTGAGATGCTTGTAAGCAAGTTACTGAACGCGCTTGCGCGGCACGGGTAGATCGAGGGGATGCATCTGTGGACGCGGTCCCTGGAAGGCCGGCACTGCAGGCTTCAGGGAGGGCCGGGTAGACACGGCAACCAGGCTGCGATTGTGCCCCCCCTTTCTTCCCCTGTCCTCGCGCTGGCCAGCACCCGCTGGAGGACACTCATCTGGCGCCAGGAACCTTCGGCTCCGATAGAGGCGCCATCCGACCTGGCCGGGAGGAGTTGCGGTCATGCGCGCCACAATCGCCCACATCCAGAGCGCCTTGGAGCCGAACCGGGCGGCAGTCCCCCATGGCCTGCCTCGTCCGGCTCGGGCATGGCTTGCCCTAGCCGTTGCGACCGCATATCTGTCAGGGTTCTTCCCACTCTGTCGCCTGGTGGGCCCAGCCGCGTGCGCTCTGGCCGGGGTCCTGGTTGCTGTGGTTGGATGGCTTTGCGGCCTTCGGGTGGGGCTGATCGCGGGATTGCTCTTCCTTCCCGTGAACATGCTGCTTTGCGGCTTGGCCGAGGATTCAGGCCGGAATGTGATTCTTCCATCAGGTGGCACCCTGGGACGTGTTGTTGTGATACACGTCGTTGCGGTGGTCGTCGGTGGGCTGGTCGGGCTGGTGCACGACCTGTGTGCCCAGCTTGGCGAAGCGTTTGCCCACCTCAGGCAGTCGAAACTGGCGTTGCGGCAGAGCGAGGATAAATGCCGTTTTCTCACAGAAAACCAGAGCGATCTCCTGGTCAAGCTTGGCCCCCGGCGCACGCTTTGGTTCGTCAGTCCGTCGTTCTGTGACATGTTCGGCCAGACAGAGGAGGAGCTGCTGGGGAGCACGTTCACACCTCTGATCCATGAGAAAGACAGGGAGAAAACGGCCCAGGCAGTGAAGGATGTCTATGGGCCACCCTACTCTTGCCGCTTCGCCCACAGGGTGATGACAAGACTCGGTTGGCGGTGGCTCGAGTGGATTGGCAGCGCAGTCCTGAACGAGCGGAATGGAGTGATGGATACCGTTTGGCGAGGAAGAGACATCACCGAGCAAGAGCGGATCCAAAATACGCTGCGAGAAAGCGAGGGACGCTACAAGTCTCTGGTGGAGAACATCGACCGAGGAATCTCCTTGATCGACACCGACTACCGGATCGTCACGACGAATGGCACTCTTCACAGTCCCCACAGCGGGGCGCCCGGCGACGTCATCGGCCGCAAGTGCTACAGGCGCTTCAGGGGGCTGTCAGCGGTCTGCCCAAGTTGCCCAGGAGCTGAGGCCATGGCCTCGGGGCAGCCGGCAGAGGGTGAGATGCAGGTTGTGCAAGACGATGGCGAGTCTCGCTCGCTGCGGGTCCAGGCCTTCCCAACATTCGGTCCCGATGGCGCAACAACGGGATTCATCGAGCTCGTGGACGACCTCACCGAGCGCAAGAGCCTTGAGGAGCAGCTTCGCCAAGCCCAGAGAATGGAGGCCATTGGGCACCTTGCCGGTGGGATCGCCCATGACTTTAGCAATCTGTTGACGGTCATCAACGGATACAGCGAGGACATCTTGAAGGCTCTTGATTCTCAGGCTCCCCTGCGGCGGAAACTCGAGCCCATACATCAGGCAGGGCTGCGAGCGGCCAGCCTCACCCGTAGTCTGCTGGCCTTTGCCAGCCGCCAGGCTGTGAGAAAGCGCGTGCTCGACCTCAATGACGTGCTCGAGGGGATCGGCGAGATGCTCCGCCGACTGATCGACGAGCGCATCCAGTTGGAGATCAACTTGTCCGAAGACCTGGGAAGTGTGAGGATCGGACCCGGCCAGATCGAGCAGGTGGTGTTCAATCTTGCAGTGAACGCACGCGATGCCATGCCCAATGGAGGCACGCTCACTCTGGAGACGTCCAACGTCTGGCTGGATGAGACGAACACCTCCGGGTACCTGAGAGTCAAGCCGGGCCCCTACATTCTGCTGGCGGTCAGCGACACTGGATGCGGCATGAGCGCGGACGTAAAAGAACACCTCTTCGAGCCCTTCTTCACCACCAAAGAACCGGGCAAGGGCACGGGGCTGGGCCTGGCAACGGTCTACCGAATCATAGAGGAGAGTGGTGGCAACATCCAGGTTAGCAGCGCGCCCGGCCTGGGTACCACCTTCAAGATCTATCTGCCCCAGGTGAACGAGACACCCGAGCGGACGGATGCCAGTGCGAGAGCTGCTGCGTCACCGCGTGGCAGCGAGACTATCCTGGTGGTTGAGGATCAGGCCTACGTGTGCGAGTTCTCCGCATACACCCTGCGACGCCTGGGCTACACGGTATTGGTGGCACCTGACGGGGCAAAGGCCCTCGCCCTTGTCCGGAACCGAAAACAGCCGATCGACTTGGTGCTGGCAGACCTGGTCATGCCCCACATGTGTGGACGAGAGTTCGTCAGAGAGCTGAGCAAGCTACAGTCAGGCTTTGGAGTAGTCTACATGTCGGGCTACTCTGACGACCCCGCTTACAGCGCTCACTTCGTCGCTAAGCCCTTCACCATGGAAACACTGGCCAGGACGGTGCGCGAGGCGCTGGACGCGCGTGGGGACGAGTCTGTCACCGACGGCCCACAGTTGGCGATCCCCTTTGTGGTAGAGACTGAGCAGAGACTGCGAACGGGTCCAAGCCACGCGGACTATGCGCCCGCACCCTGAAGCGAGGAGATCACCCGCCCTGCCCTCCCGCTGCCCGACCAAAGATGGGGGTACGCGGTTCTGAACGCGGCCTGTTGACACAATCGCGCAACTCTCTGAGAGCGATGCCCTTCGCTCCCCCCAGAAGGACTCTGCCTCCGCCGCCTACAACGAATGTCCTGAACGGTGAGTCTGCTTATTCTTGCCCGGCACTGCGCGTGAGGCACACCTAATAGACCCCATACCTCTTCACCAATTCGAGCACCCGGCAATATCGCTGGAAGCTCACGTTGTTGGGCACCGAGTGGTCCGAGTGGTAGATATAGCCGCCGCCCCTCTTGGCAAAGGGAATCTTGCTCTTGATCTCTTCCTCGATCACCGAGGGATCGGGATCAGCCATGGCCCGCACATCTATGCCGCCCATAAAGGCCAGCCGGTCGCCGAATTCCCTCTTCAACGCGATGACATCCATGCCAGCCTTGACCTCCAAGGGATTCAGACAGGTCAGTCCCTCCTTGACCAGGTAGGGCACGAACTCGAGAATGCGGCCATCGCTGTGCAGGATGACGGGGAGTCCCTTGCTCCCAAAGTAGCCGAAGAGCCGCTCGAAGGTGGGATGAAGCTGCTCCTCGAAGTGACGCGGCGAGAAAAAGGTTCCGCTGCGGTAGCCCAGGTCGCAGGCCAGAAAGACACCATCGAACACGAATCCGCCATCGACCATCATCTCATAGTTGGCTATGACCAGATCGGCGTTGGTCTCGTACATGTCGATGACCCATTCCGGCTCGGTGGCCACGGCTATAAGCAACCGTTCAGTGCCCACATAGGCCTGGTGAATGTGGCCAAAGCCAATGGGCGCCGTGTAGCAGACGAACTTGCCCGCCGCCCTGGCCCTCTTGCACCCCTCCAGCCCCACGCGCCACTCCGCTCGCGCCCCTACTTGAAGCGAGTCTTCGCGCTCATCGTGGGAGAGACCCACAATGGGCTGATCGCCCTCCCAATCGATCCTGTACCTGGAGGGTATGAGCCGCTCCTTGATGCGCTCCCAATCCGTGCGGCTGTCGCAAGGGAATTCGAGCCACTCTGGCACGCTGGCATAGTCCTTGCGGTTGCGCCGTAGCCCCCCATAGGGAGTGGTCTCTATGACGCATTCGTCGTCCTCACTGACCGTCCTCACCGGGAAGCGCGGACTGACGTCGCCCCCGAAGCTGACCATGTCGTAGTCAAAGTACTCGGCAAGGGACACGGTCGCGGGCGCACCCTCTCGGCGCCAGCGGTCCACGGTCGAAGCCCACAGGGAGTCATGGATGGGCACCCTGTCCGATTCCTGGTGGTTGAGAGCCGCCGACACTCGTTCGCGCGAGTTCATATAGGATCCCTCCTCATTCCTTTCTCAGATTTGCATATTTCGATAGGGAGGTGCAAAAGACGGAGAATCTCTCCGCCCATGCCATCCGCCTGTCATAACCGGCCGTATAGAGCCCCACTACCCCGACAACAAGCGCTTCAATCTGTCGGCGATGACCCGCTCATCTCCGTCCACTATGGTCTCTACCGAAAGAGTGATGGCGTCCTCGCGCAAGCGCACCCAGATGCTGGGGTCGCCTTCCCTCAATGCCTCGGCTGTCTCTGCAACCGTTCTCCCCAACGCCTTCTCATCGACCCTTACCAGCAGGCCGGTCACCGGGCTCCCTTCGGGGACCACCTGGATACCAGCGACCCGCTCCAGCCCTCTCTGGAGATTGGCCACCCGTCTCCCGTAAGTCAGGAATCTGGCCTGGTGGTCCATGGTCAGCCACTCGCGGAGGGCAACGACCACGGCGATTATCTCCTGTCTGTCCAGTTTCATCGGCCGGCCGAAGCTTCGGTGTACGGTGGACTCGAACCCGATGAAGCCATGCAGCGCCGCCGCCTCGACCAGATCTTTCCTCCCACAGAGGATGCCCGTCGAGTTGGGGCCGCCAAAGTACTTGGCACCGTAGCCGACCAGGTCGGCGCCCATGGCTGTGTACTTGCTCAGGTTCTCCACCGGGTACACCTGACCCGCCGCATCCACGATGATGGGAACCTGGTGGCGCCTCCCAACCGCTATCACCTGCTCCAAGGGCACCACTCCTTCCCTTCCGCCGGGCGCCAGGTAGTGGATGGCCGCTGTCTTGTCGCCGATGGCTGCCTCAATCTGGTCGGGGCTGGTTCCCGACTCCTCGCCAACCTCGACCAGTGTTGCACCAGAGACGGTCACGCACCGGTCATACTTGTTGCGGAGCCCTTTCTGGATGATGACCTCATCCCTCATCCCCTTCACGTCGGGCAGCCTCTCTATCATGCCGGGATCATCTCCTGCCATGCAGGCCGCAGTGCCCAGAGCCAGCGCAGCGCAGCATCCCGGAGTTACCTGGGCAGCTTCGCAGCCCAACAGCTCCGCGATTATCTCGCCGGTCCTGTCGAGCAACTCCTTCATGTCCACATAGTAACGATTGGCCGCTTGCATCGCGCGGCTGACCTTGGTAGAGAGGATCGACCCACCCAGCAAGGTCCTGTTCTCGCCTGTGGCGTTGATCACCGGCCTCACCCCCAACTCCTCGTAGGTCTCGCGACCGCTTGCGTTGCTCATTGCCCGCCTCCCTCCTGAGACTGAGCCAACTACTTTGACACCCTTGAGCTTCTGACGAAATGCCATGAACACGACACAATCGCACGCCCGACCTGTTCGACCATGGCCCCCTGCATCCGCACGAGTCAAACGCACCCAGGCCAGAATCGCCCTACACGCAATACCTCCTGGGTCACAGGAAGGCGCGCTTTGGCTGGGAGGTCCCCGCTGCCCCGATCTGGCCCGGATGGCGCTCGGGGCCAGCGTGCAGCCAGAGGTTGACGCAGGGATCATCCACGTCAGAGATCAGGTGGTGGTCCTCGCCGGGTTCCACCACCAGCACGTCGCCGGTGACCATGGGGTGCATCTCACCGTTGAGCTCCATCATGGCCTTGCCCTGGAGGATGATGAACACCTCGCTATCCTCGTGCACGTGCCAGTCTCTGCCGCCCGCCCCGTCATCGGTGTGAGTGCGCAGGCCAGGGGGCTTGTAGGAAAGGATCCCCTGGCAAAGGTATTCGCCCGCGATGAGTCCCTTCAAGAAGTGGCCCTCGCGCACGTCGGGAAGTTGGTTGAGTCGCAGTTTGATCATCGCAATGCCTCCTGTACCTTGGGATTGTGGCAGGCCACGCCCTCGCCAGGCAGCGTCTCAGCGACCACCATTGAAAGGCAGCGGCCGCAGCTCTGGCACAAGGCCCGATCCGACGCTCCAGTGCGCAGCTTGTTGGGAAGGTCCGGCTCTGCAATCAAAGGACGGGACATGCTGATGAGTTGCACCACCTCGCTGGCCAGCACCTCCTCCATGACCGACCGAGAACGGAAGCCGTAGACCAGCGCAAGGGGGAAGTGCGTCCCGACCGCCTCGCGCACAGCCTCGGCCATGGGGAGGAAGACGGCCTCACGCTTCGCGCGCATCCCTTCGGGAATGCCTCTCGCATGGCTGATCTCGATGCAGTCTATGCCATAGGTGGCGCAGGCCGCTGCGACCCGGGCGCCCATGGGGATACTGAGCCCGTTCTCCTTGCTGCCAGCCACGCCCAACTTGATCCACACTGGATAGTCGTCACCTACCTGGCGGCGCACCTCCGCTGACACCTCTTTGAGAAAGGTGAGCCGCCTCTCAAAGCTGCCGCCCCACCGGTCCTGCCGAAGGTTGGTCGCCGGGCTGAGGAACTGGGTGATGAGGTAGCCATGCGCGCCATGCAGCTCTACGCCATCCAGGCCAGCCTCGCGAACTCGCCGTGCCGCCTGCCCGTAAGCGATCACGAGCCCTTGTATCTCATCCTCGGTTATAGAGCGGGAAGTCACCGAATCGTTGCTGGCAACGCCGGAGGGAGAGAGCGGCTCGGGGGTCACGGCAGGATCGACCTGCACTCCCCCGTGGTTTATTTGCATCATCACTCTAGCGCCGGCTTCCTGGGCGGGGCGTATGGCCTCACGCCAGGCGGGAATCAGGTCGTCGCTGGCGATGGAGGACATCTCTGGGTGAGTCTTGCCCGACCGGGCAACATAGGCGTGTCCGGTGACGATTAGGCCCACGCCTCCCTCACCCAGTGCCCGGTACAGCGCCCGCAGCTTGGGCAAGGGTGCGCCGGTTCCCGGGTCAGCCATACCCTCCATGGTGGCCGAGCGCATGATGCGATTGCGCAGTTGCAGAGAGCCGATGGTG
>Ga0307379_10013471_pt1 | contig 10594 bp, 6 predicted proteins | sample UN2MG_FD_202237 | JGI IMG/M metagenome (GOLD analysis project Ga0307379, IMG submission 202237) | Soil microbial communities from Risofladan, Vaasa, Finland - UN-2 | ecosystem: Environmental > Terrestrial > Soil > Coastal area > Acid sulfate soil | place: Finland: Risofladan, Vaasa | collected... | reverse complement strand
CCCGAGGGTGAGCGCCGTCAGGGTCTGGTGGATCGCTGGAACCATGCCTATGAGATCGAGCGCAAGGCGCGCGATTTGGTCAAGGAAGCTGTGGCACTGAAGGGTCAGGACCCGAAAAAGGCGACCGGCAAGCTGCATCAGGCGCGCGACCTCGACCCTTGCGACAGCACGGTGGCGGCTATCGATAAGGCCATCAGCGCTATCGAAAACAGAATCGCCGAGGCCGCAGCAGCCAAGGCCGAAGCCGCGTTGAACGCCTGCAAGTTCAGAGACAGCCGGCAGATGATCAGGGATCTTCCCGAAGGGCCGCGCCGGGATGCGCTGGTAGCCCGCTGGAACAGTGCCTATGAGACCGAGCGCAAGGCGCGCGATCTGGCGAAAGTGGCCATGACTCTGAAAGAGCAGGGCGAGTTTGGTCAAGCCATTGGCAAACTTCATCAGGCGTCAGATCTAAACCCCTGCGACAGTACCGTCGCGGCGATCGACAAAGCGATCAGCAACATTAAGAGCACCGATGCCAACGCCCAGTGTGAAAAGGACCCCAAATTGGGACCCGGGTATTATGCTGCTAACTTCCAGGCGGATGGGAGTTTTTACTGCCTGCCCACACCGGCGACGGCGGATGCCTGGTGCGATAAGAACAACGAAGGCACGGGCTGGTTCGCACAGAACATTCGAGAGGATGGGGCCTTCGACTGCTTGCCGACCAAGGCAACGGCGAATGCTCGGTGCGTGAATGATAATGGCGGCGGGTGGTATGCCGGCGCGATAAAGTCAGACGGCAGTTTTAACTGCAACATGGGCAAGACGGCACGCGATGCCGATTGCCAGCAGAAATATGGAAGGGGCGCCTACGCGGGTAAGGTTCGCCGCGACGGCAGCTTCTTGTGTTACGGGGCGCAGCAGGCCAAGCCAATCCCGCGCGAGCCCCAACGCGGCCGAGAGAGGAGTGGGGCGGTCAGTTGTCCCCCTGGACAAACTCTCTGGAGCAACGGGAAGTGTGTAGATATGAGTATTTTCAATGTTGTTCCAAAGACTTCGATTACAGGGCACTGAGTGGCATAGGGAGTTACCAACCTGCCGTACGCGGCGGCGCCCAGAGAAAATGCTGTCGCAATGCGAATCCACCGATCAGCCGTCCAATTAGCGCAAGCCGGTGATTAGGAGGCAAGTCCGATGCTACGGTTTCCTTCAGGTTTAGCCCTTCTGATCGCGGGGACGGCGTTTGCCGCTTTAACGTCAGGCGCACAGGCCGCCAGCGCTAGGCTTTGGGACACCTGTAAAGGCAAAGACGTCCACGCAGCAATCAGCGCCTGCGACCAGATTCTGTCGGGTAAGGAGAACCCGGAAGATCAGGCAATTGCTCTCACCAATCGGGGTCGGGCTTACCATGCCATCGGCCAATCCGAGCGCGCTCTCGCGGATCTGACACGCGCCATCGAGCTCAACGCGAACAGAGCAGCCGCATTCAGCAATCGTAGCGACGTTTACTACAGCAAGGGCGACTACGACCGCGCCCTCGCCGATGCAACCCGAGCTATCGAACTCGATCCGACAGACGCCTACACCTTCATTAGAAGATCGGGGGCTTATGATGGAAAGGGCGACTATGACCGCGCCATCGCGGATGAAACCCGCGCTATCGCACTCGAACCGGAAGTCGCGCTCTTCTTCAACGCACGCGGGATGACTTACGCCGATAAAGGTGACTATGACCGCGCCATCGCCGACTTTACGCGAGCCATCGAGCTAGCCCCTTCATTTGCCTACGCCCTCTACCGTCACGGCGTTGCCTATTCAAAAGCCGGCAAGCGCGATCTAGCTCGCGCCGATTTCGAGAAGGCACGTCAGCTGAATCCTGACGATAAGAGGGCGAAAACCGCACTTGCCGAGATTGAAAGGACAGAGACCTCACCCCAGCCGTCTTCGTCTGTGCCGGACCTCGGCGACCTTCAGGATCTCGACAAGCTGGATTGAGAGGTAGGTGAGGCATGAGAAAACTGCTCGCCACGTTTGCTGCTATCATGATGCTATCTGCGCTCGACCCGGCGCCGGCGCATGCTCAGGCCGATGCCACCGAGTTGAGCTTCTGGGAGAGCGCGCGCGATAGCGATAAGCCGCAGGAGCTTGAGGCCTACCTCAAGGCCTATCCGGACGGGACCTTCGCGCCATTGGCGCGGCTGCGCATCGAGCGGCTCAAGGGCGCCGGTGGGTCAGAAGCGTCTGAGGTGGATCCGACCGCTTCTTTGCCACCCGTGCATGACTGTGACCGGCTTGCGGCAGATCCAGAAGACAACGACAGGGTCGCGGATGGCGTCGAACTTGAGGGGGTTGTACCGGAGCAGGCAGCCGATGCCTGTCGAAGCGCCATAGCATCCTATCCGGGCATTGCGCGCTTCGAGTTTCAGCTGGGGCGCGCACTGCTCATAGTAGGTTCGCACCTTCAGGCGTTTGAACAATTTCAAAAGGCCGCCGACAAGGGCTACGCGTCCGCAATGGCCTGTCTCGGCATTATGTATCAATCAGGCGACGGTATCGCTCAAGACTATAAGCTAGCTGCTGAGTGGTATCACAAGGCCGCGGAAAACGGCGATGCGTTCGCAATGACCCGTCTCGGCTTGGCTTATCAAAAAGGCGAGGGTGTCACGCAAGACTATAAAGAGGCTTTCGAATGGTACCGCAAGGCTACCGAATGGTACCGCAAGGCTGCGGACAAGGGCGACGCGTTGGCAATGACCATTCTCGGTGACATGTACGAGGAAGGACGATTTGTCCCGCAAGATGATAAGCAGGCTATCGAATGGTACCGCAAGGCCGCGAACAAGGGCCATATCGGCGCAATGTACCGTCTCGGCGACATGTACAAGGAAGGACGAGGTGTCGCGCAAGACGATAAAGAGGCTGTCGAATGGTACCGCGAAGCCGCGTTACGTTACCGCGAGGCCGCGGAAAGGGGCAACACGTTCGCAATGATCAATCTCGGCAACATGTACAAGGAAGGACGGGGTGTCGCGCAAGACGATAAACAGGCCATCGAATGGTACCGCAAGGCCGCGGAAAAGGGCAACACGCAGGCGCGGGAAGCCCTGCTTGCGCTCGGCCATGATACGGTCGACCCCACCGACGCCAGTCAGTCTGACGCGCTCGGTCTCGATGACCTCAGCGACCTCGACAAGCTGGATTGAGAGATAGGTGAGACATGAGAAAAATGCTCGCCACGTTTGCTGCTATCTTGATGCTATCCGCGCTCGACCCGGCGCCGGCGCATGCTCAGACCGATGCCACCGAGTTGAGCTTCTGGGAGAGCGTGCGCGATAGCGATAAGCCGCAGGAGCTTGAGGCCTATCTCAAGGCCTATCCGGACGGCACGTTCGCACCCCTGGCGCGGCTGCGCCTCGAACGGCTCGAGGGCACCGGTGGGTCAGAAGCGTCTCAGGTGGATCCGACCGCTTCTTTGCCACCCGTGCATGACTGTGACCGGCTTGCGGCAGATCCAGAAGACAACGACAAGGTCACGGATGGCGTCGACCTTCAGGAGTTTTTACCGGAGCAGGCAGCCGATGCCTGTCGAAGCGCCTTAGCATCCTATCCGGGCATTGCGCGCTTCGAGTATCAGCTGGGGCGTGCACTGCACATGGTAGGTTCGCACTCTCAGGCCTTTGAACAATTTAAAAAAGCCGCTGACAAGGGCTACGCGTCCGCAATGGCCTGTCTCGGCCTTATGTATCAAGCAGGCGACGGTATTGCTCAAGACTATAAGCTAGCTGCTGAATGGTACCGCAAGGCCGTGGAAAAGGGCGACGTGGCCGCAATGACCTATCTCGGCTGGGCTTATCTAAAAGGTGAGGGTGTCGCGCAAGACGATAAGCAGGCTGTCGAATGGTACCGCAAAGCCGCGTTAAGGTACCGCAAGGTCGCGGAAAAGGGCGACGTGTGGGCAATGACCAATCTCGGCGACATGTACGAGGCAGGACGAGGTATCGCGCAAGACGATAAACAGGCTGTCGAATGGTACCGCAAGGCTGCGGAAAAGGGTAAGGCGTTCGCAATGACCAATCTCGGCGACATGTACAAAGCAGGACGAGGTGTCGCGCAAGACGATAAACAGGCTGTCGAATGGTACCGCAAAGCTGCGGACAAGGGCGAAGCGTTGGCAATGACCAATCTCGGCGACATGTACGAGGCAGGACGAGGTGTCGCGCAAGACGATAAACAGGCTGTCGAATGGTACCGCGAAGCCGCGTTATGGTACCGGAAGGCCGCGGAAAAGGGCAACGTGTGGGCAATGACCAATCTCGGCAACATGTACAAGGAAGGACGAGGTATCGCGCAAGACGATAAACAGGCTGTCGAATGGTACCGCAAGGCTGCGGAAAAGGGCAACACGTGGGCAATGCGGATTCTCGGCGACATGTACAAGGAAGGACGAGGTGTCGCGCAAGACGATAAACAGGCTGTCAAATGGTACCGCAAGGCCGCGGAAAAGGGTAACACGGTGGCGCGGGAAGCCCTGCGTGCGCTCGGCCATGATACGGTCGACCCCGCCGACGCCAGTCAGTCTGACGCGCTCGGTCTCGATGACCTCAGCGATCTCGACAAGCTGGATTGAAGTAGGGGAGCGGGATGGGACGGTTCGTTGCTACCTTTGCCACGATCTTCGTACTGTTAGGGGCCGGCTCTGTGCCAGCCCACGCCCAGGCCTCCGACACCGAGCTGAGCTTCTGGGAGAGCGTACGCGACAGCGAAGCGTCGGAGGAGCTCGAGGCCTACCTCAAGACCTATCCGGACGGTACATTCGCGCCGTTGGCGCGGCTGCGCATCGAGCGGCTCAAGGGCACTGGCGGATCAGAAGCAACTAAACCAGAACCGGTTGTCTCTCCGCCCCCGGTGATCGGACGTGCGCCCACCCCGCAGCCAATCGCCGAGACTTTCAAAGCCCTGTCTGTACTGAAAACCTAAACCCGGACGTAGTGGTGATGAAGTCCGCCAAGGATCGCGTGTGAACTAATGATTCCGGTGCGGTGAACGGGGCGAAAGACCGGCGCATCCTTCTCCAATGACCGGTGCGTTCTGATGGCGTTGTAATAGCGAGCATAGGCTCGCAGGATTCGGCGCAGATGCGCCTCGCCCAAGACGACGAAATGGTCCACACACTCGCGCCGGATTGATCCGATCAACCGTTCGGCAACGCCATTCTGCCAAGGCGAGGCTGGTGCAGTAGGTTTGTCCCGGATGCCCATTGCGCGCAATCGGCGTGTGACGATGGTGCCGTAGATCCGATCACGATCGCGAATGAGGTATTGTGGGGCATCATCCCAAGGAAATGCTTCCGTTATTTGACGTGCAATCCATTCTGCCGTCGGGTTTGTCGTGACGTTGATCCAGACGAGATCTCTGCGGTCTAGCCGAATGATGACGAGGGCATAGAGCAGATCGAAGCCAATGGTCGGGACAACGAACAAGTCCATGGCGGCGATGTCAGGCGCATGGTTACGCAGAAAGGTGCGCCATCCCTGGCTTGGCGGGCCGCGTCGCTTGACCATGTACTTGGCCACGCTCGACTGCGCGATCTCAAACCCGAGCTTGAGCAGCTCGCCGTGGATGCGCGGCGCTCCCCAAAGCGGGTTCTCGATGCTCATCCGCCGGATCAAGGCGCGGAAGTCTGTCTCGATCTGCGGCCTCCCTCCCAGTGAGCGCGACTTCCAACGCCAGTAGCAACGAAAGCCTGCCCGATGCCAACGCACGAGCGTCTCGGGACGGATGATCGTGAGAACCTGCAGGGTCGACGGAAACCATCGATAGAGCTGGACCAAGAACCAGCGATCGTTGTTGGTGAGCCGGGGGCGGCCACGCACCTTACGCCGCAAAACGATCAACTGATGTCGGAGTGCCGCGTTCTCTGCTTCAAGCCGAATCCTCGACTTGAATGGCAAGGCCAAAACGGCCAGGACGAAGCAGAGCAGTGCAAACATTATGCGCTGACGTTAGGCGATTCCTTCAGCCGATCAAATGCGGATGAGGTTTTCGGTACACACAGGGGTCGAGAACTCGACCTTTGGCTACAGCTCGTGAACTACGCGGATTGTCGTGAGTCTGACTATCAGTCGTTGACCTCCACTATGAGTAGGTTGGCCCTGACTAGGGGCCTCTCTTACTCATGAGGTCTTTGCGACCCGATCAACCCAGGTCCCGCCGACAAAAGGCAACTTGATTGGTATGACGGGTCCTGCCTCGCGCATTGCGTCGAAGAGCGGGAGCTACTACTGCTTGGTAAGCTTCTCGATCGCCGTCTTGGTACCCTCACCAAACTTGCCGTCGATCTTGCCGTCGTAAACGCCCGCCTCTTTCATGCGCCGCTGGAGCTCGCGCCGGAACGCTGCGCTCCACGCGTTGGCGTTGGTCGTCATCTCCTTCACGGCGAATGCGTTGTGAGCCTTGAGGGCTTTGAAGATCCAGTCAGCCGCAGCATTCGGATCCTTTTCCACGCCCGTTCCATTCTGATACGTCGCGCCAAGGCTGTACATGGCGTCGGGCTGGCCCAGCTCGGCGCTCTTGCGATACCAACGGACGGCCTCGGCCTCGTCTTTGGCGACGCCGGAGCCGATTTGATACATCCAGCCGAGGTTCTTCATGGCGTAGGGCTCGCCCAGCTCGGCGCCCTTGAGGAACCAGCGGACGGCCTCGGCCTCGTCTTTGGCGACGCCGGAGCCGTGTTGATACATCCAGCCGAGGTTGTTCATGGCATCGACATTGCCCAGGTCTGCGCCCTTGCGGTACCAACGGACCGCCTCGGCCTCGTCTTTGGCGACGCCGGAGCCGCTTTGATACATCCAGCCGAGGTTTTTCATGGCATAGGCATCGCCAAGGTCTGCAGCCTTGCGATAAAAGCGAACGGCCTGAGCGTCATCATTGAAGACGCCACGGCCTCTTTCATACATAAAACCGAGGTTCCTGAGGGCGTCCGCATTGTCATCATCTGCTGCCCTGCGAAACCAGATGACGGCTTCCGCATCATCCTGGGGCACACCGTGGCCGGTCGTATACAACACGCCCAATTGAAACATGGCGGCTGAATTGCCCTGGTCGGCGGCCTTGCGATACAAGCCCGCGGCCTTGGCCTGGTCTTTGACAACGCCGAGACCTTGTTCATACATCGCGCCGAGAGCGGCCATTGCCTTGGGTTTGTTTTTATCGGCGGCCTGGCGATACCATTCGACAGCTTGCGTTGCGTCCTTGCTCACTCCTTGGCCATTCGCGTATGCCCAGCCTAGGCTGTACATGGCCTCGGCCTCACCCTGGTCCGCGGCTTTGCGGTACCAGCGCACTGCCTTGGCGTCGTCCTTGGCAGTGCCGACGCCATAGGCGTAAAGCCAACCTAGGCTGTACGCGGCATCGGCATCGCCCTTTTCGGCGCTGGCGCGCAGGCGAGCGGCTAGCTCGGTGAAGCTCTGGGCAAAACGCTGCACGACCACATTGACTTCAGAGCCGGGAGGTGTCCGTCCGACTATTTGCTGCAACTGGCGTATTTGGGCAATCGGACGACCGTCAAACTCGACAATGACATCGAGAGGCTTGATGCCGGCCAATTCGGCGGCGCCATTACTACGCACCTCTGTAACGAAAGCGCCTTTTGCATTTGCGAGTCCAAGGCTCTTTGCCAATTCGTCCGTGAGGTCTGAAATGACGACGCCGAGAACGCCCCGCTTCGAGCCCGCAATTTCACCGACCTTTACGCGGAGGGTCTGCCTGCTGGGCGCGTCCTGTGGCGTCTGTTCTGAGCTCTCGACTTGGGGTTGCTCCGGGGTCTTGCTCGGGGATGCCTTCCCATTCGACTGCTTCAATTTGTCGAGCCGGATACGCGCCAAGGATGCGAACTGCCCATTCGGATAAGCCTTCAGATACGCTTCGATCTCGGCGGGGTCCTCGCTATCGCGTACGCTTTCCCAGAAAGTGACCTCTGGAGAGGCAGCCTGAGCCAACCGAACAGGCGATGATTTCGCCTCACCGCTTGCGTTCAGTTGAGGTGCCGCCTGCACGACCTCGGCGCCAGGTAAGGCCCACAGGAGGAGCAGTGCGAACACCACGCCCATGTTGGGAGCCATGCGTACGGCGCACGTGGCGAACCTGTGCACTATCAGAAAGGAAAGATGACCTCGCATACCCATAGTCATCGGGAGCACCCCTGATTAATCCCGATGCCCGTGCCCGTGCCCGGGAGACGGTATGCGAATTCCGGGAGACGATGGGATACGAACGCAGACATTGCCCATGCGCACGGTTCCCCAAGGACAGGCGCGCTGGGTGGCGGGAGGATAGCACCGATTGCCTCTCAGCACGTATCCCTTCGGACAGCTGCGCTTCGTGCTGTAGCATCTCTTACCCTTCAGCACGTATCCCTTCGGACAGCTGAGCTTCGTGCTGTAGCAGGTCTTACCCTTCAGCACGTATCCCTTCGGGCATGTCAGCGTGGTGCTGTAACACCTGTCGCCCTTTAGGACGTAGCCCTCCGGACAAGTTTGGGTGATCGTCACGCATTGCCCCTCTTGCCTGACAGTTCCTTCTGGACATGGCGTAGTTGGGTGCACGACCGCGGGCGGATGCGGCGCAAACCCGGGTGTGACCATGTCAATCGTCACACAATGACGATCGCCGATGATGTTCGGGTCGATCGTACCGATTTCTGGCCGTTCGACGACCGCACAGTTTTGCGCCCCAGGCTGGAGATGTTCCGGCAATTGGAGCGTCATCGTCACGCTCAAATACTCACCGGGAGCAACGGTCGCGCCAGAATGCTCGCAGCTGATTGCAGTTCGCGTCTGGTCGCATTGCCATGTGGGCGGCGACCACGTGCCGAGCTTGGTCTGCGCATCCGGCAGTAGATCCGCCAATTTTGCATTGCCGGTCCATGTGCCAGGGCCCTTGTTTAAGAATTTCAGCTCGAAGAGACAGGAGCGGCCCGGCTTGCAGGGTCCCAGTTGTGTTTTTTCGACGCGCGTTTCCGATGGCTCGGCGGGGGGTGGTGCCTGAGGCTCGGTCGGCTCCGCCGGAGTGGGTTCCTCGGCGTGAGCAGGCTCAGTCGGCTGGGGTGGCGGGGCGGTGACAATGGTGATGCAGCGCTCATTGTTTGCGGGAACCAGATCATGACTGGCATCGCCGTCACCTTCACCACGAACGCAGTTTTTCGCATCGGGCGCCAGATCGCGCGGTAGGTCGACGGTGACGGACACCTTGATCGCGCGTCCCGGAGGCAACGTCACTTTGTCGTGTGTGCAGGTGACGTTGCGGCCGCTCTGCTGACATTTCCACGTTGCCGACGCGCTCTTGAACTTGGTGTTTGGCGGCAGATCATCGGAAAGTTGCGGCGCTCCCGTCCATTTGCCTGGCCCTCGGTTGATGAACCATAGGTCGAACGTGCAACTCTCACCGGGTGTGCATTGATCCGGGGTCTGGCTCTTGTGGATCTGAATATCCGGCACCGGAGGCGGCGCAACGCGGATGGGGATGCACTGCCGGTTGTTTCCTGGATTGGGATCGCCGGGCATGAGCAACGGCGAAAGGTCGACGCAGTTCTGTGCGCCCGGCTGGATGTTGGCCGGCATGCGCACGGTGATCGTAACGGAAGCGGGACTGTTCGGCGGCAAGATGACAGTTTGTGGATAGCGGCACGCGACAATATTGCTCAGCTGCCTACAGCCGACCGGCGGGTTTACGAGCGTTGCGCCCGGCGGCAGCGTGTCTATCATTTCCGGTATGCCGGTCCATTCGCCTGGTCCGCGATTGATGAAGATCAGACGGAACGTGCAAAGCCCTCCGGGCCGGCACTGGCCAGTCGTCTGGAGCTTCCGCACTTGCATGTCGGGTGCCGGGGGCGCGGCAGGAGCAGCCGGAGTGGCCGGAGCGGGCGGCGGAGGCGCCGGCACGATCTCCACCTGGTGGCAGTCTCCGTCGTTCGCAGGGTTGTAGTCCCCCGGAAGACCGGCCGAGCCCGAGAACAGAAGATCGATCACCGCCTGGTCTGGGATGCCGGTAACTGGCAATCCATTGTCGACCTGCAGGATACTGATGGCATTCATTGTCACGATATCGAGGAACCCGTCGATCGGGCCCACGATGTAGCCAAACCCGGCCAGAGCCTGCTCAATCGCTTGGATCACGGCCGGGTCGGTCGGATCCCACGACGGCAGCCAGATGTCTTCCACACAATTTTCTACAATCTGGCCTGCGGTTCCGAACGGGATAAAGACATCCATCTCCAGCGTCACCGAATCTCCGGGGGCAAGCGTCACCCAGCCGAAGTTGCAGATGACCTCGCTCCCAACTTGGTTGCAGATCCAATCGGGCTGCGGCCGGTAGTCGAAAAGAGTGGCGCCGGGTGGCAGGGTGTCGCGTTCCCACAGTGGACCAGACCATTCACCCGGCCCGTTGTTGGAGATGGTGATGGTGAAGGTGCAAATGTCACCTTCGGTGCATTGCGCCGGCCCGGTCTTCATCTTTTCGAGATCGGGGCCCTCATCGATCGGCGGCGCGACGACCGGTGGGTCCACGATCACCGGCGGCTCGTCGACCAATGGCGGCTGGTCCTCGACCAGCGGTG
>Ga0307379_10013468_pt1 | contig 10595 bp, 17 predicted proteins | sample UN2MG_FD_202237 | JGI IMG/M metagenome (GOLD analysis project Ga0307379, IMG submission 202237) | Soil microbial communities from Risofladan, Vaasa, Finland - UN-2 | ecosystem: Environmental > Terrestrial > Soil > Coastal area > Acid sulfate soil | place: Finland: Risofladan, Vaasa | collected... | reverse complement strand
TCCTCTAACTTAGTAAGAATACTCTTGCGGAAGTTATCAGTTCTTCCCTGAGGAGTATCAGCACGGGCGTGTAAATCTGTAAAATTACCTATAATCATGCAACACCACAAAGATTAACTTTCATAGTTTACCTCCAGATATTCTTTCATATCTTATTTTTTTATTGAACCAAACTTTTATCACCACGACCTTACCATTGTATATCTCCTGTCCAACTTCGTTAAATATCTTTGGGTCTAACCAGTCTAACCATACCTTGCTAATACTGAATAATCCGTAATAGTCTATCCCTAAAGTTATCGTGTCGCCTTTGTTGAGTCTGTCTGCGACTCCTTGCATCTCATTCTGTCTAAAATATTTAGCTTGCGTCTCAGCATACCAATTACTAACCACAGCATTAGTAGAATAATCAACGCTTCTTACGTTTCGCCAATCGCTTATGAACCTTGCTTCGCTTCGATACCAAGTATCTGTTTGTAAAAGGCAATACATAATCAAAAGAATATAACAGAAAAATAATACACGGAACATAGAACCACCTCGAAGATGATAAAAAATTATCAATATTTGTCCAATCTTTATTAAGATAACCGTCTGACGAAAAGAGTGTATATGCGAATATTATTGTGATAAGAGTAAGTAAAATAAGCACATATTTATTCTGGTGTATCAGTCTCACACCCACAAGGGAAATCGGTGTTGTCAGTATTGCTATAAAGTAGAACCAATAATATCGCCAACCCAGGACAACGAATAAACCTGCAAAAGCATACGGTCTTGCCATCTGTGACCAAAACACGAATAGTGGAAACACGGCTACTATACCCGATGCATAAAGTGCATATTTTTTCTCCTTGAGTGCGAAGTAAAGTGCAGGTATGGTAAGAGTCCCTGCTATTGCGGAAATAGAACGCAACTCAAATTCAGAAGAAAGATTGAATAACTTCGCAAGATATACTGTTGTGAACTCCTGTGCCGTTCCCTGTTTAACCATAAACGCAAACAGTGCTTCGTCAATCCATAATCCGTTATCACCCAAACCCTTAAATCGTAAGTATGCACCAACCAATGTCACTATAAATAAGATTATATATTTCATTCGATAATAAACCAATTATAAACAAACGGTATTCCGAACACACCTGTTGTGAAATGGCGTTTAATCTTTGCCCCTGCGCCAATTATAATTTCTCTAACATCTGCCTCTGAAAGATGAGATTCAATATCTTCGTGTTTCATAATGTTATTGACGTAGAAGCTAACAAAAATATTCTTCCGATTAATTTCGCTGATAACTACCCGTCTGGATGATTGTACCACTCTTCTAACGGCTAAGATTGGATCATCTGCATGATGCAAGACGTTAAACATATACACAATATCATATCTCCCAGTAATATCCTCTGCTTTACAAATCTCATACGGAACAATATGCTGACTTCTAATGTATCTCTCATCGGGCTCAAGTGCTACAACCTTATACCCAAGATTGTATAACCGTTCTGCATATTGCCCAAAACCCGCACCAACATCTATGATGGTGTCATCAATATCTATAAATCTTTTTAATACTTTGAGTTTTACGTCAATCAGATAGTTATACATAAACCCAAGCGAACGCCTATGGGTTACTGGGTCGCTCATTTTATGTTCGGTATATTTCATATTCCTACCGGATTCATTAGGCATATATAAAAGAAAAATATTAATAATAAGATATAAAGTATTTTCGTATAAGTTGATGTTTTAAGCAATAAAATTTTCATATTACCACGCTTTCCCACATGTTGGACATACTTTAATTTCTTTTTTATAAGCTTCTAGTTCGGATACTACTTCTGATATGTCTTTATCTGTTCCCTCAATATATAAATGAAGATTTCCTGATCTGAGTTCATCAATATCTAACTGCTCTTGTTTTTCTGATAACGTATAAAGATTACTGAAAGAAGTTAACAATAATTGATACCACTTTTGTATATCATCTAAAGAACTTCTTAATCTTAATACAATTTCTTCTGTTACTTTCAAATTACTCCAGAAAACTAATAGCTTCTGAATCGTGCCAAACAAAGTAGCCTTTCCTTTTATATATTCAAAATATTCTTGTATTTGAACTATATAACTTAAATCCTGAACTTTCTTATTTGTAATGTTATATCTACTTAAAGTATCACGTGTTGTAATAGCAAGTAAGAACTTTACATGCGCTTCCCTCATATAACTTACTTCGGCTAAGGAGGGTATCTGCATTTTATTTATGCGCTCTTTCAAAGAAGATGCTTTATCTACTATAGTTTTTATAGTATTCAGACTGTTTTGATATGTCTCTTTTAATTTTCGTTTGTTTTCTATATCCTCTAAAAGATTATTACATATAGTAATTGAATTCAGTAGTGAATCTACGTTGCTATACTTCAGGAGCTTGATATTAAGATTATTTATATCTGCTGTAAGATTTTTAAGATCAGCTTTTAATTTCTTTTCTTCTGACGCACATATCTGTATAGCACGTTGTACGTTATCAACACCTGTTGATCTTCCCAAAACTTTACCTCTCAGTGCGGGCAATCCAGATCCTTGCATTAAAAATAATTCATCAATTTGATTCTGGAAATTTAAATCAATTTCTACGTCCCCAAATGTTATAGGAGAATCAGTAGGCAAACATTTGATTATCTCTTCTGGTATACCCGTTCTACCAAATTTCGTGTATACTTCAGGATTACCATCTATCTCCTCAGGTGCAATAATATAGGAATTAGCGTCAGAAGCATTGTCATTACGTACTTTACGCGTAACTACACCATTATCAGAATAAACGGTTATAAGACATTCGGCTTCTTGTTTAGGTGTATCTGTAATAAATATATTACCATCTGGAATGTTACGTATACACTTCTGCATACTTCTAAAAATAGCACTCTTACCATGATTATTAAGGCCTACAATAGCTGTAACATCATCAGAAAATTCTACTTCTGTATGCTTATGTGATTGAAAATTATTTAATACTAATTTATGAAGCATTATTAAAATGTTCTCGTTTTATCTTTTTCTATTGACATATCAAATTCTTTTTCCCCATACCACCAACCTGTTACTAATATCCTTTTGTTATCACCTCTATTCTCTAATCTATAGAATGCTTTATCAGCTTCCAGTTGTGTTTTGAATATAAAAGTGTATTCTCCCATATAATCAACGCATCTTAAAGGTTTAAACCCATAAAGTCTAATTAAAAACATATACCATTTACTATGTATCTTCCACATAGGTAAAAGTTTCCATAACCATTCTGTAATACGCATATATATATTCCATCGTACTCTTTCCCACCAAGTAATACTATCAAGTATTTCTTTAATGGTAGTGTTTAACTGTTTTTCTAGTTCAGTATTATCTTTTCTATCCATGTTCCTGCTATTTTTTCAACTGCTAATTTATTAGCACCAAAAAGATTAAGACGCGCGTGTGAAGTAATTTTATTTAGAATATCATATGCCATTACATTCATCGGAGCATTCTCTTCAACTGCTGCTCCTACTAACCGAGAACGTTTATTTTCAACAAATCTAGTCTGTACAGTAGTAAGTAATGTCTTTCGTTCATCCTCTGTATAACCAAAAAATTCATCTGCTTCTGAAGAAGAAACAACTTTGTGTACACTCTTCCATATAGAGGCAATTTCTGTATCAAAAAGTTTACGCGTATTAAAGTAATTAAAATCCTTCTGAAATCTGTTGTATATAGTACTATCAAAACATTGTAATAATTCCGCGAAACGTAATAACATAGTATCTTCATCTTTATAGTTTGCGTTTACTTTACCAAAGAAAGGCATTACAAAAGAATTTTGACAGGTAGTGCGGTATAAACCAGAGAACGCATGTAGTTTACAACTCTTCAAAATAGAGCTATACACACTAGTACTCACATGAAGTGTATCATCATCTGCTTTAGGTATAATTCTATTTTCATACCAAAAACCTAGCGTAAGTAAATCCTCTGTTATGTTAGCATAAGTTAATTCAGGTTTCTCAGCAAATGTAGCTAATACATCTGAATAAGATTTCTCAACATAAGGTGGTTTACATACCCCTGCTATTTCATCATTATCTCTAAAAAGTATAGCTAACTGTAAATCTGGTTGTGATGCTGTTAACCTTTTTATATTTGCAAATAATAAATCAGTAGGTATTTTCCTTGCAAAAGAAGCAGGTATACCTAGCATCTTACAAAAACTTTCGAAACCAAACTCTGTTATTTTATGAAAATCTCCATTACAAGATAACATACCTTCCTCATTTACAACTACCTTATCAGCAGTCAATACTTTTGGTGTTACTCTGAGATTAGATACAAAAGCTGTTGCTACTGAAATATCAGATGTGTGTAATGGTTTTACTGCTGGCGCAAATTTTAAGTTCTCAAACATTTTCTATTCTCCTTTTAAGTTTTTCGTATTGCTCTATAATACACAGTAATAGGTAGCATCCTATGGCTAAAAAAACTTTCCAAAGTCTCATTTACCGGAACTCCCGTGACCTTTTTTACCTCTACTAGAACTAGATAATTTATTTACTTCCATAAAAATAGGACTCCATACTCTATAGAATTCTATTTGTGCTACTCTATCTCCTCTATGTATACGTACGGGATATGACTGATTATGATTATAAACAATAGGATTACATTCATTACGATAATCATTATCTACAATACCTAAGTGTAATCTTATACCCTTTCTAATAGCCATACCAGATCTTGTATGAATCTTACAAGCTACATTACCTAGGGGTGTAAAGGTAATATTTAAAAAAGGTATATAGATATGCGGCCATGGTGCAAAAATTATTCCTGTACGAACTTCTCTCCATTGATTAGAAGGAATAGTTACATCCTCTACAGCATATAAATCATAACAAGCTGCTTTCTTATGCTTATATGGTTTCATAGCATAAGGATCATTTAATTTATATGTGACAATCGGTGGTATTAAATATCGTAAAAAGATAAATAATACAAAAACTGATACTAAAATCAGCCATATCAATATCCAATCCATAGTATTATTCCTAAATTTTTATATTTGAATGATTAGCTATTTTTAATTCTCCTGGAAGCTTTTCAATAGAGGTATTTCTAGAAGCAAGTACTACTCTAAAATTATCGTTGCTTTCCGCAAATGCTCTAATATCTATAATAGTAGCATCTATAACTGTTTTACACAACCAATCTGCCCACTGAGATATGCTTTTTCTATCTTCATCGACTGCTAAATCTTTCTCACAAACATCAATTGACATAGATGTACCAAAATTATAAGATTGATATTCCGCATTAATCTTCATACCAAAACTTTTAGAGATATGTATATCACCCTTTGTCATTGATTGTTACCCTCTTTTATTTTCATTAAAGCATCTTTTGTTATTTTTGAAGAAAATTCTTTCCATGTACATATATATAACACGTCGTCACAAGCATAAGGAGCATACACAAAAGTATCTTTGAATCTACCAGGAAAGTAATTCGTAGGTATATAATGTTTGCCTGTTATCCAATCATCCGGTGTGAAAGCTATTAATATAGGCGTATTATTACCTCTGAATACTAGTAAACGCCATTTCTTTACATCTTTTACATCATCTGTAATTTGTTTCCACCATTGTAATATGCGTGGACCATCTTTATATTTTTGTGATTCAAAGAGTTGTAAAAATTTAAGATCTTTATGATGCTTACATTCAACTGCAAAAGGCCACCATAAAGATGAATTATCTCCTACTAAACGCGGTGTAATGTCACCTGGTTCGTTGGAACCTCCACTTAGTTTAGATCTATAAAAAGTGCCTGTAGGAACTTGCCACCAAACATCTAATAATTTAGATACTTCTCTCTCAAAACTACTTCCTTTATTTTTTGATCCTTTTGGAGTCACTTGAAAATACCTTAAAATCTTTTAAACATCTTTTGCATTTAACCAGAATACTATCAGTAATAAAATTAACAGGAAATACATCTAAATAACCACAATCAGGGCAAATACCTTTAGCAGTACCAGAAGAAGCCTCTTTTGAAGCTTCTTCTGTATTAACATTTATAATTGATTTCTTTTTTAACACCTGTGCTACCTCGGAAATTTCAAATCAGCATCTCCTTCAGGAAGAGTTCCTGGAGGCGGAGCCATCGGAGGCGGAGCCATCGGAGGAGGAGCTACAGCAGGCGGAGCCATCGGAGGCGGAGCCATCGGAGGCGGAGCCATCGGAGGAGGAGCTACAGCAGGCGGAGCCATCGGAGGAGGAGCTACAGCAGGCGGAGCCATCGGAGGAGGAGCTACAGCAGGAGGCACCATCGGAGGCGGTGTTACAGGAGGTGGTGGTGGTGCACCATCATTCGCTGCTAAATTTTGGGAAGTCATTTGCTGATATTCTGCTAAACTCCAAAATTCTGTAAGTTTATTACGGTGATTACCATCTTTCTCTTCATCGGTTATCTTTGCAACAAATTCCTGATTTACATAATGATCTGTATTGATAGATGATACTCTATCAGTCTCGGGCATACCTGCAGCTCTAAGAAATTTATAACCTGCAGATTTACTACCAAAAGAAACAGGTGTAGGATGAAATATTTCTTTACCAACAGTACCGGGTACATTACTATTGACAACAAGAAGTTTCCACCCAATAAATTGATCGCTGAAAGCTGTAGGTTTATTAGAATCCCTCAGATCCGCTTCTAAAATCCTAAGTCTGTATAATCCTTCTGGGACTACTTCAACCTTAGTTATTTTAATTGTAGGCATAATGCCCTCCTTCTATTTATATGATTTGTAAATGCTGTGTAATAAGAAAATTATGTAAAATTTTTATTGTATTATACACGACCTTCCAAGAGGTTGCTTCTTCATCTGAGTGATAGTTTATTATAGGTATGCCAACATGTGCTCCCTGATACTTATTTTTTGTAGCTTTCGCAAGAAATCCCGTCTCTACAATTGCATACCCTTCTTTTTCTGTAAAAGGAATATCTAAAAAGCGTGCAATGCTCTGAAACTTATCTACTAAAGGTGTTAACATATCCCCTGCATTATCTCGTTTTCTTAAAGTAACTAACCCATGCTCAAACTGTTTCAAATCATCAAATACATCAATATCTATAGTAATAGGTGTCTTTTCTGAAAGCTTACAAACCTCCAGAACTTGTGGTGTAGATTGTACTACTTCCTCTTTAGTAGTAAAAAGTATCTTTACAGGTAATCCTATATGAACAAGCGTTCGAGCTACTACAATACCAATAATGTTATCTAATTGTCCGTGTATACATTCACTGGTATCTACTACTATAGGAGTAATATGAGGCTGTTTACCTTTTTTAAGATAATCAGGCACTCTGTCAACATGTGTAATAAGAAAATGATCTCTTATGGGGGATGCATCACGATATTGTGGGCTTATAAGCTGCTCTCTGTAATAATAATGAGGTTTATTATCAAGATATACTGTACGCCAAGTACCTTTATACTCTTCATCGAAATCTACTTTCAATAGTCGTAGAAAAACAGACTCCTCCCCAGAGAGTGAAGGAATAGCTGCATACTTTTTAAGCTTTCGTAATACAAACTCTTTTAATTCTTCCCCATCAGGAAGTGGTGGCATAACTGTTGTTGATAATTTTGTCATTCTTTACCCATATAAATTTTGTATTTTTTTGTTTTTATGCACCTTAAACAATTAACGTCCCTTCCATCATAAGCCATATATTTGGGGCTTACAATGCCACAAGCAGAAATATTCAGGTTATTAGGTCTAAAGTGGACGGGTTTGCCAATTTTAATTATTTGTTTCATTATCTATTTGTTCGTACGTGATAACCTAAACCTATAAGTGATTCTACTATTCTCTGTTGACGATTCATATTTGTAATAGCATTATCAAGTTCTTCTTTCTTGACAACAGCTATTTCTACCATATCTTTAATGTCTTCTAAAGCACCTTTAATGGTAGATATGAGAGACGCAACTAAATAAAGTTCATCTTCAACACGTGCTTCTTGTAAAGATTTATTTCTTAAATTCTTTAAAGTATCCGTAGTAAGTAAATAATTCTTAGCCCTATTATAAATCTTATTAGCCATTATAAGCTGTCGTTTCCAAAACGCCCGTTCACCAATAAAGTCAATCAATATACTACTTACTCTGCTATAACTAGCTTGCGCATTAGCATAAAGTTCGTTGAATTTTACCATTTCTTCTTCTGGTGTCTTCATTAAAACAACAGAAATAGCTTTTACTTCATCTAAACGTTTCTGTATGTTAAAATAACGATCACTAACTTCCAAGGAAATAGCTTCTATTGATTCTATGTAACCATCAAAAACATCTTTAATATTTGGATTAAATGTTATTTGCATTTAGAATCCCTGTATTTCTTGGCGTTCTACTTTACCGCATTTACTACAAGTTCTTTCTTGCATCTCTCTGTCAAAAGTTTCCTTACTTTGTATAAAAATAAAGGGTACAACTATTTTCTTCCATTTACTCCATTTATGCCAACACATAATTTTCTCACTTATTAGTATATAATTAAAATGACAATTAGTAGTCCTATTAAACCACCTACATAAAACGCTATTTCACTGCCTGGATCATCCATATTATAATGGGGGCATAAGTTCAGGTTGTTTAACTACTTCTTTATTCTCTTTCATAGCAGCTATAGTCTCTTCTTTTAACTTAGCTAAAAATATAGGATCTGATTTAAGAAATTCTTTTAACTTATCACGCCCCTGGAAACGCTGCTCAGCTACAGAACCTACACCATAAGTAAACCAGGCGCCGGCTTTTTTAATTACTCCAAAATCAACAGCGCAGTCTAGCACATCCCCTGTAACATCGAAACCATTTGGATTAATGATATCAATTTCTGCTATTTTAAAAGGAATAGATACTTTACTTTTTACTATCTTAACTTTAGTTCTATTACCTATAATGACATCACCGTTTTTTATACTGGCCATTCTTCTAACATCAATACGTACAGATGAATAAAATTTAAGTGCGTTGCCACCCGTAGTAGTTTCAGGATTACCAAACATAATACCTATTTTACTACGTAATTGATTTATAAAAATCAAAGTTGTCCCGGATTTATGTACTGCTCCTGTAAGTTTTCTAAGAGCTTGTGACATCAATCTTGCTTGTACAGCCATAGTAGAAGCTCCCATATCTCCTTCTATTTCAGATTTAGGAACTAATGCAGCTACAGAATCAACTACTATTATATCTAACGCATTACTTCTGACAAGAGCTTCTGTTATTTCTAAAGCTTGTTCACCATAATCTGGTTGAGATAATAATAGCTTAGGAACATTTACACCTATATTTGCTGCATACCTAGTATCTAAAGCATGTTCTGCATCAATAAAGGCTGCTAAACCACCTGCTTTCTGTGCTTCAGCAATAACATGGAGACAAAATGTTGTTTTACCTGATGATTCCGGTCCATATACTTCAACAACTCTTCCTCTTGGAATACCGCCGACACCTAACGCATGATCAATAGAAAGACATCCTGTAGATATTACTGGAATATCTTGTATAGGTGCGTCTCCCATAAACATAAGAGTGCCTTTACCGTACTCTTTCTCAAGTTTTGATATAGTATCATTTAATGCGAGTTCTTTATCTGATAACTTTTCTTTAGCCATTTTTACGCCATTTTATTTTTAATATATTCTCTTTTTCAAGCTTACAAGTATAAAACATATTCTTTTCTTCCATATAAGCTACATATCCCCAATATGATTCTATATCAATGATAGGTTTATAATCGCGTACTACTTTATATTGTAAAAAATATATATAAGCAATTACAGCCCATACTGTTATTATTACTATCATTTTTTCTTATTACTCCTTAAAATCAAAAGATGATTGATCATTTTTTTTAATTTTACCGAAAAGGCGTTGCTGCCAACCTTTTATTTTAGTTACTCTGTTCTTCGCATCTGGATTATCATTCATTTCTCTGCGTTGTTTTATATGTACAGCATCTGGAGTGCAGCCAAGTTCTTTAGCAATCCTTTTATCCCACTTAGCTTCTACAGATCTAATTTCATCTGTATACTCTTGCATTAATTCGTTTGCTCTTCCTTTTGACCAGTCAATATTATTTTTGCCCATTGCTAAACTCCTTTTTATGTTATTTATTTTGTTATACATAATAAACACGCTCCTTATCAGAGCGTGTCTTGGAAGAATATATTGGAGAAATATTAGTTAGAAAAGAAAATCTTAGATATCTTATTCTGAACCTCAAATTCATGGTCATAATTACCTGAATGCTTAGGCAATTCATGCGTTGCATATGCTGTGCAAGCATTAAAGAATGCATACTTGTTCTTTCCCATCTCAGTAAAATGATCCTCTAAAAGCCCAAGTTCTTTTATCTTCTTAACGTCGCGCTCTCTTTTGAATATTTTCGGAAGTAACTCTTCAATAGTGACATCAGAAATTGCTTCTTTTACCATAATCTGAAGTTTTGCTTTTGCCATTCCTACTTCTTCCATCATTGCCTCAATACTAAATG
>Ga0307379_10013467_pt1 | contig 10596 bp, 12 predicted proteins | sample UN2MG_FD_202237 | JGI IMG/M metagenome (GOLD analysis project Ga0307379, IMG submission 202237) | Soil microbial communities from Risofladan, Vaasa, Finland - UN-2 | ecosystem: Environmental > Terrestrial > Soil > Coastal area > Acid sulfate soil | place: Finland: Risofladan, Vaasa | collected... | reverse complement strand
ACGACTGGCTCATCAACAGGAGGGATATATGGGTTGATCTACCGATAACCGAGCCCAAGACTATCGACATCCAGATGATCTCCTGGGCCGACAAGATTGGGTATGTGCCGCCCTAGGCAGAGTAGGAGGAGCCATGATGAAGAGGTTTTCCCGATGCTGTAAGAAGGCTTGGCTTGCGTTCGGACTCGTGCTAGCCATGCTTGCCGTGCTACTCAGCGGGGGCAGCCTTGCTCTGGCCCAGGATCCAGCTCAGGCCCTATATGATGAGGGGATGGCCCAGTACGAGTGGGGCGATTATGACCAGGCTCTGGCCACCTTTGAGGAGCTCCTGGCCCAGTACCCCGCAAGCGACCTGGCCGATGACGCCCAGTACATGATCGGGCAGTGCTACGCCCAACGGGAGCGGTACGATGATGCCATCTTTGCCTTCTACACCGCTGCCTACGGATATCCTCAGAGCGACCGTGCCGACGATGCCTTGGTCGCCCTTGGTGGCCATCTTTACGGCCAGGATCATATGCCGCAGGCTCTGGAGGCCTTCGAGCAACTAGTCAAAGATTATCCCCAGTCGGAGCACGCCGCCTATGCCCAGACGAGCATCGGCTGGCTTTATGGCGGCATGGGCGACGTAGAGAGGGCCAAGATTGAACTGGAGAAGGTAGCCACTGATTACCCTGATAGCCCCTACGCTGAGGTCGCCCAAGCCAGTATGGAGGAACTGATCGCTCTAGAGCCTTATGAGCCTTCTTTGCCAGCCTACCTTCTCCTCTTCGGTGTAGCCGGCATGGCGGGATTGGGCTTCTTCGCCCTGCTCATGGTCCTCTGGGTCACGAGGAGGAGGCCGGCGCCAGCAGGGCCTCCGCCGTACTGGCAACCGCCCCCAGTCACGCCACCCACCAGGCCGGTGAGGCCACCCACCAGGCCCTCAGCACCGCCAGAGGAGTTCGTCAAGAGAAGGCCGCCCGGCCCACCCCAAAGTTTGGATTGAGGAGAACCCCATCGCTTCGAAAGTCTGCTCCCATTGTGGGTATCAAGACAAGCCAAAGAACAGGTTTTGCATTATGTGCGGCAATGCCCTGCCTGAGGCAGCCCGGGCTGCAACAGAGCAGGCCCTGCCCGCCAGCCCCAGCGGAGTGGTCTATCTCTACGGCGATCACTTCGTGGGAGGTGGATTCCTGGGGGGCAGGATAGAGTTGCCCTGCCGAGGGGTCAAGGTGAAGCAGGATGAGTTGGCGGAGGTGGCCGCAGCCACCGCCTTCATCGGCCTTGCTCAAGAGGGGTACGCCAGGCTTCACATTGATCAGCGCAGGGGCACCCTAGGCCTCCGTAAGCACAAAGCGGTGTTTCTGCACCCGCTTGAGGGCGTCGGCACCCCGCGCAGCGGGTTTGAAGGAAGAATCCTGGGCCTCTTGAGCGATCGCCAGGGCCTGAACAACGTGGTGGACATCCTCAAGCGTCTGGTCTCGGAAAGCGAGGATCCCTGGGCCGAGGTGATCTGGCGTGTCAGCGAGGGGCTGCTCGAGCAGGGCTATTTCGTGGAGGCCGAGCGAGGCAGGGTAGCCGAGTTCGTCCTGGGAAGCAAAGTGTTGCCCGATTGCCAGCGCATCGCTGCCCTCCAGGGGCAGGTGGAGCCGGTGAGGAACATGATAGTATCTTTCAGGATAGCCAACCCGAGGATCTACGCCCAGTTGATGAAAGATGTCCGAGTGGCCATCCAAGCCCGGAAGAGCGTAGAGTCGGACAACGATTGAGGTTGGCCGCGAAGGAGGGAGAGTATGACCTTCGAGGAATTGGAAAACAGATACTACGTACTCAAGGGAAAGCATTCCTCTGGGCTGTTGAGCGACGAGGAGTTTCAAGCCGCGGTGGATAGGTTGACGCTGCAGGACTCCCGAGGGCGCTGGTGGATGATAGGGGCCAAGAGCGGCAAATGGTATCTCTCCCAAGAGGGGGAGTGGATACAGGCCGAGCCACCACGGGCGGAGAAGGTTTGCCCCCAATGCGGTGCTCCGTTGGAGGAGGGTGCCCTCTTCTGCCAAAACTGTGGCTACCGGCTCGTGGAGGAGCCTGCCACACCCTCATACGTCCCTCCCCCGCCTGGGCCAAAGCCCACTCCTATGGCCGCCCCCCCTGTGGCGAAGGGGCCTCCTACGGGCCTGCTCATCGGCGTCATGGGGCTGCTCTTCCTCTGCTGCCTGGGCAGCACCGGCCTGGGGGCCTACGAGTACCTATCCCCCACCAAGCCTCTTGGCACCCGCCTCGCCAGCTTGCTAGGACAACCAACTTTGGGGCTCGGGCCTACCGCCACCCCCACCATAACGCCAACGGTTAGCGCTATGCCTGCTCCCACTGATACACCAATGGTTGTCCCCACACTTACTCTCACTGATGCGCCAACGGTTACCTTCACGTCTGAGGAGATCATGAGTAGAAGTGCTGAGAAGATGAGCGGGGCGACGTCAGCCCACATCACCTTCGAGCAAGACGTCTTGGGAGAGTTCACGAGGACAGGATGGGGCGATGTGATGCTCCCGGACCGAGCACAGTTTGAGAGAACCGACGATGGAGGAGAACCTGTGGAGTTCATCATCACCGGGGCTACCGGCTACTGGAGAGATGATTCGGCACCCAGCGGTTGGAATGGTGGTCCGGTCCGAGAGTTTACGTCGAACCCGGCCAGATGGGTGCCTCTCTCTCAATACTACGACAACCCTACCAGCTTGGCGGATGAGGGCATCAACGGTATCGATTGCTACCACTTGCAGTTCACCGTGGACCTCGATCCAGAGCCCCTGGTCAGCGGAGGGGGCACCGGGGAGGCCTGGATCGCCAAGACGGACTATTCTCTCGTCAAGGCGCTCTATGAGCTGCAATATGAAAGCTTTCGCGATTCAGGCAGCATGAAACTGACCCTTGAGCTCTCGCGGTTGAACGAACCAGTGACCGTCGTGGCCCCCGGCGGGCAGGTGGAGTTGGACGCCGAAACCGCAGAAGCCATCCTGCCCTCTGCCGACGAACTCGGCGTTGACCAGTTGGCGTTCATGAAAACCGTAATGGCCGACCAGGGTGAGGGGTATGGTGAGCTGACCGATTACCGAGTTTTTGACTCCGGTCAGACCAGGATCGTGGACTTGATAGTCTTCGCCAACCCCGAGGATGCCGAACGCTTCACCGCTCAGCTATTCAACGACTACCAGGGTATGGGTGACACGCCCGTTTGGATAGACCTAGGAGACCAATCTTTTGCCCGCCAGGGGGAAGTTTGGGTGCGGGTTGGACGCCATATCCTCTGGGCTCTGGGAGAAGTGAACCGCGACCAGATTGGCCCCTCTGTCCAGCGGTTACAGGCATTTGTTGAAAGTAATCCGTGAATATTCCACCTGAGGCCAGCCCACAGACAGCGACGCTTTTCCTCAGGGACTGCTCTGTGCTAGAGGACGAAGAGTTCGTGCCGTAACCGGGCACGATCATGCTCCTGGGGAGCGGGCTGGCTGGCCTGGCGGGATACGCGACCCTTCGACTGCGCTCAGGGCAGGCGCTTCGCTGGAGGAGTAGAGAGTAGTCGCCTGAACACTGGCTGGCTAACCTAAGGGCCATCCTCCAAGAGGACGGCCCTTTTCTTTATGCCTCCACGGCGACCTTGGTGACGTCCTCGTGAAGTCATATGAACTGGGGGCTTCCAGAGACCTCGGAGGTCTGGCTGTCTCTTGTATTGACTTTGGAGGAATCATACTCCGGTTTTCTGGAGAAGGCAAGGAAGAAAGGCGGCGCCGGGATGAATTCCCGCGCTAAGACCAACAAGTCCCGGAGGGACTTCCTGCGTTGAGCCAGGAAATCAATTTCCTGGCGGCGTCTCGGCCGGGTGGCGGACGTCGTGGAAGTACATGTAGCGTTTGATCCAGTCGGTATAGGCTTCTTCGGTGCGGATGGAGTAGTGTTTACACTGTCCTGCGAAAGCACGGGAGGCGGCTGGCGTCCCTTCGACAAGCTCACGACAGGCGCGCACCTGGTCGAGCAGTTTGTTGTCAGTAGGTTCCATCGTGTCCCTCCAGAACGATTTGCCCTCTTGTGGATTCCGCTTCATAATGACCCTACTTGGCAACTACACAAAGACTCCGCAACAGAGATGTAATGAGGGGAATTACATGGAAAGACTCCGCAATGGAAACTGGCGGGCTAGCGCATAGCGGCCCGCTTTTTGTTACCCCTTGGTGCGTTCCATCGTGCTCCAAGTCTGCAATTGACCCCCTGAATAGCACTTTCGGGTGATGACACTAATACCATCTTGCAGTTATGCTACAGGAAATTGATAACCATTTTTGAAAGGCGATTGTATACACAAAATACGGACCACCCGATGTTCTTCAGCTCAAAGAGGTAGAAAAACCTATCCCTAAGGAGGATGAAGCACTGGTAAAGGTTCATGCGGCATCATTAAATGCAGCTGACCTGGAAATCCTGAGAGGTAAGTGGGTTGCCCGCTTCGGGGGGCCTAGAAGACCACAGCACAAGATACCCGGATCTGACATAGCCGGGACGGTTGAAGCGGCTGGCAGAAACGTAAAGCAGTTTCAGCCAGGTGACGACATATGGGGGGATTTATCCTTTCCGTACGGTTATGGCACTCTTGCTGAGTACGTATGTGTTTCTGAGAATGCATTAACGCTGAAGCCAGCCAGTATGACATTCGAAGAAGCATCGACATACCCTCAATCGGCAATCATCTCCCTGCAGAGTCTTCGTGACAAAGGACGGATTCAGCCAGGGCAAAAGGTTCTGATCAATGGTGCCGGCGGCGGTATGGGAACGTTTGCGGTTCAGCTGGCCAAATACTTTGGGGCTGAAGTGACCGGGGTGGACAGCGCCAGCAAACTGGAAATGCTGCGCTCCATTGGTGCAGACCATGTCATTGATTACGCTCAAGAGGATTACACCAAGAGCGGGCAGCGCTATGACCTGATTCTCGATGTTGTGGCATATCGTTCGGTTTTCGATTACCGGCGTGCTTTGAGTCCCGAGGGGGTTTTTCTCATAGTCGGAGGTTCCTTGGCTACACTTCTCCAAGTCGTATTCCTGGGAGCTTTGATTTCAAGGATCGGGAGTAAGAAACTGGGTCTCAACGCGTATGATTCAAATAATAAAGAAGATCTGGCTTTGTTGGCTGAGCTCTTTGAAAGCGGCAAGGTCGTACCAGTTATAGATAGATGTTACCCGTTAAGTGAGGTGCCTGAAGCTCTCCGGTATCTTGAAGAAGGGCACGCTCTAGGAAAAGTCGTCATCACTGTGGAAGATAACGACAAAACCTGACAAAGCGCCGCAGCCAACCAACATGCCGGCAATCTTCGTGGAAACTCATGAAAGCGATTGTATGGACAGCATACGGACCACCGGATGTTCTTCAGCTCAAAGAGGTAGAGAAACCCACTCCCAAGGACAATGAGGTACTGATAAGGATACATGCGACAACGGTAACAGCTGGGGACTGTGAACAGCGAAGTCTCAAATTGCCGATCTGGCACGCGCTCCCCATGCGAGCATACGTGGGTCTCAAAAGACCAAAGAGAATAACCATACTAGGGATGGACTTAGCCGGGGAGATTGAATCGGTAGGCAAAGATGTGAAACTATTCAAGAAAGGTGACCAAGTTTTCGCAGCTACGGGTTTTGTTGGTATGGGTGCTTGTGCTGAGTACATATGTCTGCCTGAAGAACCTGAAGAAGGGGCACTGGCAAAAAAACCGGCCAATATGACCTACGAGGAAGCCGCCGCCGTTCCTATGGGGGGACTTGAAGCATTGCATCTTCTTAGACAAGGAGATATCCAGAGCGGACAGAAGGTTCTGATCAATGGTGCCGGTGGAACCATAGGTACCTTTGCGGTGCAGCTTGCCAAGTACTTTGGGGCTGAAGTGACCGCCGTGGACAGCACGGGGAAACTGGACCTGCTGCGCTCCATCGGTGCAGACCAGGTCATTGATTACACTCAAGAAGATTTCACCAAGAGCGGTGAGACGTATGACCTTATCCTTGACGTGGTAGGCAAGGGTTCGTTTTCAGGTTGCATGAGATCGTTGAAGCAAAACGGACGCTATCTCATAGCTAACCCTGGGCTGTCACAGAGGGTTCGAGGGCTGTGGACTTCGGTGAGAAGCAATAAGAAAGTGATATTCGGGGCAGCAAGCCCAATGACTGAAGATTTGATTTTCCTCAAAGAGCTTATTGAGGCGGGGAAGGTAAAATCGGTCATCGATAGACGCTATCCCTTGAAACAAGCTGTCGAGGCTCACAGGTACGTCGAGACGGGGCAGAAAAAGGGACATGTAGTCATCACTGTGGAGCATGACAGGACAACCTAGTAAGGTAACCGCACAGGGGAATCTGAGTAGTAGAAAGAAAGGGAAGAAAGGATGAATACGAACAAACGGACCGCAAGGATTGTGGGAGCATTGTACATAATCGCGACGGCAGCGCCTATAATGACCGCGCCTTTCTTGGGATTCTTGGGAGGAGGAATCATAGGGGAACCTATCCCGGATTATCTTGTCAGTGTTTCTGCAAATGAAAACCAAGTGTATATAGGAATGCTGGTTGAGTTGGTTTGGGCCCTTGCAGTTATTGGCATTCCAATTGTGCTGTTCCCAATCTTGAAAAAGCATAATGGGGTCTTAGCTCTTGGGTTCTTTAGTCTCAGGTTTGTTGAGGGCCTCAGCACTGTTGTTGGCAGTATCGTCCTACTAACACTATTAACATTAAGTCAGGAGTTCGTGAAAGCAGGAGTGCCGGATGCTTCCTATTTTCAAACCTTAGGCACTCTGCTACTGGCAGCGCGTGAGTGGACCTTTATGATTGGGTCTGGACTCTTTTTCTCCCTCTCTGCTCTGGTTCTAAACTCTGTGCTATATCGATCAAGACTCATTCCTCGATGGTTATCAGGTTGGGGTCTTATTGGAGCCGTATTGTCGTTCGCAACCTATTTGTTGCAGTTGTACGGCATTGAGCTAGACATTCTATTCCTGCCGATAGCCTTGCAGGAAATGGTATTTGCCGTATGGCTCATAGTCAAAGGATTCAATTCATCTGCAATCGCTTCCGAGTCGTAAAGACAGACACAAACTGGTCAAGGGGAGCGCATCTAAAACAAGGGAGGATACCCAAATGAAAGCGATTGTATATGAGAAGTACGGGCCCCCGGAGGTTCTTCAGCTCAAAGAGGTAGAAAAACCTACGCCCAAGGACAATGAAGTACTCATCAAGATCTTTGCGACAACAGTCCATTCAGGGGATGTGTGGATGCGAAGTCTCAAAATCCCTGGTCCCCGATGGCAACAGCTCTTCGGGCGAATATATCTAGGTTTTAGAAAGCCAAAGAGAACTATACTAGGGATGGAGCTGGCCGGGGAAATTGAAGCAGTAGGCAAAGATGTGAGGCTGTTCAAGAAAGGTGACCAAGTTTTCGCAACTACCTTGCGGTCGGATCTTGGTGGTTATGCCGAGTACAAATGTATGCCCGAAGACGGGCTGCTGGCCATAAAGCCGGCCAGTATGACCTTTGAGGAAGCCGCCGCTGGAACAGCGACTGGGGCAATTACAGCATTGATTGTTCTCAGAAAGGCAAATATCCAGAGTGGACAGCAGGTCTTGATCTATGGCGCTTCTGGAAGTGTAGGTACATTTGCAGTACAGCCGGCCAAGTACTTTGGGGCAGAAGTCACCGGGGTTTGCAGTACAGCCAATTTAGAAATGGTGAGATCTCTAGGAGCCGATAAGGTGATTGATTACACAAAAGAGGATTTCACCCAAAGCGGTGAGACTTATGATGTAATCTTTGACGCGGTAGACAAGCTTTCGTCTTCACCAGGTAAGAAGTCTCTAAAGAGGACAGGAATCTATCTTAACGTTAGAACTTCTTCAGGCGACCCAAGCGGCGTAAAGACTGAAGATCTGATCTTCATCAAAGAGCTGGTTGAGGCGGGAAAGCTAGAAACGGTCATAGATAGACGCTATCCGTTGGAACAGACTGCCGAGGCTCACCGGTATGTCGAAACAGGGCACAAGAAGGGACATGTAGTCATCACTGTGGCGGGGTGATACCTCTCTTGGAGTTGACGGAAACACGACGGGGCCCCTGAGATCCAATCACTGCGTGCCGCTTTTCTGTAAGTTCAGTTTCGATTGTTTCGTAGTCTATTGGGGTTCTGACAGGAAATGCCTATTTACCTAGATCGCAATTTGAGATATAGTACCACCTTATTGAGTACTGGCATTATCCTGATTCCTATGAACGGTATCTTTATCCTTTAATACAAGGAGGCAACGCATGGAATCATCACCCCAGAGTAGGAGTGAAATTGGCAGTCACATTCTTATGATCCTAGTGACTGTGGCTAATCTCATCTTTATTACCTTCTTCCATGAGTATGTTGCATGGTACACCACCGAACCAGATGGAGGTGTTACCCGACTATCGATGCTGACGGATGGCTATTTCACTTGGCTTCCTATTCCGATTACAGCATCAATCCTAGCCATAGCAGCTTATACTGTAATGATCTTTTACGATAGATACTGGTTTCGTACGACCGCTCAGATAATGCTCCACATCATTGGTATCGCTGTGGTTGTATCACTACTATCCTTATTCCCCTTTGATTTCAGTGTAATACCGAATGCTACTGCGGTCGATGTAGTGCCAACAGTGGTAACCGCTTTTCTAATCCTCATGGCGGTTGTCTATGGGGTAAGTGCACTAGGTCTGTTCGTAAGACTAATTAGACGCTATGCAGTTAAGCAAGAAACTAGATAGAAGCCGCGGATTCTCGTCTGGTGGCTCCGCCCTATTCGTCTTTCTCTCACATGTGTTTCGTGAGGCGTAATAGCTTAGTGAGCCTGCTTTTCGTCGCTGTTTCGTGACGTGGGCTTTGTGGGGATTAGACGGATCAAGGCAATCACTCGTTTTTCTTTGGGTCCACCCTCGTGCCTTCACAGGCTACGGCTTGCCCACAAATCCACAGCTTCTGCGACGACTGCAGCTCGCACCACTGACAACCGGAAATGCTTCCCAACTGACAGTGTCTCATATTGCGCGGAGTGGGCCATTGACAGTCGTGTCGGTGGTGCCAGACATCTCCCATTGGCCCTCCACTCAATTCCTCAATTCGCAGCAGAATAGGCATATTGCTTCCCCATTTCATCACTTTTTGTGGCAAGATGCTTACCTTGGGAAGCAAGGGTTTCAGGTCCAACGGCTGCCCTCATCGGCCCGGCTCCCGTGTCGCAGGCTACTCCCGCGATTCGGGCGGCGACGAGCAGGAACTCTCGGTCGACCAGCCGCGCCGTGTGGCCGAGGAGTACTGCCGGCAGCACCGCCTGGTCGTGACGCGCGTGTTCGCCGACGAGGCCCGGCCGGGGCACATCCTGCGCTCGACAGATGACTCGACACCCTCCAGGAGAGTGAGACCAGGATCGGCCCCGATACTCCTAGGGTCAAAGAAGAGGGTCACGAGCTCGATCCCCAAGTGGGCATCGGCAACGTGCGGGGCGGCTCAGTCCTCCATGCAGGCAGGTACTTCGTGGCCATGCGGGAGGCGACGGCGAGAGAGTTCATCGGGCAGTTGCGTGCCCTCACAGAGTCGCGTGTGAATGGGCGATTGGGGCCCAGCGCCGCAGAGGGACTTGGGGCGCTTACTTCACGACCAGGACAGGACAAGGGGCATGGCGCACCACGTGCTGCGAGATGCTGCCTACCAGGGCTTCCTCAACCATGCTGCGACCCAGGGCGCCCACCACGATGAGATCCGCTCCCTCGCTTTCGGCGATACGGACGATGGCCGTTCCCGAATGACCATCCACACTCATGGAGCGGGCCGTGACCCCTTGCTCCTCTGCCATCGCCATCGCCCGCTGGAGTACCTCGGCTCCGAACTCTCGCAGCTCGCTGACAATCTGCTGATACAGCTCAGCGGTGTACCATGCGAAGCTGGTTTCCACCACGTGGAGAATCACGAGTTGCGCTCCCGTGGCCTTGGCTAGGTAGATGGCGTGACGGGTGGCCTTCTCTGAGACCTGCGACCCGTCTGTAGGGTTGAGGATCAATCCGTACTCGTCCAGCTTGGTCTCTTCGCTCATCTCACAACCCCTTCATGTCCCGCGAGGCTCGAAGCCAATAGTGTCGGGGAGCGCACCTCGGCGTATGCAGGCGGCCAAGACTCCGGTGCCCACGGCGCGCAGCGTGTGTTCTACTTGTACTCGGGAAACTCGTCCTCTTTGAAAGTAGCCACGGGGAGTTCTTCTTCCAGACTTCCACCAGGCAGATAGCCGAACAGCTCCTGAACCTTTTCTCCCACAGCCCGGAACATCAGGGTCAGCGGAAGGTCACTGGGGCAGGCACTCTCACACATGCCGCACCCCACGCACGATGTCACCATGTGGTTCATCCTGGTCAGCTGGAAGAGCAGTGTGTCGCTGGGCATTCTGGCGGCGCCCTTCCTATCGGCCCACAGGAGATACCGGTCCGAGGGATGCCGGAAGGTGTCCGTCTCAAAGATGCATTCCTTGCAGTAGCAGATGGGGCAGGCCTGGGCGCAGTTGTGACAGGCG
>Ga0307379_10013466_pt1 | contig 10596 bp, 9 predicted proteins | sample UN2MG_FD_202237 | JGI IMG/M metagenome (GOLD analysis project Ga0307379, IMG submission 202237) | Soil microbial communities from Risofladan, Vaasa, Finland - UN-2 | ecosystem: Environmental > Terrestrial > Soil > Coastal area > Acid sulfate soil | place: Finland: Risofladan, Vaasa | collected... | reverse complement strand
ATCCCTTGAGGGGAAAATAAGATCACAGCACCTATATAAAACTGGACTTGAGATTAAAAAATGCTGAGTGCAAAAAGGAAAACATCACGATATATTTATCCTAAATGTCCTTAACCGATGACCAGTGTACATAGGAGGAGACTTAAAGCCCTTCAGCTTTATGATATCAACCAATGGCCTAGACCTATAGGGATTTTTCTTCAATTCCGCTATGCAAGACCATATATTCAGAATTGCCCGCTCGTCCAGAGTATCGAGGTATTTCTGAGCCTTTGACAAGATGTTAACTGTGTAGGTCATGCGGGCCAAGTCTCCATAAATTGTGACCTTATCTTGAATCATCCTCAAGATGAAGAGAGTAAATACCTTGCGCCATGGGCAGCATGTCGCAGCAAGCATTGCCCTCGCTACTCAGAGTCCCCGCTGTCCAGCAGCACCGGGTGCGGCAGAATTCGGCTAGGTGGCGCAGATGCTTGCAGGAATCCGATTGAGCAAAGATTGCCCGGGACGCGCGCACGCCAGGGGGACCGATCGGCTGCAATTGCGGTCGAGCTGGATCGCAGGTGGCCGCTCGTGGCCAGCATGCCCGCTGGCCTGGAGCTGCAGGGAGGCGGGAGGGATGAAGCTTGGGGGCACGGATGATTGGATCATTTGGCTTTAAAAGAGCAAAAAAGAAAATTCCTGCTGGTTGCACATACTATCCAGAATTGCAGTTAGCCCCCGAATTAAGCCTTTTGCCCAACCGGCAATAATGCTATAGGTATATCCTCCTTGGAGAGGTTAAGGAATTTGGCGGCCTTAGGCGGAACAAATCCCGCTACGTAGGTGCAGCCCAGATCTAAAGAGACTACCTCCAGCAAGAAGTTCTCAGAGGCTAAACCTGCCTCTATGTATACTGTGCTGTTTACCGCCCCCGTTTTGACCGCCTTCTCGAAGTTTCCTGTTATCAAGAATATGGCAGGAGCGGTCTTAATCCAGGCATTTGCAGGAACGACCGATGCATTTACGAACTCGGCCCGAACATCTCCTTGGGATAGCCGGAAAAGGCTATGATTTTGGGGTTTAAAATGATACACGCCCGCAGTCAAGTTTGTGATATTGCCCGCCAGGACGTAAACCTCCAATGGATAAGCATCGAAAGCTGAGCCTGCTGTACGGTGACCCTTATCATCTGTGATCCCCTGGGCCGCCCACAAAAGCTGGGAAACGGCATCCAGAGTCAGAGAATCATTCTTCAAAGTCCGAATGGACCTGCGTTCTTTAAGAGCCCTATTTAAGCTGATGCCGCCATCAGTATCGGGCAAAGGAAGCATTATGCTTTTTTGAAGAAAGGATTCATTAGCCTCGGAATTCTGAACTGTGTCATCATTGGATACGGCCGCTGCCATGGCAACCAATCCAAGTAAGGTCGCTATGAGTAGAGCGTATCTCCATTTTGCCCTCGACAAATATTATACCTCCGAATTTTAAGTAGGTTCGCTATGGCTAAAAAAGTTTCTTGTGATAGGGAGTTATTCTGAGTTCAAATAGAACTAACTCCGCCTTGGAAAAATACGGTTTTTAAGCCTACTTACCCGGTGACAGGCATTAGATAAATTGAACGTGAGATAGTCGGAACGCCCGCACGCCAGGGAGGCCGGAGGCCCGCATGGCGGCTCTCGTTGCGTTCGAGCGGAATCGACGGTGGCCGCTCGTGGCCGGGATGCTCGCTGGCCAGGAACCGCAGGGGCTGCAGGAATGCAGCTTGGCAGCATGGATGGCCCGAGGAGTCCGTTCGAGCAGAGATGGCAGGGTGGACCTCTTCCTAGGGGCGACGGAGACCTCCGAGGTCACGACCAGAATCATCAGACATCAGTATCTCGATATGCTCAGGAGATGCAGCTTCCATAGCGCAATCAGGATTACAAATAGGGCAATTAGAATCTTAAGAGCCAAAAGATACTCATTTGCCCCAGCTATGTTAAAGCCTGAAAGGAAATCTCCATCAATACCTACTGTCGAAATAGTTTCACCCTTTAAGATATGTGCTGTACATAAAGAAATCATTTTCGATCTTCTATGCGCGCATCGAATTGAAAACTATCCAATGTACCAGACGTTCTAAAGCCATAACCAGCAATTGGAACGAGAAAAAGGTTTTCTAATGACATGCATTTATATCTGTTAACGTATTATACTTTTTTAGATTAAGAACCACGGGGTGCAGAAATTGCCATACTATCCAATGATGGACTGGTATCCCTTCATGGGATTCTGGATGAATTTTATTTGGTTGATAATTATTATAGTGATAGCCTATTTCGTCTACAAGCAGATCAAAAGCGGAACGGTTCTCGCACCTAGCAAAAGCGCTGAGGATCTCCTAGCCGAGCGATATGCAAAGGGAGAGCTGACCAGAGAGCAGTTTATGGAGATGAAAGAGGATATAAAGAAATCCACTTAAGAGTGCTCGAAAAGCTCAACCTTTCGCAGCTCTAAAGGATCGCGGCCAGGTCTCTCTAATTTCTTTCTCAAAGATTCTCGCCTCATTCCTTCTCGCCTAAATCATTTGCAGGTAGATGAGCGAAGCCAGAACTAATAGCGTGATTCCCGTTATCAACCGGATGGCAACTCTGTGTTTGTTCCGGAAATGATCCACTTGCTCTGGGCTCATGCCTAATGCGATGATTCCTCCCGTGAGCAGCACTGGAAGTGCTATGCCTAGGTTATAAATCATCAAATAAGTTATCCCTGATGAGGCAAACCCCTGGCGGGAGATTATGCCAATGATAGCGATGTAGATTCCTCCCACACAGGGGGCCCTTACCAATGAGAAGAGGGCTCCTAAGAGGAAATAGAGGCTGAGCCTCCGGCTGGCAATGACACTGTTGACATATTTCTTAGTCCAATCCGTTCGGAAGAGGGACGTGCCTCCACTTTGCAGCCTCCTTGCGTCCTCCAGCTGCATTATCCCTAAAACCAATAGGACAGCTGCCAGAACAAGGCGAAACATAGCGGAAGTGGACTTTTCCTGTAGAACGCTAAATAGGCCCACTCCAAAAATAATGTAGACTACAAATATACCCAAGGAAAAGAAAGCCACCATAGTCAAGATATCTCGTCTGCGGCCCGTACTGGATAGCATTGAGCTTGCCAGAAAGGCCAGTATGGCCAGAAGACAGGGATTGAAGCCCGCTAAAAGGCCAGCTGCAAAGACGGTAGCTGCGGACGATATGGTAAGATCCTGGAGAGCATTTTCAGAAGCGCATGTCGGAGAGGTAACTACGGTGATCTGTGAGTTATCACTGGCTAAGGCAGGTGATAACGCCATGACTAATGCTACTGTTAGTAGAATTGCTGTGATGCAATATCGCACGGAATCTATTCTGACCTTCCTGGATGGATGTGTCATAGTAATCAAAGATAACCTAAAAGGAGGTTGGACTTTGGATTATTTACAAATATTGATGCAGATCAAATTTCAGAAATGTAGCAGCGAGCTTCAAGGGTTCGCATGCAGTCCCGCCTGTTTTCTTACCAATGACATGATTGCGGTTATGTCCGACTCGGGCCTCTTACCTTCGGCTGCATGGGGACGCCCGCAGGCCAGGGGGGGCGGAGGCCCGCATGGCGGCTCTCGTTGCGTTCGAGCGGAATCGACGGTGGCCGCTCGGGGGCCGGGACGTCCGCTGGCCTTGGCCCCTCGGGGAGCAGTAGGGATGCAGCTATCGCCCAGGTAAAACCGCACTATCCATATCCAGAACTTCCTTATCAGTTTACCCAATCGTTCATCCCCAACTACAACGGCCTTGGGCCCTTGAAACCTGCGCCGGAACCGAAAGATCCCGAATTATGCATCTTCAACGACCGGACATTTACGAAACCTCATTTTATCTTCTCGACGTGAAAGGTTTCTAACAACTGGAGAGTGCCTTCGTCCCAGGGATAAAGAGAGGTGATCAATACAGTCAAATGATTATTAGGAGAATATGATGCCATATACATTTTTTCCTGTGCTAATGGGATTTCTGCGACTACTCCGTTTTTGTCGTCAATCTTTCGAGTGCTTATTTCAGTTGCGGTTGGAAACATCATTTTATATGCTTTCTCAGTGTTACTCATCGAAGCCGCTGCTGCAGATTGCACCGTGGGAAATTCAGTCATCAAAATATCTGCATACTGGCTTGAAATTGTATTACCTCTAATACTTAATGTGTATTCGTTTCGTTTTTCTCCATTTAATGATACTGTTTCCATCGGACCGTTTGCATTTACATTATATGATTCTCGTGGGATTCCGAGATCAAATGAGAGATTATAAGATCCTATTGTTACATTTTCCGATGCACAGACACAGGATAATACAAAAACCGCTAAAGCCATAAATAAAGCCGTTCTTCTCATATGTTCAAAATTGATCCACTCAATGAAAAACTTTTTGGCCACTTACTGAAAAAAATAGCTTGCATTCAGAGAAGGGACTTTCATCCGTGATGTGCAGGCTCAGGAAGCTCGGCTGGCCTGATTGTGTGGCTGCACACCAGTGGCTGGCTTAGCAGGTGTCCTTGTCTGCCTGGATGCCGCTCGTCTGGGGGCCGGGGGGATGCTTGGCGGCACCGTGCGGTCGAGCGGATCGTGGGCGGTCGCTCGGGTGGCTTGAATTCCCACAGGCATAGGCATGGAACTCCGAGAGCGGCAAGAATGCAGCTTGGGCGGTCGGGATGGCTGGCTGGAATCCGATCGAGCAGAATGGCCGGGACGCTCACACGCCGAGAAGGTCGTGATACAATAGTGCATGCTGTTTAAAGGGACGGGAAAGACTATCTTTGCTCATCGCAATCATAACGCTTTTCTTTTCATTCTTTCTCGGAGCTCTTCAATTGGTTCATTGTACCAGACAATCTGGATGCCTTCATTCTCAAACATGGATTCAAGCAATTGGAGTCTTTGAATATCATTAGGTTTTCTTGAGAAAATAATTCCTGGGCAGATATCAACTTCGCTCGATTTTATTTGAGAATCGATATACACCCATAACTGCCGGATGTGCCGTCTTGCATTTCGGCGGATATTCTCTTCTTTCATCATATCCCAATTTGTATTTTTAATTTCTATAATTGATACTAAATTATGTCCAATCTCATCAACAAATATGTCTATTCTTCCTTTTCTGCCATTTTCCTTTTTGATTGACCGCTCACAATTTAATTTGCCGTCTTTCGAAGTATCACGCCATTCTTTTTTGATCATTTGTTCAAATTTTTTACCTTCACTAAGAAGAAACGGTTCCCGTGCACTTGCCATCAGCTTATCTCCCATTCGATCATTTTTGCCGGATTGTTCGTCACATAAGCAAGTCGTTCAAGGCATTTCATTCAAGTGAGACCTGAAAGAAGATCATATAATGTTTTACATTTACATGAGCTTCACCAGAGCCACAACTACACTAAATATTGCTATACTAATAGATATAACTGCGATGAGCAAATTTCGTGTATTTTCGAGATCCTTTTTTGTCGCAAAATTCTCTGTTGTAAGGGCAAAACCAGGATTCATGCTAAAGCTTAGATCTCTAACCGTCTCGTCCACCTTTAGCTGAGGATGCTCATGCGTTCGAGCATGAGGTCTAGATGGTTTATCAAGTCTAGATATAACAAGGTAGAGAACTCCGTCTTCTTTCTTTTCTATTGTGATTTCCCTGGATGTCGTATTTAGGAATGTTCCGGTTAGTTTACCGCGGAATCCGGGATCGATATGTCCTAAGGTGAAAAATAATAAGCCCCTGTTTGAAACTCTGGGGTTCATGAACAGGGTTCCATCACAGTCCAAAGGCATATTGATTATCTCCCTCGTCATGAAGAATGCAAATCGGCCTGGTGGTATTACCAGGATATCTTCCGTATTTTGTTGAGGACTTAACAAGGCTTTTATCTCGCCAATATGTAGAACAACGGAGTTTCCTTCTCTGCCACTGTAATTATCATTTTTAGCGAGTTCCTCTTGACTATGATCCCCGCAAGAGTCTTCGAGGAGAAAGTGAATCTTATTTTTGTGGGAAGCTAGCGGGCACATATTTGGGAATTCGTCGCACTTCCAGCCGGCTATAATAAGCCTTTTAATCTCTTCTTTATTGAGATTTGACATGATAAAGCCTCAATCCACAGTATACTTCTTAGATGTTTGTGAGAACTATTTAAAGCAATCTCAGAGCAAACGATTCAACATGTCCGAACTGTAAGTTGGCTCGTGCTAGGAGGATCGCCATACTTGCCGACTGGCATAGATCTACGGGAAGATAAATTCTTTATACGATAAGCAATCGCATGCTATTAAGAGGAGGCGATTATGCAACCAGGAACTATTGCGAGCATCATGGGGACGATACTCATTTTAGCCGGCCTCTCAGTTATTATGATCATTCAAATTGAGCAGACGGTTTTATCAAATCCCATACAACAGCCAATGGATACAATCAAGTTCGACATCGCAATTATATATCCAGACTTGATTTTAATTGGATTCGGTGTTCTACTGCTGTTGAAGTCTATGTCTCGCAACTACTAGCTCAGAGTACCAGAGAAAAATAATATAGAAAAGTAAAAATAGATGATCTGCACATAGTTTGACAGTGGATCTAATGATTGTGCATAAAAATCCAGGGTTTTTGGGGGGGCTAACAAGGGGTGACTAACTGTGGTATCGATTCTGAGAATTCCAACACCATCAAACCTGTAGTCTTGGACCTCTTTTGTGGCGCTGGTGGCATGAGTTTAGGCTTTCAAATGGCAGGTTATGAAATTGGATTGGGCGTTGAAAAGGAAAAATATCCTCATTCGACTCACTTTAATAACTTTGGTAATCGTTGCCATCTTGGAGATATTCAGGTCATTCAAAATCCAAAAGTTTTGATAGAAAACTACAAATTGAGCAATATTGATGTTATCATTGGCGGACCTCCATGCCAAGGATTTAGCCGTGTAGGTCGTGGCAAAATCCGTAGCCTCCATTGTGACCCCACCTTTATTCACGATCCGCGTAATCAATACTATAGAGAATTTATCCGCTTTGTGGAAGCACTGCAGCCACTATATTTTATTATGGAAAATGTCTCTGAAATGATATATTATGAGAATGGCGAAGGCCTCTTGATAGACAGAATTATTGAAAATTTTCGCGATATCGGTTACGAGGCAAAATATAATGTACTTAGAGCCGACCATTACGGAGTACCTCAAACACGCAGGCGACTTTTCATTATTGGAAATCGACTAGGCAATTCAATTTCCTGGCCGAAAAAGACTCATGAGAATAACCCAATTACAGTATGGCAAGCGATCAGCGATCTACCCATCATTTCCTCGGGACAATATCGTCAGAATGAAATGCCCTACACGCCTCGCTGCCAGTTGAATAATTATCAGAAGCTCATGCGTTCCGGTGCAGAGAATATGCTCTTTAACCATCAGACACGAGGGCATAACGAGCAAGATCTCACCGCTTTCGAGCTAATGACTGAGGGATCAAAGTATTCTGAATTATCCTATGAATACAAGCGTTACCGTGATGATATTTTCAAGGATAAATATCGAAAGCTGTTTAGAGACAGACCTTCATGGACTATTGAAGCGCATATCGGCAAAGATAGTTATCGTTATATATATCCAAGCAGGGTTGGTGAGCCGGAGCCACCACGCACAATTTCAGTTCGTGAGGCAGCAAGGCTACAAAGCTTCCCGGATCGTTTCTGCTTTATGGGGCCGTTCACAAAGCAATTCCACCAGGTTGGAAATGCCGTGCCGCCATTGATGGCTAAAGCGATAGCTCAACACATCTTGCCAGATGTAGTGGCTGAAATCCATGAGGAAAGCAAAAATAGAGTCTCTATCATACCTTGTCAACAATATCCGATGGAAATACAAGGGTAGGTTTAGGTGTCGGCTGTACTGGAGGCAAACGGATATAAAATTGATGTAATCACTTTTCGCAAGGATTTGGCAACCTGGGGGAGCAGGCATTTCAGGTCATTTCCATGGCGAAGAACCAATGATCCATATCAAATCCTGATAGCAGAAATGATGTTGCATCGCACACAGGCAAAACAAGTTGTGCCTACATATGAACAATTTATTAAATTATACCCAACTACAAAATCTCTGGCACATGCCAGTGAGGCAGATATAAATGAATTATTGCATCCACTAGGGCTCTTCTGGAGAGTGAGATTGGTTTATGCACTGGGGAAGGATCTTGCAATTCGTTTTAATGGGCAAGTACCACAGCAGAAAGAAGATCTGCTTCTTTTGCCTGGCGTAAGTGATTATATCGCAGGCGCAGTTCGTTGTTTTGCGTGGAATCTGCCAGAGCCAATTATTGATACGAATATAATAAGAATAATCGGGCGCCTTTTTGGGTTGGAAATTACAGATTCATCGAGGCGTAATAGTCAAATAATTAATTTGATAAAGAAACTAATTGATCCTGTTAGCCCAAGGACCTATAACTATGCTCTACTAGACTTGGCTTCCGAAATCTGCTTAAAGAGACGTCCGCCCTTATGTTCCGAATGTCCTTTAAGAGAGCATTGCGCATACTGTACCGAAGCTGTTTTATCATCTAAGATTTGAACAACAAAAAGTAAGGAACTTTAATGACTCAAAATGCATCAACTCCGAGTGGCCTTCAATTTCTCCGCCCTAAAGCACGTTTGCTGCGTACTTTGGGTGATGAACTAATTAGCAGTGATACAGTAGCGGTTCTGGAATTAGTCAAGAATGCATATGATGCGGATGCTACGCATGTAGTAGTCAGATTTCATGGACCAATGGTGAGAGGCAAGGGATGCATAGAAGTAATCGATAACGGCCAAGGAATGTCATTAGAAACCATTCAGGAAACATGGATGGAACCTGCAACCCCATTTAGAAAGCGTTGCACTAAAAGCGAAAAGCTGCATCGGCGAGTTTTAGGTGAGAAAGGTATAGGTCGCTTTGCTGCATCTCACCTCGCGGATTACCTGGATGTAATATCACGAAAGGCGGAAACTAACTATGAGACATGCGTCCGATTTGACTGGACTCAATTCGATGATGACGAGAAGTACTTAGATGAAGTTGGAATCTCTTGGGAGCATACTGAACCGAGAGAAATTTGCCCCAATGATACCATGCGCCTGCTATGTGATGATGCGATTCTGGAAGCAGATCAATTGACCCACGGCACAATCATGCGCATGAAAGGGCTACGCAAGTCCTGGGATAGAAAACAATTTGAATCCCTTCGTATCGGACTCTCTCGGTTGGTATCGCCATTCCTAAAAAAAGATAACTTTGACCGCGAAGATTGTTTTCAGATTTTTCTTCGTCTACCGTCCCAATTTGAAGGGTTATCTGGTATTGTTGAGCCGCCAGAAGAATTGGAGCATCCCCACTATTTACTTAAGGGGTCAGTAGATAGAGATGGGAATTATGCTTTGACATTTGAATCAAAGTTGGAAGATAAAGAAGATCACATAGAAAATAGAATAATCTTCGATGATGAGCGCACACCGACATGTGGACCATTCGACATCGAATTGCGTGTTTGGGATCGTGAGCACAAAGACCTTAAAAATCTAGCAGAGGAATTTGATTCAACAATAGAAGAAATACGTAATCTTTTAAACGAGGCAGCCGGTATTAACGTCTATCGCGATGGCTTTAGAGTATTGCCTTACGGCGATAAAGGCAATGACTGGCTCCTCCTCGATTCACGAAGGGTGAATAATCCTACAATGTGCATATCGAATAGTCAAGTCGTAGGATATGTACTAATCTCAGCTGATAAAAATCATCTTCTGCGAGACCAAAGTAATAGAGAAGGCATAATTGCTGGATCTGCGCTCGAAGATTTTCGCAAATCTATTCTGTATATAATAAACGAGCTTGAAAATAGGCGATATAAGCTCAGGCATCCTGAAAAGGCTGAAAAGAAAAGCGTCATTGAAACTGAAATACATAGTATATTCACGAAAGCAGATGAGCCTTCCGCAAAGAAAATGGGCTTGTTTGCTGGTTTTGACCTGGGTTCAATTCAAAGTTTCCTAAAAGATAAACGCTTCGAAGATCTTGAGCTATTAGAAGTGATCGGTGAGAAGGAAAAGGATCTAGAGAGGCGAGTTGAACAAGTAAGAGAAGTCCTATCCCGATACCAGCGCCTTGCTGTACTAGGTCAATTGGTTGATATCATACTCCATGAAGGCAGAGCCCCGCTCTCTAAGATTGGCAGCGAAGCATATTTGGGATTAATGGATATAGAAAGCAACAAATCATCCAATATTAATATCTGTTCGCAATTAGCTCAAAGGTTGCAAGATATAAAAACTCAATCGGATATTCTTGCAAAATTATTTAGAAAGATTGAACCATTTAGTGGCCGTAAACGAGGAAGGCCGACTCAGTTGCGTTTGGAGCAAATAATCGCCAATGCATTCTCTGTCCTAGATAAGGAGATCGCACTAGTTGGAGCCAATGTTACATTACCTGAGACAGATACTCAGGTTAGAGTAGACCAAGCAGAAATACAAGAAGTAATTGTTAATCTACTGCAAAACAGTCTATATTGGCTTCGAAAAGTACCAAA
>Ga0307379_10013464_pt1 | contig 10597 bp, 10 predicted proteins | sample UN2MG_FD_202237 | JGI IMG/M metagenome (GOLD analysis project Ga0307379, IMG submission 202237) | Soil microbial communities from Risofladan, Vaasa, Finland - UN-2 | ecosystem: Environmental > Terrestrial > Soil > Coastal area > Acid sulfate soil | place: Finland: Risofladan, Vaasa | collected... | reverse complement strand
ACCCACAACCTCTTCGAGGCCCAGGAGATGTGCGACAGGATCGCCATCTTGGACCGGGGGAGGATCACCGCCTGCGACACGCCCGACAACATCAGGTACAAGCTGGTCGACGAGAGCCAGTTCACTGTAACGCTTCACGAGACCGTCTACGGGGTTGAGCATGAGGGGATGCTTGACCAACTCCAGGGGATCACTGGGGTCTACGGGGTCACCCCGGACGTTGGCTCGGATGGGGCATTCAGGGGGCTCACGGTCAGGGTGGACAAGAACATCGACCTCTCCACCGTCATGAGGGTGCTCATCGAGCACAACCTCAGGATAAAGGGGTTGAACACCGTGGAGCCGACCCTCGAGGACGCCTTCATCGCGATGACTGGGAGGCGCCCGGGAGGCCCCGGAATGAGGGAAAGGAGGTTCAGGGGATGAGGGTGCCCATCGTCCTCAAACAGATCGCCGCCTTCACGAAGAGGGATTTCTACAGCTGGTCGACCTACAGGACAGCGGCGATTACCCAGATCATCAACATCCTCATAGGGGTCTTCTCCTGGGGGGTCCGGGCCTCCTACGTCCAGAGGGCGGTGAACGAGATGTACGAGAGCGACTATATCTCCTTCCTCATCGTGGGGATCGCCATCGGGAACCTGATCATGCCACTGGTGCAGGGTGTCGAAAGACGGCTGAACCCGTGGACCCTGGAGACGATACTGATGACCAATCTGAGCACGTCGGTCTTCGTCATAGGGAACGTGATGTTCAACTACCTATTCTCCATCATCACCTTCGTCCCCTACCTGGTCATCGGGGTCCTGTTCTTCGGCGCCAAGCTCAGCGTAAACGTCCCGGCGACCATCGTGGCGTTCATCATCTCCGCCGCCATACTAATGGGGCTCGCCATGATCTCATCGGGGCTCAGGATAGTGACGAAGTCGACGGACCCCATCACCTGGGCCATCAACGTACTCCAGAATCTGTTCTCGGGCATCGCCTTCCCTGTAGTCTACCTAGACACAATATTCTTCCCCGGAGTTTCCACGTTCTCATGGTTTCTGCCCCAGACCTGGGTTTACCACCTCTGCAGGCTGTCGATGCTCACCAACCCGTCGCTGACTGACCCGGAGATCGCCGTCCAGTTCCTGAAGGGGCTGGCGTTCGCTCTGATACTGCTCCCTATAGGCTACAGGACCTTTAAGTGGGGAGTCAACAGGTCGAAGAGGGAAGGGACGCTGGGTCACTACTGACCTTCAACGGCCCGGACAAGGACCCCCTCCCGACTCGCCTTCACCTCATCAAACAGTGGGGTCCGTGTAAATCCACTCGTGCCCACACCTCTTGCATGTGGCCATCAGCGGGTTGAACAGCCCCTGCCACGGCGCCACGGTGATCTCGTCACGTCCAGCGCCGCATTTCTCACAGACCAGCATGTCCTGGGCTATCTTCCAAATGTCAACGTCCCGGTCCCTCCAGCGATCCTCGGACACCCCGACGTGAGCGGGGCTGAAGAAACCAAAGAGCCAGAAGATCAGGGTGACAACGCTGAAGAGGAAGAGATAGCCGAGAGGGCTCGCAACCTCGAATCTGGTGAGGCGCGCGAAGAGGAGCAGCAATGCCAGGGTGATTATGATGAATATACCAGACTTTGGGCGGGGCCCTAGAGTGATCGGCTCTCCCTCATGGATCTTTATTCTACTGGGTCTCCTGCACCAATCCACTAGGCGCTGAAGATGGCTCAATCCATATCCTCCGTGAGCCTCTCGTAAAGGAGGTCGGCGATCCGGCTCGGATCAAGATTCCTGAAGTTCGGCGGCGCCTTGATCCCCCTCACCCGGGCCTCTTTCAGAAGGGCCTCCCGGCAACTGGCGCTCTCCTCGCATGTGGAGCAGTCGCCCTCCCCCCTGTACCAGATCTGGACCCCATTCTCGTCAGAGAAGGTGACCATGGCGTCCAGTCCGAAGGCGCTGGAGCGGCCAAGAAGGAAGCCCCGTTCCATGTCCACCCTCCTGATCTCCAGCCTGTTTACCTTGGCGGCCTCCAAAAGCGCCTTGGTGACCTTGGAGTCTATGGCGCCGAAAGCCTTGTTGATGGTCTGGCGGGTCACCCCAGTCCTCCTCGAGATCTCCGCCTGGCTGTTGCCGTCGAACCTGAGGCGCCAGATGGCCATCTGCTTGGGGGTCAGGTAGGCGTTCACGAAGCTCATCTTAACCTGTGTAAGGTTATGTAGGCTTACATTTATTAATGTTTCAGAAAGGTAAAGAAGTCTTAACCTTCACCATCGGAAAGGCCCCGAGGATTCACTTGTTTAATCGTTTCCTGCGAGCGGGATCATCACGTTTCAATCGCTCATCCATCTCCGATAACTCACTGCGTTTCTCCTCATCTATGACGAAGACCCTCTCAGGAAGGGGGGATCTCTCAGGCACGACATCTGAGGTCCCTCTAGACATCAACTCCCTCTTCTTGGCGAACAGCAGTTCGGGGATGGAGATCCTGCTCTTCTTAGCTTCTCTATAATATTTCATCCAGACATCTGTGTCACCGACGTTGAAAGAGCCGAGATCGATACTCCTGAGGAACTGCAGGAAGCCTTCCTTGTCCTGGAAGCGGGGATCCCGTTTCTCCCACTCATCTAGAGCATGCAGGATGACGGATAACTTGTCTTTGAGCAAAGGGACGACGACCTCGTAGAGGTTATATTTTGTTTATAATAACCTTATTCTGTTCCATCGAACTACAGACCCGTTTAATGGGAAGTACCTTCCTAATGCGAACCCTGTTGGACTTCTTCAAGAACTTCTCAAAGACCATGGGTTGCTCTATCTGGGTGAAGGTCTGCCCCTTCTCGAATGGTGGAGACACCTATAGAGCTCAAGGCGACCGTCGTCGAGGGGGGCATGGCGGCGTAGGGGCTTATCCGCGGGTATATTCTTAAGAGGCATTGGCTCCACATTTCGAGATATGTCAGATTGCGTATACAAAGTGGAGGCATCCACTTCATGATCGATAGGTACACGGCCGCCATCATCCAGTTCCTGAGGATTAACCCGAAGGAGATTCCGGACGTTCACGAGCGCCGGAAGGCGAACCTGAAGAAGGTGCTGACGACCTTCGAGTCCCTGGAGACCTGGGACCAGATAATCCCCGTGAAGCTGGTCCTCCTCCCGGAGAACATCCTGAGGCACGAGTTCGACACCAAGGACCCGAACCAGACACAGGAGGACAGGGTGGCGACGGCGGTCAGCATCCCCGGCCCCGAGACGGATGAGCTGGCGGAGATGGTTAAGAAGTATGGTGTCTACCTGTCGGCCTCCATCCACGAGAGGGACCCTGAGTACCCGGGGTACTTCTTCAACACGGCGTTCATCATGAACCCGAAGGGTAAGATCATCCTGAAGTATCGCAAGGTGAACCCCTGGATACCTGGGGAGCTCTCCACGAGCCCTCATGACCTTATCGACGTCTACAAGCCTCCCATCTTTCCGGTTGTGGAGACGGAGCTGGGGAACCTGGCGTGCATGGTCTGCTACGATCAGTTCTTCCCGGAGGTGGCTAGGCAGTTGGCGTTCAACGGGGCCGAGGTGTTACTGAAGCCCACCATCTTCCCGCCCTACCCGCAGCACTTCATGTTCGATCCCTTCGACTGGTACACCGTCGTGAACAAGATGCGTTCCATCGAGAACGTTCTCTACGGGATTAACTGCAACGGTGCCAAGTACGGGAATAGCATGATCGTCGACTATCTGGGGAGGATCCTGGCGAAGGCGGCGAAGGGGAGGCAGATGACCATCGGAGCGACCATCGATGTGGAGGAGATGAGGGAATACCGGAGGAAGACGAAGCTCCACAACATGCTTCAGCAGGTGAGGACCGAGTGCTACACCTACCTGAATAAGGGGATGTGGCCCTCCAACAAGCCTCTGCTCAGGGAGAAGGACTACGCAGAGTGGGCTCCCAAGCCCCCCTTCTACAAATAATCATTTTTTTTTCGAGTCTCTAAGATCGTGTACTTCCACCAGTCGACTGGATAAAAAAGGGGGAAGCGGTCACTTCTTCCGCGCGCGCAACATTTTATAATATACTTTCTAAGATTGTCATTTTATTTGGAGTATATTCTATTTTAAATTGTTTAATTAGAGTGTCTCTATCATCATTGTTTAGAATAATAAAATAGTATTTACCAGATTCTTTTACCTCACAAGTAGTACCCCATATTGATTATTATTTATTGCATCTTCACTGCCAACATAGTCGTATTCTGAGAATCCATAAAATTGTGCTTCAGTCATTATAAAGGAATCAACATTTCTACTGGTTTGATATGTAAACTTAATAATGCCTTTTTCTATTTCTTGAGGTACATACAAGTAATATCCTGATTTTATTCTTCCTGAATCTCTATTATCAAGTATTTCTGTCTGACTTTCTATTAATGGATATTTAACTATAATATAAAAAGAATGCAATTATGCAAGTCATCAAAAGTAACGTCTTTTTACCAGACAATTTTATCAACTGCTTATGTTTTCATTATATATAATATTACCGTGCAGGTTGAAGCTCACGCATAATAACCTGAAACTCAAGACGGAACACCACCTGATTCTACTAAATCAAGGCGTTCTATTCAGCTACCCAAGCCCTCAGCGTCCACGTACCCCACCCCGTTTTCGGGGGGGGATAAAATTTATCCCAACCAACCACATGGGAAGCTGAGAGCTGATTGGAATGTCAGGGCATGTAATGGCTGTTGATAGCAGTTAAGGGGAGTCAGGTCAGCTTACGCTGACCTAAGCAAGGCACAAGTTACCCAGAAGAGGTCAAGGGAAGGACAGACAAGTGTATACTGGATTCAGATAATATAATAGGATAAACAGAATCATAGTCATAATAGGGTAGAGCTATAGTATCGAAATCTAGTATACACCCACAATAAAATAAGAAAGAACAGCTTGAAAAATCATAAAGTATATATATGAATTATGAAGAGTAGAAAGTGAAATTGAATATTGAATTGCGCACCCAACCAGCGAAGGTAGCTGTAGTTGTATTTTAAATATTTATACGGCAGAGAATTTCCAGCTTACCCATATCGTGGCAGCGAAAAGAGAAAACGCTGTTAAAGCGACGACCCAAATGTTGTGTTTTCTAACTCCACAGGTTTGTCTCAACCAGCTGATAATCGTAAATACTAACATACATGTGTGTCGTACGACCATAGAAGTCAAAATATTTTTTTGTGCTGTTGAGGTGAGACTCGAGCAGCACACCGGTTACCTGGTCGTAGTAATCGTTCTTCGACCTAAACATAGTAAACATTCCCTGAGATAAGATACCCTCAACGTCTTGCTCCCAGGTAATACGATTAGCTGCTCTCCATGCCCCACAATAGACCCTTCTCACAGTCTCGTTTATCTTCTGACTCCACGGGAACTCCTTAGTCTCATCATGTTCGTCACACATAACTACGGTCTGAGGAAGTAGGTCTCCCTTTGTGAGGCCACATGGGATGAAAAGGTCATTAACTCTGAAAAGAGGATGAGTGTAGTGCGGTTTGGTGGGGTCACCGTTTATGACTTGCTCAAACTTTACAGCTCCATTAACGTCTAGCAGAGTCTCCTTGAATGTAATGTTGTTCAAGTGCCTGTCGAGGACCTCTATAAACGTGTAATACTCAATAGTATAGGATGATGTTTCCTCACCATGTGGAACACCTTCATAATGGGTTCGATATTTAACGATGTCGCCTACATTGACGCCGACAGTATGTGTTTCCTGTTTCTGGTTTAAGGCTAGGAATATAATCAGTGTAATGATGAGGGTTGCTAGACCAATGTGCGAGCGAGTGTTATTATTCAACATTTATTTCTAACCGCATCTAAGATAAATGATTATACCCACGATTATGATGCATGCAAGCATCTGCAATTATGAAAATATCTCATTTCTGATTTTAGTGAGTGCGCGCTAGCTTGTCCCAATATTCATGAGATGTAACATCGCGTCAGCCGGATAGGTAGGTATCAGGAGATCCTACATTCAGCGATAATGCAATTCTTCCATCCTCCACACATCTCAAATGCAGAAGCCCCCCCTCAACGGCGTCACCCTACCATTCGACATGGGAAAAACGTGAACCCACACATACCCTCCTCTAATAGATACACCCGGTAACCCTCGAAGCAGCCCCCATCACGTGTTGAAGAACGTCGGCGAGAGCGCCTTGTCCGGCCTCCCCATGTTCTCCGCCGCCTCCCTCGTCAGCACGTGACAGAGGACGCTGTAGAGAGCATACACAGCCACGCTCCCCAACCCCCGCACCTTGTTCACCGCCATCCCGTACTGGGTCTTCAGAAACGCGTACACCGCCTCCACCGCCGGCCGCTTGTGATACTCAACCCTCTCCTCCTCCGGCCCGTGGGTCCTGAACTTCCTGTTCACCCGCAACACAGGCTCACCCCGCCTCTGATTCGCCATGAAGGGGATCACCGCCTCGTCCACCAGCCCCCTCATCCTGCCGCTGCTGTACTGGCTGTCAGCTATCAAGCTCCTTAGCCTCGCCCCCGCCCTCCGAAGAATCATCTTGGTCCTCTCAACCAGCGTAGGGCCATGCCTCTTCTCGTTCTCGTTCGCCGGAGCGGCGGTGAAGGCCAGGGGCAGGTCGGAGTAGACATCTCCGGCGATGTGGGCCTTGTAGCCGAGGCCGTAGGTTCTTCCGTCCCTGCCAACCATCGCATCCGGATCCGAGGCCCCCCGGCGGTTGTCTCGGGAGTCTCGTTTGCTGTAGGCCTTGATGAAGGTGGCGTCCATCGCCACCGTCTCACCTCGGATGATCCCGCCTTCGATGAGCGTCTCCACCAGGCCGGCGATGATTCTCTCCAGTCTCTCCGGGCCGACCCAGCTTCGGAATCTGGTGAGCTGGGATGGGTGATAGGGCTTCTCCCAGTTCTCGATGTCGCAGATCATCCTCAGCAGTGGGTCGTTCCATAGTCGCCGGTAGAGTTCTCTGTCGCTGGGTATCTGCCTGAGCCTCTTGGTCATCAGTGCCTTGAAGATTCCTAGCGGGTTTCTGGGGGGTCTGCCTGGGCCTTCCTGGTGGTATGCTTCTTGGATTGTTTTCTCGATGTTGTCTAGGTTCAGTTTGGATGGGGCGAAGACTGCGTCTTCGTGCCTCTCCATTTTCAGGGAGATATGAGTCTGTTCTCAGATATTATTTACATGTAAATGTTAACCCAAAGAATTTAGCAACGGACTAGCGCGCGAGGCCAAGGACTGTCTGTAGTCAGCGACTAATGACATAAAACGATAAACAAATAGGATGTTTTTTAAACAGAACGTGCGCGCCGAAGAGAGGCCCACCAAAAAGAAGCCATGGTGGAAGTTCTGGTAGTTTGGCTGCGCATTAAGATTGTTCGAGGGGAATCAAGAATCGTGAAAACAGGGGTTAATTAAACCCGAGAAGATTTTTACAATCCCTGCCTTGGACATAGATAAAATCGGAGACTTCGACAGGCTGAGCCAAAAACTTAGCTACATTACTGAAGCCGTTCTTGATAGGTTTCCACACAAGTTAGAAAACTCGGATAATTTAGCCTTTAAACATCACTGTTGAAGTTTGGTATTCGGAGGATTTATTATACGTCATGTAAAACTCGTAACGAGATTATAGAGGGAAAAGAAAATAAAGGAAGAACCTGCAGAAAAAGAGAGAAAAGAGGACATAAAACCTGAAGAGGAAAAGGAAGAGCCCACCGAAGAGAGATCCACCAAAAAGAAGCCATGGTGGAAGTTCTGGTAGTTTGGCTGCGCATTAAGATTGTTCGAGGGGAATCAAGAATCGTGAAAACAGGGGTTAATTAAAATCATCATAAGGAAAAAAACTCGAGGTGTAAAGAATTATGGTTTATTCGGAATTTAGCTTCTCCTACGCAGAGTACTCGCATTTTTTAATGAAAATATCTGATCAAAGTAAATACAAAAACGTTACGTTAAACGATTTTCTTCAAACAAAGTCTACGTTACCAGTAATCTCATTAAGACACGACATAGACGATAAGATAAATAATGCACTAAAAATAGCGGAAATAGAGTACAAACACAATATTATAGCCACATATTTCATTTTACATACAGCAGAATACTACGGAACGACCGAGAAGAACTATGTGAAACACAACGAAGAGATTATCCCCCTGCTGAAAAAGCTACAGGATGAGTACAACCATGAAATTGGCTGGCATAATGATCTTGTCACCTTAGATTTCATTTATGGTATTAACCCACGAAAATATTTACAAACTGAACTTGACTGGCTAAGAGAAAATGGTATCAGGATATTGGGTACAGCGGGACATGGTTCTTCTTTTTGCCACGAATATAAGTATCTTAATCAATACTTCTTCAGCGAGTTCCAGGAACTGAAAGGTAAATTTGTTAATAATAAATTTATTACAGGAAAAACAGGGAAACACCTAATTAAAAAGGCTTCTCTTAACGATTTTAAGCTGAAGTATGATGCTTATCATCTTGATAACAATCTATATTATTCAGATTCATCCTTTACATCTGAAAAGAGAAGATGGCATCCAGGGTATCTAAATCTGGAGAATCTTAAATCTGGAGACAAAGCAATTATCTTAACACACCCACAGCACTGGCACCTGTTTTAAACCTAGTGCGCGCGCAGTTCAGTGGTCTGCACCTATCTTACATGTCATAAATACTGTTGATGGGTTCCCATCTATTGAATATACGAACTTTTTCCCTGTTTTGGTGTAGAATGTTTGTCCTTCATTTGCGAGAATTTTCTGTCATATGTTAGTAAAAGTCATCTTGATGAACTAATATTATAATAAATATATAATCTCTTGTGCGCAAGTACCTATCTTCTTTCGAGCCCATTACCGCGTTACATTAGTCTATCCGTCTTCTCCACGATGAAGAGGAAGTCGACCTCAGCGCCCATCCCCCCCGGCGTGAACTTGGGGGTCACGTTTGGGATGAGTGAGATTACCTCACCTTCTAAACCATTGAGGAATTGCTCCAACCTCGTCTGGTCGTCTGTCATCTTGATGTCGAATCGGTAGACCCTATATTTAGATGCCATGTTTCTAAACCTCCTTCAACGTAAGTTCACATCTTGTTGGATATAATTGCTCTTCAAGATGGATATTGTGGCTCAAGTATTGGTTATGTGAGTGCGCGTAACGACATTAACATCCGCCACAGCGTCTGTAATGCTCTCCACCCCTCTTTCGTTATTTTCGGAGTGGGGATACAATTTCACCACACACAATTACCGTCCATGTAGGCTTTTTCAGCTCCATCATACTGGAGCTGGCTCTCTTACTGCCGTCATAGGAATTGTTGATTCGGCGGGTAGGAGCGTGTCCGTCACAAAGGATGGCGATAAAATAATGGGGGTGTAAGCTTGCGCCACAAGGTCATTACTTGCGCCAATATACACTCTCTTCCCACTTCAATAGGGGAAAACTTACCCGATTCTCTCTCAATAGGAAGTTTACGGCTTTTTACTTACGACCCCTTAATTTTAGAAACGAAAAGGCGCTGAGGTCTGTAGGTTTTATTTGAAATCAATCACCCTCATCACATCAAACAGTGTATATCGTGTTCCATCAACAAGTACATCAAACGCATACCCTTCTACTTCGACTATCTTTTCTTCTCTCAGTGCTTGAGACCACTCCGAGACCAAGCGCCCACCCACAGCCCAATTCCCACCGCTATTAGCGAGAAACATTACTATATGCCCACCCCTGAGGTAGACTTTCTCAGGGAGATTTCCCCATCCATTTAACCCCTCCAAGATGTAAACATCCGTGTATATTGGGTGCTTCTCTTCTCCCGCAGGTGGGGCGGGTCCGAACCAAGGCACAGGGAATTCTTCTCTAGATATATTTCCTTTGATTTTCAGATAGATACGATATCTTTCAGGTAGGTCGCTCCATCTACCCTTCCATAATGGTATCCCCTCTGCACTGTATTCCAGGTCTCTTATCGTGAGTTCGTTCTGAATTATTACGATGGAGAGAAGTATGAAGGATATCACAATGATTGAAGCTGAGAAACTTGGAGCCTTGATATTCACTAGTTCTCTATAGAATATTATCTGTACCTTTATTTTACGTTACAGATTGCAGAAATCAAAATGCGGTGCGCAAGCTTCGCAAATTATAAGCTTGATTAGCTAATCCACCCATAGTATGTTGTCCCAGTTAATTTAAACTGAATGTTCATACCCTGGACCATATTGAAGATACCCGTTGATTCAATATTTACCATCATGTTTTCTGGGTTTGGGTCAAACTTGGTGAAATGGAGATACAGAAAAGCTCCTTCAGCCATTGCTTTTGCCTCAATCTCCTCAAGGCTTAAGAGAAGTAACCTGTAGCCTCTGACTCGTCTAGGCAAGTTTACATCTTCTATTAACTCTGTTGATAAGATAATTGTACTGGTGTCATGAGTTAGTGCACTAAATTTTGGAATAACCATTTGGAGCGTCTCATACACTATCTCCGATGCCAGACTATTCTGCGCCTCGGTTTGGCTCCCAATGAATGACTCATATTGTGTCTCCAGAACATTG
>Ga0307379_10013462_pt1 | contig 10597 bp, 8 predicted proteins | sample UN2MG_FD_202237 | JGI IMG/M metagenome (GOLD analysis project Ga0307379, IMG submission 202237) | Soil microbial communities from Risofladan, Vaasa, Finland - UN-2 | ecosystem: Environmental > Terrestrial > Soil > Coastal area > Acid sulfate soil | place: Finland: Risofladan, Vaasa | collected... | reverse complement strand
AGTGGGGATCGTTTGACTATGCGTCACAAGAGCCTCGTTGGTTGGCACATTATTGCGCCAGCATGAAGCCAGCGCACCCTGCGATTGAGGATGTGGTGCAAATGTACCGTGACGGTGACGCAGACTTTCACCAAATGGTTGCAGACTTAGCAGGAATTTCCCGTAAAGAGGCTAAGACCGTGAACCTCGGGATCATGTATGGTATGGGGCGTGGTAAATTGGCAACAGTTTTAGACATCAACGAGGATGAAGCCAAGGCTTTGCTTGCTAAGTATCATGAAAACGTGCCCTTCGTGAAGGGGATCGCGGACCGAGCTGCAATGCAGGCGGAAGAACATGGTGTGATTCGCACTTGGTTAGGCAGAAAGTGTCGCTTCAATATGTGGGAACCAAAGTCATACGGCTACAACAAGCCCCTGCCTTTGGAAGAAGCGGCAAAGGAATACGGTGGTAAGGGCATGATCCGCCGTGCGTTTACATACAAAGCTTTGAACAAACTAATTCAGGGATCAAGTGCTGACCAAACAAAGAAGGCGATGGTTGATTGTGCAAATGAGGGGCTACTGCCTATGCTCACGGTGCACGATGAATTGTGCTTCAGTGTTGAGGATGAAAGTCAAGCAAACAAGATTGTTGACATTATGTCTAATTGTATACCGGATTTGAAAGTTCCTTTCGAGGTTGATGCGGAACTAGGTGCAAACTGGGGAGAAGTAGGATGACCAATCAACAGTTATTTAATGAATATTTTAGATATGACCCACAGACAGGGAAGATTTATTGGAAGACTAGCAAAGGAAACAAAAGAAAGGGGAAAGAAGCAGGTTCACTGTTATCAACCAAATGGATCCACTCTGAAAGAAGAAGGACACGAGTTGACAACAGGAAGTGGTACACCGCCCAGATTATCTGGATTATGCACCACGGAGATATACCAGAAGGATTTTTTATTGACCATATAAACGGCGTCGCAACAGATGACCGGATAGAAAATCTACGTCTTGCTACACCGGAGCAAAATGCAAGAAATAGAAACCTCTCAAAGTCAAACACGTCTGGTGTGACAGGGGTTTCTTACAAAAAAGCGGCGGGTAAATGGGTAGCAACTATACATAAAGGCCGTGGTAAATTTATTCATATTGGCCTTTATGAAGATAAAGAGCATGCCGTTATTGCTAGGAAAGCAGCAGAAAAAGTATTAGGATATACTTGCAGAGAAGGAGAAGTAAGATGAAGTGTTGGCATTGTGGGACAGAGCTTATCTGGGGCGGGGATCACGACATCAGTGAAGAGTTTAGCGGTGAGTACGTTATGATAACTAATCTATCTTGTCCTGAGTGCAGGACAGAGGTAGATGTATGGCTGCCCGGAGAGCCTTTGGAAGAAACTGAAGACTAGTCAGCCAGTGCTTTCATGCGTTGACACAAACGCTCCGCCCGATTGGTTACCTGACTGTACCATTTCGAGTCTTTCATCTGGGCTGCTGCCTCATTCCACCGCCGTGCATCGACGGCTTCCTTCATTTTCTTGAACTTGGACAGCCTCGGAAGCCCCATATTGAACATCATGTTGGCAATGATCAATTGTGCCTCTTCCGGTAAGATGCTGAAATCATTGTATAATTTTCCGCAATCTGAGGCTGTTCGTAACAAATCGTCGCGTAATAGTACTCTCACGCGCTCGAGAGAGACCTTTGTGCCCACTGGTTTGCCATATTCCTCGTCAGATTCGGTGATTAGATGCCCAACACCTACGGTTGGGTAGCCAAGGTGGTCAAGATAGACTTCGAGAACGCAGCCCTCGTCGGCTTCGATCTCAGCTGACAGCTGTTCTAGGTTCATTTACTGTGTCCTCTGTGCGATTTGCAGATTCTTCATAGCAGTGATGGGGTTAGAGCCCATCAGTGCTGTTGATAAAGCAGGTGCTGTGGTTGTGGCTTGCGGTGTCACAGGCGTACCAAAGGTAATACTTTCAGGGGCAACTGGCTGTGGCTGCGGAGCTTCGGAAACAGGCGTACCAAAGGTAATACTTTCAGGGGCAACTACAGGAGCTTCTTCTTCAACTGGTTCTAACAATGATCGTTTGGCTAATGACCGGAACACTTCCCCTAGTTCTTTCATAGGTAGCATCTCGACAGTTCTGCGTTCCCCTTGTAGCCTCGTCTCCGATAGGATATCCCTAGCCAAGTCTTTGCTCACTGACACAGGTCTAAACATGCCGCTCATGATCATCCGAGCTTCTTCCTTACCGATATTAGCATCTTTAGTTAGTGCTCTGTATATCTCACCTTCGGACATTCCTGCTGTTCTTGCTGCCTGAATGTTTCCGTACATGTTGCGCTGGGCTCTAAATAAATCCTCGTTAGCTGACACATAAGCATTAATGATGTCCTGATCGGTAGAATCATTTCGTCTAGCTACACGCTTAAAGTCCCCGGCAGAGCTAGTGCGAAGACTTGTGTATTCAAACCCTGTGTAGCCCAAAGACTTTGGTATGTTTAGCTCCATCTTTCTGAACCCACTAACCGCAGTCAGAAACTCTTCGCGTGGGTCGTATTCCTGTCCGGTCCCGCCGGGCATACCAGTCATTGATCTCGTTAAGCGGCCCGGGACAAAACCTTCTGGTTTTGGCTGGAAGAAGTATTCCATCCCTGCGGGATACAGACCACCAAGAATATGGAAGAAGCTACGCTGAAGCTTGGTCCCCGGATCATTGTTATCAGACCATACCTTTGCACCAGTTCTTGTCTTACCTCCGCGTCCAAGGTACTCACTCGGCAGTGAATCTTGTATGCGTTCTGCCAGCAAAGCCTCGCCAGCAAAAGGTTCGAGGAATGTTGTAAGACCTGACCACACGGAAGACATAATCTGCTCTGCTTCACTAGCCCCGAGTTCGCCTTTCTGACTGTATACTTCCAAAGCTGTACGCGCTGGGGCAAAAGCGAAGTCATATGGCATCATGTAGCTGAGATCGATGTATTCAAACTTGCCGTCTTTCGGTGCACTAAGCGGCATAATCAGATCCCCTTGAACAAAGAAAGGCATCAGTGGTCGCATTTTATCGATGTCTTCTTGGGATACCCCTGTTGCGGTAGAAGCAGCTTCTACCACTGCTCTTGGTATTACATAGGACGATGTTGCAAAACTAGCCAATCTGTTTGCACCGATTGCCCGTATTTCTTTGGCTAGTTGTAGCGCTCTCTGTTCCCCAATCTGTTGAACTAGTTCAGCTGAAGGCTTGAAGGATAACTCTTTCAGGCCACGATTTATAATGTTAGTGCTGTTCCGCAGTACTTCAGCGGGGAAGGCAACGAAGTTACCGATTAAAGGAATACGACGAATGCTCTTAATGATTTCTGGAACACGGGTATAAATAGGCATTGTTTCTTTTACAATGTCAGAAGCGTACACATTTACAAAGCCATGTCTGCCAGTCATGTCAGAAGCACGGAAGCCAAGACCCGAATCAGCTAACGCTTTTGCCAAGGCATCATCTATGTTATCTGAATCGATACCAGCTTTTCTCAAAGCACCTGTAATTTTGGCCTTCTCACCAACAAATCCTACCGTCTTCCAGTATGTATCCGTGTCGGAATAGATTGACTGTAGTGTTTTCAAGATAGGTGTTTTGTCCATCACCGTTTGAATAGTGTCCCCACTTTTTACATTCTCGCGGATCAGACGCTTGAATTCATTTACAGTAAGAGACTCATCACGAAGACCTAATTCGCCTATCATGGTGGCAAATTTATCTGCCTCACCTTTTGGCAGGCTATCTATTTTCTTAAACGTCAGGCGGAGAGACTCGCCCATTTCTGCGTTACGCATAAAGTTGCCGTTAGCACCTACCATAAACGCACCTGAGTAGAAGTTCCGAACTTGCGACAAGGGGTTGAGAACGGTTTTAACAATCTGGGACAAACCCTTGGCTTGCAAAGAGGCACCGTAAAGTTTTCCTAGTACGCTGTCAGAACGAATAGGAACAGTCAGCGCATTGTATAATTCAGGCGCCACATAATCACCTGTTATGTTGCCGTACTTTCCACGGAAGATAGTATCAACACCGCCTTCAGCAACTTGTTCCCCAAGTCGTGTGTATCCAGCTTTGGTAAGCATTGCGCCTTGAGCGGGGGTGACATTGTCTGAAGAAATAATAAGAGGCCGACCACCCTTACCTGTTTGTATGTAGGAGTCCAGTTTTGGTAAAGCTTCTTCGATTGTTTCCTTGAACCCTCCGTCAGCAACGGAACGTCCGAGGTTTGAGTAAAGACGATTTGCGGTATTGAATGTAGCTAGATCACTGACTGTCCTCATGTACAGTTCTTTCGGATCTCGAATCTCATTCAATAGACTGCGAAGCTCTGGAACTTTTTCCATTAGCTTGCTGCGAGGTTTGAACATTTCTTCTGCAAGCTGATACAAAGGACGACGAGTTACACCAGCCTCACCCTTGGAAAAAGCTCCGTTCATTAATTTCATAGAAGCTTCAGGGGAAAGACCGTCATCCACAGCGTCTCGAACGATCATCTTCTTAACTATATACTTTGCATCCTGAACAGCGTCAGCGGCAGATGTGTATTTAGTCTTGTCTTTTGTAGCTAGGATACGAGAAATTTTTTCAATAGCGCTTTTGTACTGCGGCTTGGCTTCAATGTCAGCTAAAGCTTTTGTGTTAGGAGTAAAAGCACCTTCGTATAACCGACGTAAGTACGAACCTTTATTATGCCGCATTTCATCGAGCACGTTCTGGGCTAACGCACCGTCAATCTCCCCCCGTGACACGGCGACTTCTAGTTCTCCGATTGCCATATCCGATAGTTCATCCACTTGCATCCGCATCTTTTCAGCGGCGGCGGTTACCTTTGGTCCGTATGCTTTAAGAGCATTTTTGTCACCCTCGAGAAAACCAAGAAGATCGTCGTAGGCTTTTTGAATACCTGCCTTATTTCTACCAAAAAGCCCCATACCACCAACAGTTTTACGAGCTTCTTTGTCAAACCCAGCAAATAATTTAGCGGCTTTCTCTCTCTGTGTGTCACGAATATTTGCAACAGTTGCCAGATCTTCCGCAATCTCGCGCTCTAGATCTCCGGCAAAAGTAAAGTACCTTCGCGGTGCGCCACCAAAGGAATCACCTATCTTGTTACCCGCATATTCGAAAGCTCTGTTGAAAGCTCCTGCTGCGGCAGGAACTCCGGGGACTCTCGACGCAACATTAGTCATAATACCAAGTGCTGGCAAAGTTGCTTCCGCAGCTAAACCAATACCCACAGCTTCTGTTCCAATTTTGAACTTGTTGAAGAGCCGCCGATGAGCTTCATCACGTCCCTGTAACCCACTATCTGATTCTGTTCGTAGCACGGCAGGAAGCGAATCAAAAGCATCTGCAAGTGTTCCAGTTCCATCTGGGGCAACCATGAACTCAGCTGCGCCACCTGCAAAGCTAGTTACGGCGGCGCGTTGCGCCGTACCCAAAACTCTGTTTTGTGAACCAAGAAGTGTCTTACCTAGTTTGGAGCTACCAAATTTTTGCGCTGACGCACCAAATCTGCTGACACTTGGCACAACAGACATGCCTCGGGCAACAGAACTAGCTCGTCCTACCCAGCCAACAACAGGTATAAGCGCTGCTCCAAAGGTGGTTATACTTTCAACTGTCTCACCAACAGCACTGTCAGGTCTAAGCCCGAGATAATCCCTCGTGCCTTCAAAGAAGTTGGTCACGCTTCGGGAAGAGTCGGTATCAAAAATATAATCAAAGGCAGCGGTTCCAGTTTCGAGGATGCCTTGTGGAAGACCAAGAAGACCAGAGCCCACACCCTGTGCAACGTCAACAAACGTGCCGCCCACGGATGACAGCCAGCCTTCGTCTGCTTCAGCTTCAACATCCATTGTTGGCTGCATTTCAGCTGGGGTTTCTTGCCTTGCTGTGATGGGTTCCCCGAACGTAATAACGCGGCTGGTTTGTTCTTCTTCTATGGGGTCACCAAAGAGAATTTGATCTGGACTTAAAGCCATTTAAGCCTCGCTATTTAGTGCCTACAGGAACAATTTGTCCACCAATAATAACCTGAGATGGGAGTGTATCCATTCCACTCAAGGCCGCTCTCGCCTCATCTTGGGTAGCAAAAGAAAGCAGACCGCCGCTAGTGCCTCCTGATGGAGTAACTAAATTCAAAATTTGACTAGCCTGTTGAGCAGCTTCATTTAGTTTTTGCTGACCTGACATACCCATGGTAGCTTCGCTAAAGCTGTCGGTCGCCATAATGTCTAGAATAATCTTATCCATTGTTGGTGCTTTAGATGTAGCAGATATTTGAGCAGTATACACATCAACAAGTCTGTTTAGATCACCTTGTGATGCAAGGAAGGCTCTTTGGGCTTCCGCTTCAGTTTTACTTGCAACAGCTTGTTGTTCTGCAAAAAGTTTTTGCCGCTCAAATGCAACATCCGCGGCGGAGATTCCCATAGCTTCCTGTGCCTTGAGGGCTTTAACTCTTGCGTCTTCCTCACCAATCTCGGACACAGCTTGAAGAGCAACGGCAGTTTCTTCTCTTCTTGCAGCTTCTCTTTCTTCGGCAGCAGCTTCTCCGTATCCAGCAAGCCCCGCAGCAGCACCTTTAGCTAGATTGGTCATTGCATCTGGACTTTCACCAGCGGCGATAAGCAAACCTGTCATCATAAGGTTGTAGTTAATGTCGGTGCGGATGTCTTTAGACCGCTCACCAAGCAAGTTCTTCAAGAAGTCTTTGCGCTTTTCTACCCGCTCTTCGTAAGTTCCTTCAATACCAAACAACTTATCAAAATCTGTAGCCTTTTGTTTTGGTGACAGATCACTGTCGATGATCTTCTTACCTTGCGTTGTTAAATCAGCGCCAATGGATTGAGCTCGTATGTCACGCTCTTCTTGAGACAGGCCGCTGTTTGGATCAAGTTGTGCTAAAATATCATTGGTGAAAGCTGGAGTAATGTCTTCCGCCTTGGGAGCGGCACCATTCTCTTCCACACCTGTGTCTGTAAAATCACCTTCGGTAAATACAATTTCACGAGGGCCACCTATTTCTTGACGACCACGCTCATAACTTTCGACAGGTTGACCGCCTTTACCACCGATCTCTGCGTCTGCAAACTGTTTAGCAATTGCAGCTACGTCTTCTTCGGTGTAGTAAGGTTCTGTTAGATAGTCATATACTGAGCTCCCGCCGCTCAAGGATTGTTTAGTAACATCATACGGAGCTCTGACAGTAGACACGGCTAGTTTCGTCAGGAAGTCCCCAACTCGTCCAATTCTGCTTGTGCCCGGAGCAGCTGTTGGAAGTTTAGCTAACCCTTCCCCTAATGTGGGTTCTGTCAGCGCCTGAAGAATAGGCATGGGTTTTCCAACGCCTGCTTCTAGATCCGACTGTCTTTGAGCCATCATTCTAGCTTGAAGCTGATCATCTGTCAGACCTTGTGTGATTGCTCCGTCAAGTGCGGGATACCCGGGATATGATATCTGAGGCGGGGCCTGAATACCAGTATTAACGCTAGTACCAGTCTGCGCTTTCATTGGCTGGTTTTTTGCCATAGCTTTCTGTGCCGCAGTCATCATCGGTGCGGACGAAGCTAAGATCCCCTGTGGCTTTCTGCTTGCCATCGGATCGCGGAACATTTTTCTGTATAGTGGATTCATCATGTTAGCCACCAAGTCCAAGGAAGTTTCCAGTGCCTTGCATCACATTACCGTACGCACCCAACCCAGCGATACCAAGTCCGAGAAGCTGCGATGTTGCGCTAGGCGGAGGTGTTGTTGTAGCCTGATAGGTTTGCTGCAACGCAGGTACACCACGGAAGATGTCTGACAAGAAACCAACCTGCTGGAATGGCAGGGCCTGCTGCGCCATAAGGTTCTGCTGTGCCACATTCATCTGCTGCTGTGACTGCTGCTGCTGCAAGCCGCCAATGCCGAGCAGGGTATTGATGTCCTGAACACCCATCTGCTGACCAAGCTGACCAAGGCCAGCCATTTGTGCACCAAGTGCGCCACCCAACTGAGCCTGTGCTAGCTGCTGTTGAGCTGCCTGCTGTGCCGCTGCTTGAGCCTGACCGAAGCCAGCGGAGCGAAGTTGTGCACCAGTACGAGCCTGCTGCTCCATGACGTTCCGACCAAGTTCTGCCTGTGCTACACCCTGACGTGCGCCACCAAAGGCACCAGCACCAACGGCCTGTGCGCCAAGTTGTTGTTCCTGAATCTGCCCCTGACGTGCAATGTCACGATATTGCTGCTGGATCACGTCTTCCATATACGGATCCATAAACTGCTGATAAGACGTTGGGGTATAGGCAGCCTGCTGGGCGCCAGTGATCCCTTGTCCTACGGCATATGCACCAGACTGCAAGTATGGTGCATATGCACCAACGCCAGACAATGCCTGTTGAATTGCCTGTTGCTGACCCGCACCTAATTCTGCCACCTGAGAAGGTGCATAAGGCATGCCAGCCTGTGAAGCTGCTTTTGCCTGCTCGAGGATGTCAGCTAAAAACTTTTCCTGAAACTCGGGTAGTCGAGTTACTTGTTCTACGGTTTGCGTTGCCATTACGCCATCGCCTCCAAATCAGCCATCATGTCATACATCCTTGCCGCACCGATATCTCTATCACCACCGCCTGCATTGCGTACAGCTTTTGCAGTCAGGACAAATTCTCCGTCTGATAGACGTGCGGGTACGGAATCTGATGTTCCTGTCCCGGGGCCAGTGACTTCACCGCCACCCTCATAATACCCCCTAAATGCTGGTAAGTCACGCTCATAATCAAACATTGGATCGCGGAGCTTGGCTTTAGATTCGCGGATCGCGGACCGACCTTCTTCCGTCTCGTAGCTATATTCTTCGCCCGTGAACGGATCGGTGTAGGTATCACCAAAGTATACTTCACCTTTCGGGAATGGACGCTGCTCCATTGTCTCTTCTTCTTCCTCACCACCTAGCAGCAATGCGCCAGCACCTAGGGCGGCTGCACCTGTCAGATAGGGGTGATCTGCCATGAATTTACCAATGCCTTGGTCAAAGAAACCCGGAGCCTGCTGTGTCACTTGACCCATCTTGCCAGCTACAACAGGAGCTCCAGATTGGGCTATCTGTGTACCAGCTCCCGGAGCGTACGCTTCTGGTAAAAACCGACCTATACCAGAAGTCTGTGTTGACGGCTGAACAAGTTTCAGTCCCTGCGGACCAGCTAGATACCCTGCACCATAACCAAGGGCAGCGTAACCCAGAGATGTACCAACATCTTGCCCCGCAGCAAGGCCACCAATACCAGCGCCAATAGACGCGCCCATCGGACCGCCCAAACCAAAACCTACAACACCGCCAATGATCGGCGCTGCGTCCTTCAGTGCATCTGTCAGTTTACTAAAAAGACCCATTATGGTGCTACCTTTACTGTGCCACTATCATTATACAGTGCTCCGCTCTCAAGTCCAGTGGCGGATGTGGGAAGATCCGTAAGCGTTATCTTTGTTGCACGAAGCTCCCCCGGAGTCCGTTCTTGTGAAATAAATATCTCCAATGCCCTCAACAAATCAGCCATATACTGTTGGCTATAATCCACAGGTGCTTCTGGTAATCGTGGTGGTGCAATACTAACCTGTGCCATTATCTCTTTCCGTCTTCTCGTATGTCGATCCGTGGACTACCAAGCTTCCACCTCGCACCTAGAGCCTCTGATTCCACCTTCATGGCAAAGGATCTACCCCGTGCCCTCATGTATAACTGGTTGGTGAAGTTCTCCACAGGAGATGATGCCGTTCTTGTCACCGTGCCAGTGCTATCATCTGAAAACGATTGACCCGGAAAGTCCCTCGTCTTCAACGTAAAGGTAGCCTGCGGCGATGACAAATTGGTTGACCCGTTAAATGTCAGGTCAGGGATAATCCTTCTGACATAAACAAACTTGTCCCCGTCACCAATGTCGATTGGCGCAGACTCAATAAATGAGTCCATAGCTACGCCATCATCGTCAAAACCAAGCTCGTGGTTGTACAAATACCCACCGCCAGCAGCAATAGGAAAGGACCGAGTACCGCGATCCAACCATGCCGAACGAGTGATCGACCCGTAATACCACACCTTTTCGTTGTAATTGTATATCACATATCGGTCATTTTGACCATCACCACCGTTAGCAACAGCGTTGGTATCAGAAGGATAGAGCCAAATCACTTCACCAAACTCAGAGTTAATTCCAGCGTACACCTTGTCCGTCTGATTGAGGTTGAAGTCAAGAAACACCTTGTCTTTCACAGGGCACGGAAGCTGCTGTGTTTGACCAGCGTAGATATAGAAGTTATCAATACCCATCCAGAACACAAAGTCTTCGGTAGCAACAGCCGCATTTGGACCCATGATGGTGATATTGGAAGACAACTGCTGCAAACCGAAGGTAAAGGGAGGTCCGATATAACGCAAGGAACTGAGTGATGTGTCTGTCCAAACCAGTATCTCACGTTTGGTTTCCAGAGCCTGTACGAAAGTGGACCCAGAACCGAGTCGCAAGTCCCCCGCTGTGGTGGTTGCTGTTGCGTTCCACTCGGTTATTGATTCTTGGTCCGAGAACCT
>Ga0307379_10013459_pt1 | contig 10598 bp, 7 predicted proteins | sample UN2MG_FD_202237 | JGI IMG/M metagenome (GOLD analysis project Ga0307379, IMG submission 202237) | Soil microbial communities from Risofladan, Vaasa, Finland - UN-2 | ecosystem: Environmental > Terrestrial > Soil > Coastal area > Acid sulfate soil | place: Finland: Risofladan, Vaasa | collected... | reverse complement strand
TTATCCGTCGTCACTGACAACGGCCCCGTCGATGTACAGGTTATTGGTTCCTTAAATACCAGCCGACAATTTTACGGCTCCGCCCTCATCAAAATACTTGACCGCCAAAAACCACCCCTGTGGCGCTTACTCAAAAATCAATAACACCTTCATCGTCAAATAACAAATCTTGTTCTATATCAGTTTGCGGCAATTTAACCCTGCCACCGTGTCGAATAGGCGGCAATCTCATTTCTTTTGCATTTTCCCTTTTGCCTCTGTTCTTTCCTTGGCCTTGTAGAATTTAGCCGCTCTATCATACTCGCTATATGTTTGTGTGATTGGACTTCAGTCGCAATTAAAGTCCGACAAGGAGCAGGATTACATCCAGGATAAATAATAAAACTACCGTTGCTTCGAGCACAACCATCCAGAAATTCACCCAGTCCTGCTGGAGTAACTGGTAAAGGTCCCCGAGCGTCTTAAGTTTCTCGCGTATAACGCCGTACCAGTCGGCAAGATGGAAGCGGTTGGAAAGATTGGTATATATCTTTGCCAGGTGCCAGTCCCCAAAAAATTTTGTTATGTTGGATAGCTCATCGCTAAAGCGGGCGAGGTCCACGCGAATCTCACGAAGATTTTGTTGTATCTCTCGACTGACTTTGAACCGGCGTTTTGCCAGGTCACGATAAGCTTTTTCCAGTGAGCCGTCCAGAAGCCGGTCGTATGCCGAAAGTTCGACTAACTGCACGTTCGCTACTTCCATTATATGTAAAATATCGTCAAAACTGTCTTTTTCCCCGATAACCAAAGCCGCATCCCAGTCCACCACAACAAGGTCGTCGCAATAATATGTCAGGTATTGTCCGGTTGATTCTGCTGCCTCCTGTTCTGACAAATACTCTGCATTGGCCTCTTCGGTTAAAAGTCCTGCTACCTGATGTCTGTTGGTTTTCAGCCAGTCTTCGGCCCGAACACTTGAACTGCCTTTGTTACGGGGTAAATCATACAGGTAAAAAACCGTGTAGTTTTCCATCTGGCTCAGTTGCGGTACCGGCTGAACGCAGTAAGACTCTAATTCAACTTTGGCCCTCTCAGCTAATTCCTTAACCTCGTCTTCGATACTGACCTGGGCAAATTTAAGCTCATGATAACCGACTAAATCTTCGATTTTCTCGACCTGAAACGGTACGCGGATTTGAATGCTGATTGCACCCACATTGAAAACCTTAATGCTTCGTTGAATCTGGATGGCCCTGCCGTTAATCTGACGCTGCTCTGCAGGCAGCCTGGCCATTTGGGGCTGATAGAAAAAAAGCTGTTTAGGGCTGCGCTTGCTTGGTCCGATGGAATAATTTTGTAATGATTCACCGAGAAGTTCGGCTACCGGCTGGCGCTTCATATCGTATGCTATGTCAAATGCGTAGATATACACCACCTCCCCGCAATACGCTGGCTTCTTCTGTTTCTCATCGGCGAAATTATGGTTTTGACCCGTTTTCATAGGTCCGCACAGCCGTCATTTTATCAAAAATTACTTCTTGAATAGCTATGGCCCCTTACTTCACTGGCCATAGTTATAATCTGCTAACATTAACGCAGCGGCCTTCGCGTCGTTTATTGCTTAACGTTTTACGTCCGTTTTGGGTCCTGTTACGTTTACGGAAGCCGCTTTTTCTGGCCCGCTTGACCCTGCTCCATCGTGGTTTTTCCATATCTGTTGTCCCGAATTAAAATTAAATTTATATTTTTCCCAAACTGCAACAACTCAGTTGGTGCCGATAACTGCTTCGACACTAAGGTTCTTCCAATAATGTAGCCTCTTGTTGCCAAAATTGCAAGAAACTTTTGTCTCCCGTTAAACAGGCTGCTTCCCCGCCTCGAATTTATAGCCTATCTCCCTTATGGTATGAATATAGGTAGGATTATGAGGCTCCGGCTCGATTTTATTTCTTAAGGTCGTGACGAACCGGTCTATGCTCCGCTGAGTAATAAAGCTCGAATAGCCCCAAACGGAATTTAAAATCTCATCTCGCGTCAGCGCGCACCCCGCCCTTCGAACAAATAAATGCAGCATCTTGAATTCTTTCGGAGTCAGCCCGACCTCTTTACCGTCGCGCATAAATGTGCACGCCCTCGTATCCAGCCGGCAATTACCGAATTCATATACGGCTGGCTCCGCTTTTCTTCTCCTCCGAAGAAACGCCTCTGCACGGCTGAGAAGCTCTTTTATACTGAAAGGCTTCGTCACATAATCATCCGCCCCGAGATTCAATCCCAGTACAATATCCGACTCTTCCCCCTTGGCCGTCAGCATTATTATCGGCATATCAAGTTTTTGCTCGCGGATTAGCCTGCATATCTCATAACCGTTAATCTTTGGCAGCATTATGTCGAGGATTATCAAATCCGGCTTGCCGTCAAGAGCCGCATTCAGACCCGCCTCGCCGTCCGACGCCGTCAACACGCCGTACCCTGCGTACTCGAAGTTGTCCCTCAGCCCCCGCACCATTGTCGAGTCATCTTCTATTATCAATACCGTTTCCATTTATACCGGATTCACATAGAATCACTTCAATATAATAGAACCATGTTCTGTTTTCAAACTAACCTTACCTGCTCCCTCTCCGATTTTTCCGGTTATGTTTTCCTCAGATATTTCCCCCTTTACAACGATTGGAACATCGCTTTTTATCTTGCCGTGAGTGGTTGACATAAAAACCTCACCATTAAAATCTATGGGTAAGTCAAATTCAATATTTCCATATGAAGTGTTAATATTTGCATTAATTTCACCCTCAATTGCACTCTTAAAAGAAATATTGACATTGTCATGACTTGTCTGGATATACAATTTGTTGCTGTCAATTTCTCTGCATAATACTCTGCCGTGCGAAGTTCGCAGGTCCATCCGACCGCTTACATATTCTGCTTCAATTGGGGCGTGCGTTGTATTTGCTTCAACACTGCCGGTGATATGGTTAAGTTTTATTTGGCCATGCGTAGTGTTTAATTTCAAGTCCCCGACGATATTACTGCATTCGATTGGGTCATGACTCGTCGTTATTCTCAGGTTGCCTCTGATATTACTGCATCGTACCGTATCATAAGTCGTTGAAGCCGTTATATTTCCATCGAGGTTCTGGCACTCAACAGGGCCATGACTTGTTTTAAGAATAACATTTGTTTTTCTTGGCGCCCTCACATCGTAACTCACATAAACACCATATTTTTCTTCTACTTGCGGCGTAAATGCAGCTATAATTACATGTTCCCCGAACTTCTTAAAATCTACTTTTACCTTTTCTGCAATTTCTCTGGCCTTCTCAGCATTTTCCGCCCGCACCCTGATATTGGCCTTTACATAACATCGCTTCTCATCTGTTCCTGAAACATAAATATGACTATGGCTTGTTTCCACTGAAACAGTCACCCCCTCGGCCATATCAGTTTCTAACTCGACATCCCTTTTGTGCTCCGACTTCAAATTATCCCCGCAGTTTCCGTTGATATATATGCACGAACCGATGCACAGAAAACAAAACGGCAAAACCAAAAACATTAAAAAAGAAGTTAACTTACTCATTTCTGTTTCTCCTTATCTGCTAAAATAGGCAACATTACCTTGAATACACTGCCGCGATTAACTTTGCTCTCGACTGTTATCTGGCCCTTGTGTGCATCCACTATAAATTTCACGATGGCCAGCCCCAGCCCGGTACCTTCTGCTTGGCGCGAAAGCGAACTGTCGGCCTGGTAAAACCTGTCGAATATCTTTTTCGTCTGCCTGCGTGTCATCCCTATGCCGTTGTCCTTAACCGAAAAACAAATGAAACTGTCTTCCCTGAATACTCTCAACTCGATTTGCTTATCATCATAAGAGTATTTATATGCATTATCAAGCAAATTCACCAGCACGGTTACCATAGCATCCCTGTCGGCTGATACATCCGGCAGACCTTCGTCAATACTAACATCTAATCTGCATTTACCCTTGTTGAATTTGGTCTGGACGGCCTCAGCCGCCGTCCGTGCAATCTCAGCCGGACTTACCCTGCCAATATCGAACGCCTTTTTATTTCTTTCCATACGTGAAAACGTCAGGAAATTATCTATCAGCCTGCTGAGCCGCTCGTTTTCCTTTGAAATCAAATGCAGGTACTCGGTTGCCGTTTTCTCTCCTTCGTAATTGCCCTCTAATAAAGTATCAACCAGGACCCGCATCGATGACAGCGGCGTCTTCAACTCGTGCGACACCGTCGCTATAAAATCATTCTTAAGCCGGTTCAACTTTATCTGCCGCCCGATTGTCTGACACGCAAAACCCCCAGCCGCTAATATCAATACGATAACAAGAACGCCCGTCCAGATGTAGATGCTTACCTGCTTAGAAGCGGTGCTGTCAAAGATGTCGTTGTCTTTGAAATAAAGTTGAATCTGCCAATCTGGAAAATAGCCTCCAATAGAAGACCAAAAGAAAGCTTCTGTTGTGGGTTCTTTTAAACCGCCTATATACTCACCAGAGCCGTCAACTATCCTGAAGCTTATCCCTGTGTGCCTGAGAGCGATTGAATAGCGTAATCGAAAATGTTGAGCATTAATGTTGCCCCGGCGAAAATAAAGCGCTGCTTTTGTACCCATTTTATGTTTTGCTGCAACAAATTGCTGATTATCAATTGATAATTTTCTGGGTTGATCTATCGTCCAATCCTTTATTTGGTCAGAAGTTGGAAATTTATCAATCATAGCAAGTATACCCGGCCCATTACCCATAAGTCCTAATACAGAACTCTCTTTCTGATCCGAAGGAGCTTGAGACCACCATTTGTTAATATCCTTGATAACTGTTCTGGCAATAAATACTCGTTGGTCTAAAGGCAGAAAAACACCTGCCTGATTTTTCTTTGCTATTAACTCAAGTAGTTTAAGTTCGTATTCGTCGTTATAATTTAACAGCGTTACCGAATCCTGGTTAGGTTTGCTTCGAAGTTCGATCAAACGCAGACACCCGCTGGCAGCCAAAGACATTATTTGTGCACTTGAAGTGTTTACTTCCTTGCTGAGGGCAATTTCCTTATATATTTTTTCTGCTTGTTCGATATCATTTGTTTTCGCCAGACACCTTGCCTTGCCAAGCAGTGCGGAAAAACGTATATAAACGTCCTCTGACTTGCTATATTCATCGTAATATTTTATTGCCTCGGCTGGATTTCTATCCTCAAATTCGTACTTCCAGGCTTGGGAAAATGTTACATCGACTTCAGGGACTTCAATATCACCCCAAAGCAGTGGATAGATTCGCTGACCCTGCGAATTATAAACTACTGCTTTAAAGGTCTCTGCCGCAAGTGCAGTATTAATCTTTATGTCATTACCATCTGTTATAAGCTCGTCAAGACGCCTGAAACTTTCTGACCAGTCTTTATTTACTCGCTGCGATGCCTGGTCAACCTTCTCTTGGTAAACATCCACCAGCTTCTGCCGCACAGCCAATCGCTCATTTTTCACAGCCTGAGTCATAAACCACAACAAACACACCGTCGGAAGCACCACCGCCACACCAAGCAGCAATATCACCCAGCGCAATTGACCGGTTGCTTGATTATTCTTGATTCTATTTCTCATTGATTTTGAAGCTGTTGACTATCGAATCAAACTCACTCTTATCTTCTCCAAATTTATCTTCTTCAATCCGGAATACAAACCAGTAAACCATCGATTCACCGACAAAATATGTGCGGTATTCCACCATCTCTTTTGGTTGCTCGTATGCCGCTAAACCTGTCCCCTCCTTTTGGTAGTCAGCTAAATATTGAACTCCATCAAAACCGGCAACATTAACTTCACTCCAGCTATCGGATTGGATAGTGTAGGCCTTAAAGTAGCCTTTAAGTCTTTCTGCATCCTTTTCGGCAAACTCTCTGGCAGAGTTAGCTTCCTTCTTTTTACACGCAAAGACAGACCACGCCTTTAGTTCTGGGGCAATCAATTGTAACAAATGTGTTCCTTCTGAGTAGTCTTGATATTTATCTGTAAACTGATGCTGATAAAAACGCCAGCCCGCCGGTATAGTTACTGAAAAGTTAAGCTCGTCATCTTCGAAGATTAAAGGTTTCTCCTTTTCTATTTGTCCTGTTTTTGCCAGCTCCATCGTTGCTGCCCCGCCTACGTCATACTTGACCAGGTATTTGTGTTCGTCCGCTGAAAACCACAGTGTATGCTGCAAAGTTTTAATACCGGCTGAATAGATGGAAAGATCGGTCTTGTAACAGCTAAAAGTACCGGCTTCAACTGTTACTTCTTCAACACCAAGAACCTTAATCCGGCATTCCACCGAGGCGCCCCCCTGTACGGTAAAAATCGGAAAGCTTCCCTCGTAATCTTCTGCAAGTGGCATCCGCCTGATAAAGTACAGTGCCTGCTCATTGTCATATTTAATACCATCAACAGCAACCTCACGAGTACTCTTTTTTCCTCCCACATCAGTTTCCAGATGAACCTTACGTTGTTCATATTCGGCTATAAAATTGCCCATCCAGTTCTTGGTCTGGCCGTATATAGGCGCAAAGCTCTCAGCTTCGGCCTCGACAAAGGTATACTGCTCGATATTGCCGCGGGTAACGTGCATATGACTAATTAACTGCCAGGTCTCTGTAGAACCGGATATACTCCGCTGTGCCGAGTAAATTATTGCTCCGTATTCATTGCCCGCCGGCATCTTCAATCGTATCTCCATTATCTCACCATCAACCCAGGAAGCAGGCTCAAGCTTCAATGGTTCGGATGACGCGAGTTTGGAACCTGCAAGTTGATATTGGAATTCCGTAGTGATGCTGCCATTTGCTGGTACTACTTTTTCAACACGAAGTTCAATTCTGTCGTCTTTTTCAATTTTCTGTATATCTGGTGTTGATGTTGAGATAAAGACTGCATCTTCGGGCAGAAGATAGGTTTCTATACGAAGCACTGGCTGACCTGCCATTGGGCTATGCACCATAAAATATCGAAAGATATCCTTACTGTCGGGGACATGCCTTATTAAACCCCTGATCGTTCCTTCGGTATAATATACCATTGATTCGCCCGGCATTATTGGCTTGTTAAACGTAATCTTGTAGCGATATATATTTCCTTCATGCGTTGTTTCAAACGGTATCGCCGTACCATTTTCTTCGTACATTTTGGTCAGCATGACAAAATCAGAGTTGATAAAACCATTAGTTGTGATAGGTTCAGAATTATTGTTGGTGATTCTGTTGGGCGATTTGAAATGAATCAGTCCGTTTGCATCGATCGTGTTATGCATTTCCTGGGTCATGATTGCTTCGGTTGAACTCGCTGGCAACTTGTCCAATTGCTGCATTGCTTTTTTGACAAGTGCACTTTGTTTCGGGTAATTTGCGACAACATCGCCGAAGTATTCAGCCGCTTTCGCCTCATCCCCTTTTTTCAGATGACACATCCCCAGCTGGTAAGTGGCCTTCGCTGCTATCCGCTCGGATGGTTTGAGTTTTTCGATAACCTGCTGATAGATTTCGATTGCCTTGTCGAGGTCTCCTTCTGTTTCCTCGGCGTACAGCCCTTCCTGCAGCAATGTCCCTGGAGATTCTGATGATGTAGTTTTGCTTTTGGCGACGCCTGTTTTGAATTCGATTGGATGGATAATCGCCGGTTCACCCAGGATATTGCGAAAATTCTTGTAGCTCGGAGAATTGACGCTGAGTTCGTAATTGTGGTTTGGAACAAGTTTGACACGCATTGTGATGGTACGTTTGTTAATCCATTTTGGCTTGCCGATTGTTTCCGGGTAATTTGGTCCGCCCCCGCATATCGAATAGCCTTGCCGGTCCATATCCTGGTCGAATTCAATCCGGATCTGTCGCAGGCCGGCATCCACGTCCTGGTCACCGTTTTCCGGCACACTCTTAACCACTTTGGGTGCTGTTGCGTGAGCCGTCGCCGCAAAAAAGCAGAAAATTACCGCTACTGAAATGATTTTCATGTTTTTGAACCTTTCCATAATCTTTGCCCTTTCCAGAAATATGTTAACAGAAAACTTCCCTTTTTGACAGGGTAAACTTAACATATAAATGTTACCGTTTCGTTACGATTTCATCCTTTTTTTATTTTTTTTCAAATTCTTAAACAATTTTCTCCTAAAACCGTCCGCCCAAACTCTCCGAGAGGCTACTGTTTTGGCATGCAGCAGGGAACTACGCCCTGCCATCAGCGAGAAAAATCCCTACAACCAAATGCACAAATATCTCATTAAATCACAAAAATTACAAAAAACGACGAACGTCTTGAACATACTATTGCTGCAGACCTTGCGGCTGTGATGAGCCTGAATACGCCTCTACAAGAGTTTAATTTGAGCAAAAAGGTATAGAATGACATGCTCTCCCACAAGTAAGATGTGTGCTTTTTCTAAATACAACAACCCTCTTTATCCAAACGTGGATTTTTGCCCTCTTTCATAGGTTGTTTCGGCTGCCAAAAAATCCTCTCTGAATGTGGCTTCCAGAGTCTCTGTTTCTGTTCACTTGTAAGTTGCGTTGTCGCTTTATGGTTTGGTTTAAAGGTATACCATATCCACTTCGGAAAACGCTTATCTACCTTGTTATTTACCAATAAATCTGCTCCTTTAAACTCAAGAATATTGTATACCCAATAATTATGCGTCTTGCCATCTCTGCCTTTCTCGCCATAAACAAACGATGTGTGAACAAACTGACATTTCCCATCACCTCTAAAATCCACAAAGTCTTCCGAAGTCGGACATAAAGTACTAACCACTGTAGATTTGTAACCACTCCCCTCTGAAAGGATAAAGGCAATATCGCAATATCCTGCTGCAAGACCACACCCCCCTGACCACACCCAAACAATATAGTCTTCCTTTTTATCTCTATTCAAATCCATCCAATTAACACTGGGAGCCGTGCAATGCTCCGAAACTTGTTGCGGGCCAAACACAACCTCTCCCCGCGAATTTAAAACCTTAACGAAAGTCCCACTGGATATCGCTGAAAATCTCATCAGCCAAACCTGCGACATTGATTCCTTATCCCTTCGGCCAAAAACCCAAACTCCTTCTACATAGATGTTCGCATCCTCCGGCTCTAACAGGTCAAATTCATAAATCTCAACGGTGTTGGGTTCCTCACCTTCTTCAAAAGGACCATAGTTTTGAGGATAGCTCCGGATTTCACCACAAACACACAGAATCAGTGCCATACCTAATAACAATACAGCTGATATTCTCATATACATCTCCAACTAATTTTCAGCACCTCACACATTTTGAGACCGAAATTTTGCCCCGCAAAATTTTACCTATTTTAACATTGGAAATAGTTTTTGTATCGCGTGTGCAATTTTTTACAAAAAACTACACAAAAACGTGTCATTTTTTCACTTTTTTTTCATTTTTTCCGCTTTTGTTCACAAAACTTGATTGTTTTTAAGCAAAAGTGATTCTTTTTTGTCATTTTCTGAGCAGATAACATATAAATAACTTGACCTCCTTGGCAATTTTGAATGTTTGAACAGTTGACAACAGCGGCTGGAAGTGGTTATATTGCAATAACTTAAAATCGGATGCGCCCGTAGCTCAGCAGGATAGAGCAACGGATTTCTAATCCGAACACCATCTTCGTAAGTGTTTGTAGACAAACGATTAATGACTGTAAAATAAAGACTTATGAGATCGACGGTAGATTAAAGAGAAACTAAAGAAGCACCAAAGGTGTAATCTTGGTGCAAATTTTGGTGCAGACGGGTAATTCACACAATCTATATTTATTTGCACTATCGGATTAAATGCTCGAATATCATCTGTGCATCTTAATAAACTATTGCTTCACATGTCTTTCCACCTCAGCATTAATCGTAAGTCAGACGCAAATCAAAAATAAAGAGTTTGACAACATTTGCCGATATGGATAATATTACAACCACTATAGTGTAACTGGTAGTATATTTATCCAGAGAGAACAGATGTATACGAGCAAAGAAAAACTCGAGCAGGCAAAAGATATCTTCAGGAAGCAAGGAGGGATACTGAGGACATCTGAGGCCATCAGGCATGGAATTCATCCAAGGACACTGTATTTTATGCGGGACCATAATTACCTGGATGTTCTGGCTAGAGGTACGTATCGGCTGGCAGAACTGGAACCCGTAGATTATCGGGATATTGTAACTGTTGCTTCCAAGGTAAAATCTGGGGTCATTTGCCTTATCTCTGCTCTTTCATATCATGAAATAACAACCCAGATACCTCATGAAATTTATATGGCCATAAGCCGCAAGATGTCTTATCCGAGGCTTGAATATCCGCCAGTTCGATTTTTCAAATTTTCTGAAAAGTCCTTCAAGGCAGGAGTAGAAATCCATAAGATCAGTGGCATAGATGTAAGAATATATTCACCGGAAAAAACTATCGTCGATTGCTTCAGATACAGAAACATGCTTGGGCTGGATGTAGCAATTGAAGCTCTGAAGGACGTTGTCCCGATCGTAGTTGGAGGTTTTAATGGCCACTCCAGTTCTCATAGTTTACGCTACCTGTGATTTTCTGTCAATATCTGATTCTTCATTCAGTTCCTTGAGCTTTG
>Ga0307379_10013454_pt1 | contig 10600 bp, 17 predicted proteins | sample UN2MG_FD_202237 | JGI IMG/M metagenome (GOLD analysis project Ga0307379, IMG submission 202237) | Soil microbial communities from Risofladan, Vaasa, Finland - UN-2 | ecosystem: Environmental > Terrestrial > Soil > Coastal area > Acid sulfate soil | place: Finland: Risofladan, Vaasa | collected... | reverse complement strand
CAACGAATTTGCAGTTGAAGAATTGGTAGATAATTTTATAAAGGAATCAATTAATCCTCGGAATGAACCCGATGGGCATCGAAGGTTAGAGGATAATAAGCTGCAAGAGAAAAAATGCGGCTATGATGTAGTGAAGTGTGATTTTAGAGGTAGTAATAAGCTATGTAAAAACAATGGCTTTTGTATTGGTCAACTTGCATTTTGATTGCAGCGTTCGTTTTTACGATATTATCCTCTAACGGTTGGTGGTATGAGTATGTTTTTTAACCGATTAAATATAACGAATATGAAAGCACATGAATTTATAAGAGAAACATTTGATTTAGACAACAGAACAAGTATAAGTGAGCTACCTGATTTACCAATTTCATTAATAGTAGAAATGCTTAATAATTACAAAGAAGGCAAGGTTAAAAAATTACTTATACCACATGTTAGCGTTGCGGTTTGCGCTGCACCTGACCATGTTTTGCCTTGCCGACATAATTTTAGCGGAATTTGCCAATATAATAGCCACTGCAATTTTAAGCAAACTGAACGCTAACGGTATAAATATGAATTTTAAAAAAACGTAAAATGGAAAAAACAAAAATTGAATTAAGGTATTACATTGGACAACAAGTATGGTTTATGAAAGACAATAAGGCTACTTGTACGTCAATTTATGGGATTAAACACTTTAGTAGAACTTATGTTGGTGGTGGAAGATACCAAGATGATATAATTTATGATATGAATAGTATTGGGAACTTTAACGAGAAAGATGTGTACGAGAGTAAGGAAGCCTTATTGGCATCGTTATAGCAGTTTTTTTATTATTTATATTTGGTGTTGTATGGTGCGAGGGCTTGTGCGGTAGCATCCGTTGCGTTGAAAAAGTTAGTAAATAAAGAGAAACTTAGAATTAAATAAATTATTAATTAGTAAAAATAAAAAATTATGAATGAAATTTGGGTTTTAACAATAGAAACGGCAACTGGTATTGACATTGCCAAATATACTGCAAGCGGATTGTTAGATGCAATTCAGTTAGCATTAAAAGATAATTATCCGATAGGAAATATTATAAAGATTGAAAAATATTAATAATTTTTTAGCATCATCAACGCAATGGCATACAACGTTTAGGTATGTTTAGTGCCGTATAAATAGTATAAACTTAATAAAAAGCAGAAAAGATGAAAAATATAAAAATGTTATGGAGTAGCAAAAAACAGGCATTAAATATACCTGTTGTTATAGCCCGTTTATTATTTTGGATAACTTTCAAAAAAGTACCAAAGAAACAATTCGGTCGATGCGTTACATGTAAAGCAAATGAAATATGCTACAAAGTAAAGGTATGCAAATGCAATGATGAACAACAATATGATTTACGCCTAAATGGGCTATAACGGCACGCTGTGTATGTTTCGTGAATTTACGGAAAGATTTGAGCTTGCTCAAAGATTGGGAGTAAAGATCGGAACACAATATTTTGTTTTAGAATTTATGACACATACACAGCAGTTGGCATTAATGAGTGATTAACGAATGACGTTTGCCTGAGCGGACAAAATATTGACAGCGTGCCGTTATCGACAATGAGGACAAGAAAAATAAAATTACTAAGTATTGTACTTGGTGTGAAGAAAAAACTGAACATAGAATTATCCATGCTTGTAAAAAGTGTGAACCTCATGCGTAATTTTATAACTTGTCCGTTCGCTTGCGACATTGTCGATAATGGCACGCTGTGTATGTGGCGTGAATTTATGAAGAGATTTTAAAACGTTAAATTATAATATTATGAAAAAAATTAACAAAAGAGCAACAATTAAAAACATTTTAGATAAATGCAATAGTAGTATTAGATTTAGTATTGATGTTGATAAATTTAATAAGCATCCAAAAGATGATAAGTTTTTAATTGAAGCAGCTAAATTCTGTGGTACTGATGTTGTCTATGTGTAGGTTTTAAAATATCGAGAATAAAGATCGGCACACAATATTTTGCCTTCATGCCATATACAAAGCAGTTGGCGTTCGTTTGCCGGAGCAAAATATTGACAGCGTGCCATTGGCATTCATTGTTTTTATTAAGAGTTTAAATTAAAATTTGGGTTATGATAATAGACTTTATGTTAGTTGGAATGATTATAATCTGGATTGCTGGATTACTGTTAATTGATGTTCATTCAAATTTTAAGCATAAACGAAATAAAAGCCGTAGCGGCAGCGAAGGCAAATGAATGCCAACGGTTGGCGTATGTTGCGTAGCCTTTTGATACGAGATTGAAACTTACAAAATTAGATAAATTATGAACGAAAAAACAAAAGTTGGAGACACGGAGGCTATGCAATATGACGCATTGTTACCCACTGTGCCTTTTTTAGATATACCAACTGCAGCAGATTGGCGTGATGCAGTAAAACAATTGCCATCTTCGTGCGTGGATTTAGTAGTTACTGACCCACCTTACGGCATGAATTTTCAAAGTAACCACCGAAAAGAAAAGCACAAAAAAATTGAAGGGGACACGGATTTAGCGTGGGTTGGCAGTTGGGTGAGTGAATTGCACCGACTTTGCAAACAAGAAGCTCACCTTTATGTTTTTTGTAGTTGGCATAACGTAGATATTTTCAAGCGAGAAATAGGGGCGTTGTTCAACATTAAGAATATATTGATATGGGAAAAGAACAATACTGGCATGGGCGATTTAGAAGGCGATTACGCCCCGAAGTATGAAATGTGTATATTCTGTTCAAACGGAGAGAAAAAACTTAATGGTGGGCGTGATTCCAATATAATAAAGGCGAAACGAACACAGAACGAAAACCACCCAACCGAAAAACCTGTAAACCTAATTAGATACTTTATAGAGAAAAGCAGCCAAAAAGGCGATATTGTATTAGATACATTTGCAGGCAGTTTTTCGACTGCGAGGGCAGCGAAGGAAACGCACAGGCATTTTTTGTGCTTTGAGATTGAAGCTGATTACGTAGAGCGTGGGCGGCAATTGTTGTATGGAACAGCCCCGATGCTTTTTTAGGCATTGTGGGTAACTATGTTATATAGTTATGTTTATGATAATGTTCTAAAAAACAATAAATTATGAAACATAATATTTCAGAAAGTGAAAAATTTATGCAAAGCTATAATTATATATTGCAAGAAGTGAAAAAAAGATGGATTCGATCAGATTGTAAAATGATAGGGATATCGGAAAGTAAGGCAAGCCGAGTATTTAATGGACAATTTGATGTATTAACACTTTTAGAAATGGCTTCTATTTGCAAATTTGAACATGAGTTTTTTATAAAAGAAAGAAAAGGAGTAGATTTTGTAAATATGTGTTAATCCCTTTTTTAATTGTGTTTGCTTTTATATTTATTTTTTATTCGTTGGTATTATAAAAATAATCCCGATTTTAGGATAAAGTTTTTTATCAAAAAATATCGCCCCAGAATTAAACCCGATGTTTTTGTGGATATATCCAATATTAAAATCATGAATGTTTCCGGCATAAGAATAAGCACCGTAAAAATAAGAAGGTTTTAAGTAAACGGGCTTTTCTACTATAACATCTTCATAGATTATATGGTTTTTAACAACAATTTTTTCTTTTATTTCCCAATCGAAATCTATGTCCAGTACCTCGCCCTTGTAAAAAATATCATAAGCCAATGTCAGATCGTCCTTTTTAAAGCCATCTGACAGTTTTTGCACGTCTACTACCGGGCAGTATATAAAAGTCGTGTCAGCGTCCTTATTTAAAGCCTCTGATAACTTTTTGCCTGCATATGATACTTTATATTTGTAATGCTTTGTTATCGAATCTATTTTGAACGAATAGAAAGTATCTATTTTTGTTTTTGCTTTTTGCAGTTTGTTAGTGAAATCTTTTTGCGCCTTTAAATCCGCAGTTAACAAGATGCTATCCTGCCGTAAAGAAGAAATACAGCTGTCTTTTATTTTGTTATCTTTTACAGAACCCCTCCATAAAAAGAATAGGATAACAAGTATTAAATATGGTGCGAATTTTAAGTATTTCATGTCGTTTTATTTAAAATAAAGTAATGATTCTTTCAATCTTCTAACTGCAAGCCCAACCAAATAGTTATCTCCTGATTTTATCCACATCACGAATGCCTGAGATATTCTCGCATCATTAGGGTTAACTTTAATATATTCATAAAGAGTTGATTTTATGAAATTACCAATGCCTAAGTTAAATACAAAATCAGCACAAGCATAGAATTGATTATCGTTTAATTTTAAATTAAGGCTTTTTAATTGCTGCTCAACTTTTTTAAAATCAATCTCTAAAAGCCTTTCCGCTTCAATATCATCATCTATGTTCGGATCGTTTATGAATGCAATTTTTCTGGCGTATGATTCATTTTCTTTTCCTTTTAAAAATTTACCAGTTATTGGGTTTATCATCGCATGCCCCCAACCCTCCGTCCATATTCCGGCAGGGTCTAGTTTTGGTTGGAGACCTATCATAGACAAGTCTCCGTCATGTAAACTTTCAGAATATTTTAATATTTCTAAACACCTATCCCTTGCTGTCATTATTTTTCCTCTTTTTTCAGGAATTTATCGTCGCTATTCGTCAACCAATTTTTCAGTATATACCCAACAGCGGAAGCCAAAGCTACCATTCCTATTTTTTCCCAATTAAAGTTCAATTCCCCTGCATCGAGAGAAGTTTGAACAACTATCAAGGTAGATGTCAAAATCGAAAGTATCAACGCTTTGATTGCATCTTTAGTTTCCAGTGAAAATAATTTTGATTTCATAATTTTATTTTTTAGTTTGTAATTTTATTTTCAAATTTATCTTTTTCTTCTTAATAATTCTTTGATATCTTCGGATATTATTATTTGTGATGCCTTAATTTCTTTTATGTCTCCATCAAGTGTTTCAACGAATTCCTGATTTGCTTTTTTCCCAATTTCTTTTTTCATCAATAGAAAATCTTTTTGAACTTCTTCTTTGTCCGCTTTTTTTTCTAATTTCTTATTTAGATATGTGTTTACAGTAAAAAATATAGTTAAACAAGCACTAAGCGTCCCAAGTATCCATGCTATGCTTTGGTCAACAGAAAGAATAGTTAATATAATTATTGCTTGCATTTTATAAGTATGTTAATTAGTGTAATTAATGTTGATGCAATTAAGCAATAATAGATAAAACTTACATCTATTCCATCATTAAAAATCCAATCTATAAACGAGGTTAAAAAACAAAAAATAAAGAACAGTGAACATAGCAAATAAACACTTCCGATTTTAATTGTTTTTTTATTTTGACGATATAATATGAATGTAAAAATACTTGTCGTAAAACAAATTACAACAAAATAAATCCCCGTAAAATATGTAGAATACTTTTCATAGTGATCAGGGAATTCTTTTGCTATAAAAAAATATAAGACAAATGAAAAAACATTTAATAATGCTGCAATCCATCCTATATTTTTAATAAATGCATTCATTTTTTTATTGGTGGTGGTTTTGGTGTTGGATCAGGGTCTTCGTCTCTTTTTAATGTCCATTTTGCATTTTTCATTTTTCTGATTTTTAATTAATACTAATTTTTAAAATAATTCAAACATCGCTTGAATCGAAAAACCAAGACCGAACAATTTTAAAGCAAAATAAATCACGTTCGGGATATTGATTGTATCTGTTAACGAAACAGTCCCCTTGTAAAAAAATGGAAGTTTTCTCAATAAATTGAGGATGGGATCGAATAGATTCCATCTTAAAAAGAAAAAAAACATCATTGCAAAAATGAATTGTTTCGTTGTTTGCGGACGAATCAAAGCAATGAACACGGTACAAGCGACCATACTAAAAATAAAAGCTTCGAGTATGTGCCAAAACTTATTGTGTTTTAGGCTTTCTTTGCCGCTTAGTTGTTTGTCGAGTAAGCGGTGGTAATCGCTCCATGCCCTCATACTGATATAAACGATCATAAAAACAATTAACGAAAACCATGGGTATAAATATATTAAATTTTTCATAATTTCAAAATTAAGCAAATTGTTCAACAAATGCAATATAAAAAAGAACCGAACAATACACAAAGGTTATCGATCCCAAAACCCAATACAATATATTGATTATTGTTTTCATGATTTTTTATTTGATTCATTACTTGCCTATGTTTTTAAAGGTCTCTGTGAACCTATTTGATTTTTTAGGGTTGTATTTGAGCGATTCTATCTCTCTTTTCAAATCCTCTATCTGCTCCTGCTGTTCCTGAACCGCTTTTATCAAAACAGGAATCAACCTAACGTAATCGACACCGTAGAAACTATTGGATTCGTCTTCCGGCTTCTGTACGGCTTCCGGTATTACTTCGATAAGTTCTTGTGCTACCAAGCCTATTTCTTCCCTTTTCGAGCATTTGTCGAGTTTTATTTTACCGTTGTCTAGCGATCCCGAATAACGGTCGTATTTCACTGGGTTGAGTTTCATGATTTCATCGAGACCGTAAGGCAATGCGATCTTGTTTTTCTTCAACCGTGAATCGGAAAATGTACTCCAAGCAACATCGGCGTAAGCCGTGCCATCACCTTTGAAAAAATATCTTGTAGTAGAATTATTCCTGATAGAAAGTAAATTCCCTGTGTCTGAATAATCCCCCTTCCCAGTTCCGGAATCCGCTGAAACGTTCATGGTTATACCTCCAGTTGCAGTAGTTGTCGATCCTCCGTCTGTTTGTATCGTTGTCGCATCTAAATAAACACCTATTTGCGCCTCTGATATACCGCCAATAAGAAGACCACCGCCTGCATCTGATTCCCTTTGAAAAAACCCATAAGTATCTGTTTCTGCAATATCTGTCAATCCATGATTTACTTGCGAACTTTTAATCGTGAAAATATTACCGAAACTTGTCCCGTGGTTTAACGTCAACCCTCCTTTATCTGCATCAGGTGCTGTTTCGTTTATGCTCAAGATATAAGCCCCGGCAGAAAGCGTATCGTTGTCAAGCGTCCAGTTTTCGGAAGCACCGGAAGATTGCCACTCAAAATCACCAGTAGTGGATTCGTAAGTCAAAAAATATTCATCTGTTGGTGCATTGACAGATTTAAGCATCCCCTCCAATATCTTGTCGCTGCCGATCGTTAAAGCGGTTGCTCCTGTTACATCTCCAGTATGAGTTGCGTTTGTAACCTTTGCCGTATTAGCTTCTATTGCCGTTATGTGCGCTGCGGTTGCGAATCCGGGAACTGCATTCGTGGCTTTTGTACCATTTGTATAATCAATACTGATATTACCCGCAGTTGCATTAAAATCATTAGCCGTAAAACTAGCCACGCCTTGCGTTGATCCATTTGCTACCGCATCGGTTATGGCGTGAGTGTGGCTCGTTGTAGTTACTGAATTAGTAGAAGTACCTGTTATCCCTGTCGGCGTTCCCAATGTAACCGAACCACTTGATGTAATTGTCGTAAAATCTAATCCGTTTCCTGCAGCTACGCTCGTTACAGTTCCTCCTCCTGCGCCTGAAACCTCCCTGTCAATATACGCCTTTGTTGAATCGCCGCCTACAACATAATTAGTTGCGTTTTCCAATGAAGCCGCAACGGTTGTAAATAGCGTGTCTCCAATTATATCCCCATTGACCTCTAATTTTTCGGAAGGAGTTGTCGTGCCAATACCGACATTTCCATTATTTGCGATTCTTAATTTTTCCGTTGGAGAACTGCTAGTTGATGTGTTAAAAACTAAACTTCCAGAGTTGCTCGAACCTATTTTGAACCCACTGATAGAAGCTAATATTTTATTTGTTTGCGAGTTTGCAGCTGCGGTATTTGCAAAATTAATTGTCCCAAAAGGTAAATTATCCCCTGCCAATATTCCACCAATCCTCATCTCTCCTGCGACATCTGAGGTCGTTTCGATAACATCAAATTTCTTCACTGGACTTATCGTCCCGATGCCTACATTTCCATTATTCAAAATCGTCATCGCTTCGGTAGCCCCGTTGTTGCCAACTGCGAAGTGCATATCAGCACCAGTTGTACCTGCTCCTGTGGTTGTTTTAAACGAAAGGTCATCGGTAGTTCCAGTTCCACCTATAACGGTTTGCCCGCCCGCTTTACCTGTGGAAAGGTCTGTGGTAATAGTATTGGTAGCACGTGTCAACCCTGTGGAAAAAGTCAAAGCGGATTCGCCTCCGATATCGCTCAATACCTGCGCCGAAGTTCTTTGAGATATTAACCCACCGCTTGTTGGTGCGGTAAGGAAATCACCTGTTGAATTAGCAACGGTAGAAATAGTTACGTCCCCGTCCAATAAAATCCCGCTAGTATAAAAAGAACTACCGATAACAACTTGGTTATCGGCAGTAGGTTGTCCATATGCCCCGAATATCGCAGGTGCTGAATAAGAAGTACCATACCCTGCTTTATAACCAATGCCTATAGCTGAATCAAGACTGTGCGTTGAAGTCCCGAAAACACGTTCACCAGCCGCTATCAAGTGGTTTACACCGGATGCTTCCGTTGCAATGGAATCACCTATCATCATAAAACTGATAGCCTCTCCGGTAGCCGTATATCCATTTGCAGCTCCGATAGAAATCCCGGCAGATACTTCCCCTGTAATGTTTTTCAAATTACTATTTCCGGCAAAAATCGAATTAAAAATATCATCGGCACAACTGTACGCTGTAGAATCCCCTGCGATTATCAGCCTTGCAGCATCAGAACCAGCAGCTCCACCAAAATTATTATATCCAGTAATGTTTAAATAAAAAAGGTTATCAAGAAATAAATCAAAATTCCCACTGCCTACAATGTTATTATATCCTACTATTCCAGTTGCAGATGAACCGTTATCACTGCCAACTGTACTTGTATATAATTCTCCCGTTTTGGCGGTATAATTCCCGTCCCCTAAATCAAAATTATAAGAACCTTCCGCTGTGCCAAACCTTGTAGTTGAAGGTATCAGGTTTTCGTTCACATCTATCGTTAATGCATTGGCATTTGAATTGTCCGTAATCCCTCCATCTTCTATGCTGTTTGCGCCACTAAACCTTGCGACCTTTCCAGTAGTCCCATCTCCTGTAACTCCGCCATCGGAAACAAAATCCTCATAATCTACACCTTTAACAAGCTGTGCAAATGTCGTATCTGAACCATCAATGGCATTTATAATCTTATATGATCGATCTGTTTCCAATAACATCAATATCCATCCATTTGATAGATTGTCAGTAAAAATAGTTGTTGAATCCTGAATCCTTGTTACACCGGATGGAGATAATTGCCCAAACCCAGCCATGCTTATAAAAAATAAGCAACTAAATAATAATTTTTTAATCATTTCTTTTTAAATTTTAAGTTCGTATTTTGTTCGGCGTAAAGGTACTATTTTTAATCATGTTTTTAATAATTATAACTAATTGTAACTATATCATATTGAAGAACCGGGACACCAATTGTTATTGTCGAAGATGTTAGTGTATAATTTGCCGGATCAAGTACGTGTCCGTTTAATGAAACAACCGCACCTCCCGTTTGGGCTGTATGCGCTAAAGAGTGAGCTGTCGGAGTTCCGCTTGTTTCTTCAAATTTTTCAGTAGTAAACGTGAAATTTACTTGCGCTCCTGCAGCTACGTTTATCATTGTTAAGACTTGCGCAGCTGTTAATTCTTCAATTATACCGTCAGCACCAGACACCCTACCTAAAATCCTCTCATCATTTACTACATTTTGGATTTTTGCATAAGTAATAGCATCATTATCAACTGTCCAAGTTGCACCAGAAGCAGAAACGGTTATATCTCCTTTGTCTCCGTCCGTAACCCCTACTTTTAACGTGTTCAACGCAACAGCGATAGCTAATGTATCTATATCATATTTTGTTGCGATTGAAGAAGTTGTATCAGACCATTGAAGATACCCTGATAATCCCTCGTTCAACAGTGTAAAGTTTGCCGCACCAGTTGTTAACGTGAGCGTACTAACACTAGCAGCTGTGCAGACAAAAAGTTCATCTGTTCCGTAGTTATAAACTAAATTGCCGATTGATACGTTTTTCCCAAACGCTGTTGTAGCATCTGCGATTCTTCCAACTCCTACTGGAGTTACCTGTGAGAATCCTAATAGTCCTATTAGGATAAATCCTATTATTAAAATTAACTTTTTCATTTTTTTACTTTTAAATTATCATATTGTTTTGTTGGTATTCCAAGATTTATTATTTGTGTACCCGTTCCAGACCAATCCGAACCGGGTATCGAGTTCCCGTTGATAAATACGGTAGATGTTGATAATAAATTGAATCCTACATCTATATTGTTTTCCGCTTCTGTTAGTTCATATTCAAAAAACGGGGATTCCCTATTTTCAACGTAGTTATATATTGTCCCTGCATTTGTAGCAGTATCCGAAGCAGATAATATTTGCCCCGGTTGCTGTATGATAAGGTAATCTGAAAGTGTGTTTATTTGATCTAAATAAACAATATTTGATGTATCCGCAATATAAATAGGATCGATCTCATTGGAATTTACTGAATCCGCAAAGTTCACGAGCCTGTTGTTTTGAACCAAAGTAGTATGCCCGTAAAATCCCGGCTCGCCTCCTTG
>Ga0307379_10013452_pt1 | contig 10600 bp, 16 predicted proteins | sample UN2MG_FD_202237 | JGI IMG/M metagenome (GOLD analysis project Ga0307379, IMG submission 202237) | Soil microbial communities from Risofladan, Vaasa, Finland - UN-2 | ecosystem: Environmental > Terrestrial > Soil > Coastal area > Acid sulfate soil | place: Finland: Risofladan, Vaasa | collected... | reverse complement strand
CGGGTGATGGCCGGCGCGCCGTATTGGATGGGCGCAGTCGTCTACGTGCTGGCGGCACTCGCGCTCAGTCGGCCTGCTTCCTGGCAACGCCTCCCAAGGCCAGGCCCAGGCTGACCAGCGTGGCTCCCAAACCGCGTAGGGAACACTGATTTTGCACGGAAGTCAATACCCAACCCGGTATTGACTTGGGTGTAGTTTCTGCTACAATAGAAGCGTTAGACAGATTGGAAGACCCTGTGCTTTGCCGTAGCCACAATTGCTGGCCGAGGCATTACAGGCACCCTGGCGGAAAACGTCGAAGCATCACGGAGACCGCCCACCGTCAGGGTGCGGCAGGCGTTTCGTTGGGGCGCGGTGGACGCACAGGTTTGCCGCTCTGCCATTATGCTGCCAGTCGTAGTCCTGGGGCGAATGATTCACTCTGAGTAGTTTAGTTGGGAGTCCTATCCTCAGGTTCTGGCTGTGGAGGATAGGAATTCAGAGCACTCTCTATAACCGGCCATAGGGCACGGGGCCAAGAGAGTCACGCGACTGAACCAAGTTTGCGAAAGGAGTTTAACAGATGAAGCTGAGTGCTCCCCAACAAATCACCTGGTGGATTGCCCTGATCGTTGGCGTGGCTGGTATCCTGGCCCACCTGGTGACCATACCCGTGCTGTCTGGGTTCGCTTTCTGGCTGGTGGCAGCGGCGTTTGTGCTGCTCATCCTGGCCACACTTCTCAAGGGCTTGTAGTCTGACGGTGAGGGCGCGAGTCCACATCTTGAGGGTCGGCCCCGCTCAAGGCATACCCGCGCCCTCACGAGAGAGAAAGAAGTGAGACATCTCGCCGGTGTCCTTCCCGTACCGGCCCATCCCCCTGTTGAATGCGAACAACTGCATCGCTTATAGTGTACTGCGATCTTGCACGGAAGTCATACCCAATGCGCCAGTTTGCCAGAGCCGGCGGTCTCCCTATTCGGTGTTGTGGGCAGAGGTGAGGGGCGGGTTTTACCGCGAAGGCGCGAAGGACGCTAAGAAAACCTCAGAAACTTTGCGCTCTTTGTGTCTTGGCGGTGAAAAATGGGCCCAGGTCTGTCTAGCAACACTCGACAGGGAGACTACCGATCACCCGAAAGCCAAGAATGCAGGCGATACTCTGCTCACCGATGACGAGATCCTGAACAGACAACACCCCCAAGCGATCATAACTGGTCATAGATGGCATCTTGCTCGTTGTCCCATGCTTCGCGCAGTGATGACCTGGACGCCCCTAACCACTCGGTGACCAGTGAAGCCTCAGTTTCATACTCGCGCGTAGGCAGGTTGAGCAGCACCCCACCCAAGATGCGCCACTCCTTACCGATTTTCACCCCCTGTGCTTTCCCAGAGCGCAGGAGCCGCAACACGGTCTGGGGTGACACACGGAGCAGTTGTGCCGTTTCCTCGACGGTGTAGTACACGTTAGGCTGAATGGCTAACGCCTCTGGGTTGCTCACCATCTTGCTCCTCCACTATCTCTGGAGTTTGTACCGATGCCGCATCTCTATGGTAACCCAAATGGTGGCATCTCCTCTTGGTGATGCCATAGACAGTGTACGGCAATTTGGGCGAAAGTCAACGTCCGACTTGCCAGGGTGCGGTTCGCTCAGTTGCGGAAACTGCGAGCCTATGCTACACTCCCAGGCGACCAAGCGCTGCACGTCATAGCAACACCTGGGAAGTGGCTGGCGCGAGGAGGAAGAAGAGCCATGAGCGATTCTATCCCAACTGTCACACCGATCGGGTTCCAGCCCGTGACTGATGAATTGCTCCGCAAGGTCACCGAGCAGATCGTGGACGCACTTGCACCGGAGCAGGTGATCCTGTTCGGTTCTTACGCCTATGGGAAGCCGACCCCCGACAGTGACGTGGACCTGCTCGTCGTGATGGAGACACCTGAACGATCGTCGAGGCGCCGGCAGGCCGTCTCCCGCCTATTCCGTGAGCGGCCCTTTCCGATGGACATTGTCGTCCGCACACCAACAGAAATGAAACAAGCCCTGGCACGTGTGGATCCGTTTATCCGTGACATCCTCAGAAATGGCAAGGTGCTTTATGAACGGCCCGGAAGAAGTGCAAGATTGGGTCTCCAAAAAAGTACCTCAAAGCCTTCCTCATCTCGCGCGGGGTGCCTTTCCCCAAGGTCCACGACCTGATCGCCGTCAAGAAATTGTGCGTGACCAAAGAAGGCGCATTTGAACTGATCCACGACTTGCTGAGTAGCCTGGAAGGATATGACGTGGCGATTCGCTACCCTGGCGAAGTGGCCACGGTTCAGGATGCCCGCGAGGCCATTGCAGCGATGAAAGAAGTGCGACAGTTCGTGCGAGCGATGCTGGGGAACCGACCTCGGACCTGATAGGTCTGATCATGGGCGGAAAGGGTGGGATGCTACATTTCGAGCGTCTGGTGCTCAAGACCGGCCCGCATCTCTGCAACCTTCGCGCCAACCAGCCAGGGCACCTGGCCCCGCCGCGCCGACCATATAGGTCGGGGCGGCTTGCTGTGTTTAATCTGCAAAAAGGGTGCCGCAAGTATTGACTTTTGCGCAAACTTGCACTATACTATAGGCACGCTGGAATGAAAACATCCTCGCGGCTTTGTCCAGCCTGAGGCGATGGGGGCAGCGGTGAGGGGCCGCCCTGGTATGGAGATTTCGCTGTGCGGCCCGCCCGTCGTCAAGGCGATGTCCTGAGCGAAGTCGAAGGATGGGGGGGCTGTGTTTTCTTGAGCGCGATGTGTCCAGCGAGCGCTGCACATGACAGTTCCCATAAATGCAGATTGTGCACGGACTTGCCCATTCTTAGATAGCCAAGCCGCCTGACAGCCTTTCACAAAATTCTAGGACAAACGTACCACACTTCAGCCGGACGGACAATGTCTTTTCAGCACATTTGCTAGGGCTATGACTGTATACCCAACTGCAGATGACTTTGCACAATTACTGCTGAGTCGGCCGCTTTCCGAGACAGTACAAGAGCATGTCTTTCAAGGTCTTCCCTTTGTGTTTCGGCAGACTCCGCGGACTCTTGATGTCCTCAAGAGGCATCTTGTATCGGAACTAGGGTTAAGTCCGAGTGACATCTTGGTTGTTGGCAGTGCTCGAACAGGTTTCAGTCTCAATCCCGATAACTTCCCGCGTCAATTCTCTGACACTTCCGATATCGACGTCGTGATAGTAGACGAGGACTTGTTCGATAAGATCTGGACAACACTACTCATCTGGAATTACCCGCGTAGGCTTCTCAAAGCCGGTAGAATTGACGGCGACTGGATATACCAGCGTAGAAAGGATATATACTGGGGTTGGTTCCGGCCTGATCAGATCAGGTTTGAAGGTCTCTCTTTCCCTGATGCGCTTCAGCCAATCAGGGACCTATCTACCAGGTGGTTCAACGCCTTCCGGGGACTTTCCCAATACAGTGAACATGCCGAGTTAACACATCGAGAAGTTTCCGGACGGCTGTACCGTACTTGGAACCACGCACATCTCTATCATGAAGAGGGTCTACGCTCTCTCAGGTCTATCCTTCAAACGCGTTCAGGAGCATAAACGATGAACTATGATTCCTCAATCCAAACCATAAGCTGGTTTCACGATAGATATCGCGAGGGTTCCCTTACGATTAGTCCCCCCTACCAGCGCAAGCCTGTTTGGGCTGCTCGGCAGAAGTGCTATTTGATCGAGTCTGTTCTTCTCGATTTGCCTGTTCCGGAGATATTCGTTCAGCAAAAGACCACTCCTCAGGGCGAGACTACCTTCGCGATCGTCGATGGTCAACAACGCATACGTACCGTGCTTCAGTTCATCGGGTCAGAGGTTGATCCTAACGAGCAGCAGCACAACAAGTTCAAACTCGACAAGCTGGACTCTGCCTCTCCATGGCGTGATATGGCCTTTGCAGACTTGTCAGATGATCAAAAGAAGGCTTTCTTCGGATATAGGTTTGTTGTCAGATACCTTAATACGGATAGCGACGACGAAGTCCGAGACATGTTCAGGCGTTTGAACAAATTCCTGACACCCCTAAAACCGCAAGAACTACGCAACGCAACATATGCTGGCCCCTTCGTTCGCCTCGTTCTGGACCTCGCTGACGATGAATACTGGACAGAGAACAGAATAGTCACGCCCAGCTCGATTAGAAGGATGGGAGACGTCGAATTCATCAGCGAGCTCCTCATCGGTGTTATGCATGGCCCTCAGGCCGGGAGTTCTGCGGTGATTGATGACTACTATAAACAGTACGAGGACTACGAGGAGGAGTTCCCTTCACAACGTCGCACAGAAAAACTATTTAGGGAAACTCTAGGAACCATTCAGTCAATCCTTCCTGAGGTCAAGCAGACTCGATGGGGTAACAAAACCGACTTCTATACTCTATTTGTCGCGAGCGCTAGTCTGCTTAAGACTAGCGAACTACCAATCTCAAAGACCTCTCCAGTTAGGAGAAGCCTTCTTGATTTCGCGGCCAAGGTTGACGAGAGACTCAGCGACGAGAGAGTCGAAGCCGGAAACGAAGTAATAGACTACGCAAGAGCCGTGGAGAAAGGCGCGAACGACAAAGCGCGTCGTGCAGCCCGCCATACCATTCTTGTCACCTTGATGAGCCCCTTTTTCAAAGCGAAAAAGCCTTTGAGATGATTGGATCATAATATGTACCAGACCTACAACACCGACGCACTCGAATGGCTTGGCTGCCGTGAGCCGAGATCGATTCACGCTATTGTTACAGATCCGCCTTATGGCATAGTCGAGTACCTTCCAGATCAACTTCAGAAGAAGCGAAATGGGAATGGGGGAATATGGAGGCTACCCCACAACTACGGCGGCGTTGAACGCAGTCCAATGCCGAGGTTTACGGTGCTGCGCCCCATCGATCACGAGCGAATCTCACGATTTCACTCCCAACTTGCCAAGCTCGCATATGAAGTACTTGTGCCAGGTGCTCACGTGATAATGGCGTCTCAGAGTACTCTCTCGCATCTCGTCATTGCGGCCTTCACTTCGTCTGGTTTTCAGATGAGGGGGCAGATCGCTCGCATTGTGAAAACTCTTCGAGGTGGAGATAGACCGAAGGGTGCTCATACTGTCTATCCGAATGTGTCTGTTAGTCCACGATCCTGCTGGGAACCTTGGCTCATTTTTCGCAAGCCGTGTGAAGGGCGAGTGAGGGACAACCTAGAAAAGTGGGAAACCGGAGCACTCCGCAGGCCTGCGATCGACAAGCCCTTCAGTGATTTGGTCACGTCCAGCCCGGCAAGGGGTGCCGAGCGTCAGCTAGCTTCCCATCCATCCCTGAAGCCACAAGCCTTTGTTCGCCAGATAGTATGGGCGGCTCTGCCCCTAGGCAGGGGCATCTTACTAGATCCTTTCATGGGCTCTGGGTCGACCATCGCTGCGGCGTTGTACTTAGGCTACGAGAGTATCGGTATCGAGATAGACCCCGAATACTTCACCATGGCTCAATCGGCGATTCCCGCGCTTGCTGCTCTACAGGTAAATGGATCGCCTGAGCCAGTTACCCAACCTCGCTGCAGCCGATCGCTATCGGTGCAGTCCTGAAGTTTGGTTGGGCCTGATACTGAGGCGGTAGGGAGCGATAGCAAGCCCGGCTCGCCGCGCTGCTTAGCTCGTAGCCGTTGGTGCGCCAAGCCAACTTGGTTCCTCTCGCAGGGTGAGAGTCTTTGGTGACTTGAAAAGCCTTGGTATTCTATTCGGGTTTAGACTAAACGAACAGGCAGTCTGCGACTTGCGCAAACCGCCTCTCGGTAGACAATAGGAGTTGTGTACACTTCGATTGCTACCAAGATGCAGTTTACCAATCTAATCCAGTTTCGTCAAGCGGCTTATCGCTGTCTGGGTTGGCGGCCATCCTTTCCCCCAGGCCAACTCCCTGTTTCACACCAAGGCCCAGAGTCGAGCATTAGCAGTGCGCGCTCTGGGCTTTTTGCTTTTCTCCCATAGAACTTCCCCCCTTTGTCCCTCGACCGAACGAAGCGGCGCAGCCGTGGACGCACTGACTGGCTAACCGCCAAACTCATCTGAATCATATCCCCTGCGCACAAGTACAGACGGGCGGGGCCAACCAAGGCCCCGCCCGTCGCTTTGTCTCACACGGGCTCCACAACCCGGCTTATAATCCCCCGCGCCCCTGAGCAGGGAAACTACAGACGAGGAGAGACTGATGGGAATCGTTCACGACGCCTTTCTCTGGCACTTGCAGACCGAGCAGGCGGACAATGACCGCGTATGGCAGGAGGCGCACAGCCACCACCTGGCCGCCTCTGACCTGGGCCACTGCGTCCGCAAGGCGTACCTGCGCCTGCGCAAATCCCAGGAGACCCACCCGCACGACGACTACGTGCTGGGCATCATGCGCGATGGAAACATGTACCAGGACGACACGGCCCGTGCGCTGGCTGCCTGGTACGGCGACCAGGTGCACTGGGACAAGGATGACCCCGCCCTGTGTGTCGGCGACGACAAGTGGTGCGGCCACCTGGACTTTCTGATCCACGCACCGACCGGCGACCTCATCGTCGAGCACAAGGCCACTAACCCCGACAACTTCTGCAAGCGCAACCGGCTGCCGTATCCGTTCCACTGCTATCAGTTGGCCGGGTACGGAATTTTGCGGCAAAAGATGGGCCACCCTCCCGCACGGCTGCTGCTCTACTACCGCTCCTGGGGCCACTGGGCGGAGGTCGAGTTGTTCTCCAATGAGTTCGGCATCTCCTGGGAGGGCGAGTTCGACGGCGACTATCGGGGTGGCATGATTGACGTTGCTGCCATCTCCTGGTGACCAACCGGAGATGCGGTGGGGCGTGCCCGCTGGACCGCAAGGTGGCAGGTGGGCGAGTGTGGGACCTGAGCCAATGCACGCCAGCCCAGGCGCGACACTATGCCGGTATGGTGGCCTCGAAGTTTGCTTCGCTCGCGGAGAGTACTGACTTGCCGGTGAGCGTGGTTCCCACGCCGCAGGAGGAGGATTTCTTCGCCGCGCTCCAGTTCCCGTGTGTGCCGCCCAACGAGAGGACCCTGAAGTTCATGCAGGACTACCTGGCCGGGCTGAAGGTCGCCAAGAGGACGTAAGATGGATAACGATGAAGACGAAACTTTCGACCGGCCAGAAGGCTGCACGTGCACGCAGCCGCACCAGGTATGCGATGCCTGTGCCGGTAAATCCCGCCTTCAAGTGCGCCCTTCTCAGTCCTACACGAGAAGGGCGCTTGACTTACTGTCGGCCATATCCAGGTGGACCGTCAACATCTTGCAGGTTGAGCGGAGGTTGGCGAGAGTCAAGAAGCCGCAAATCTCACACACCGATGTCGAGGAGGCCATGCATCATCTCGACAGGGCAGATGATGGGCTATAAGGCTGGGGGCGGCTCCAAAGCCGTCCCCAGGGCTTTTCCAAAGGCGGCTTCTTGTCATGCTGAGCCGTGCCAATTATGGAGACCCGCCGCTGGCGAAAGATCACGTACCACGACATATTGACCAGACGCCCAAACAGGGCACAGAACAACAAGTTGGGCAGCGGTACCACACGACCAGCGGTCTGGCCACATGAAGTTCATCTAGTTTCGTCAGCGTGGAATGTGTCCAGCCACAAGGCCTGAAATCGTCTCCTCCAGGCCAAGACCTGAGGTGCGCTGAATGGTTTCCAGAAACTCAATCACTCGGATTAGCGAGGCTTTGCCAGCAGGTACCCAATTAGATTGCGACAGCAGCCCGTTCAGTTGCTCACTGCTCCTTATAGCTGGAACAGCTTTTACCTGTCCTTCTACAAAGTCTTCACCTGGATACTGGTGGCACATATCCAGAGCTTCTTCAGACGATATCGGAAGCATGACTGCGAAAAGGAGGGTCGGGTGATATCCGTGGAGGTCGAACGACAAACCGAGCAGGAGTATAGAACGAGGATGTACAAGTTCACCGATTGTTGGTGAAAGCTCCTCTCCTATGCCTCGTAGTACTGTTCTAAAGGGAGCCGGCAGCTCGCCTGCCGCTTGGATCTCTAGCGAACGATCCTTGATTTGATGGATGTTTTCTGCAACACAACTACTGTATTGACCCTGAGATGCGGATACCCGACGGCCACGTTGAGAGTAGAGTGCAAATCCGTCCAAAGTAACGAGCGTAGTTGCCGTATCCAGTATATTCGAGAGCCTAACACCTCGAATAGTTCCATCAGCGACTTCGTCCAGATTCACATAGTTGAGCACCTCATCGACTCTTCGCCGTCTGGATAGCCTCTCAAACTCGAAATGAACTACTGAATAATCATACCAACCAATTGGGCCAAGTGTCAGATCCAAATGCTTCTGTTCTGTTTGTTCAACAGGTGTTGCCCGGTAATCTATTAGACGAGTATGAGGACCGTCATAGAACATAGTGCCATTTTGACTTGCCTCTCTCTTCAAGTGCTCTATGACCTTCTCACGTTCTAACTGGAGATCGATAGGCAGCTCGTAGGGTATCCTGGTTGGGATAATGTGCACAGTCTCTGGAGGAAAGGACTCGTCGGCTGCTCCAACAAGTCGAATAGCCTCAGCACGGTAGGATCCGAGACGATAGAGCCGTTCAGGATATCTTGATTCTACAAGTTGTGGATCACATTGGGGGCCATAAAGCCATTCGTATAGGGTATGGTAACGGCCCGCCAAGCGGTCGAGTTCAGATTTGCCCCAGATTTTGATCGTGACACTCTTTTCTTCAGCCCAACTTTCGAACCCTTTTCTCAGCCTATCTGAAGGGTCAGTCGCAAACACAAGGAGAATATAACGGCAATTCCTCAGCCTCACCATATCCCATAGCTGCGACTCGATTGTCTGCTTATGGCGAGATGGCTCCTCGACACATTTGCACTGAACTCCCCACTTGATAGGAACATAGCAGCCAGGAAACAGCTCTGTGTGGCGGACAGCGACGAAATCTGCACCTTCCTCGCTGATGCCTTCTGCACCGGTAAAAGTTACATCGCTGCATCCCAGAACATCCAAAAGTGCAGCCACGTAGTGCTCAAAGCGTCGCCCAGGGCGATCAGGTTCATTTAGACTTAAGTAGTCAAAGTTGACACGCATTCTGTGTCCTCCCGATTGGAAGTCCGGACGAGCATAAGCAAACCTGGCTCATAGTCGCCACACAACGGTGTGGCGCATAGGCCACTGTGCCATCAGCGCAGGACATGAAGTATCTTTCATCTAGCTTGTTGCTGTACTGAATCGGCACCTTCCCAGCTGACTCTGTACCACAACTAGCGGAGGAATGCTCTCCACGTACCATAGTATACTGCAATCCTGGGCGAAAGTCAATCAACTTTTGCCACAGAAGCCATCTGTTGCCTTCTGCACTGTGCGATCACCAGCTCAAGGAGATGCACTGCGCCGAGACACTGGTTCCGTCACTACAGAGAGAAACCTCCCCTGCCCATAGTAGCCTTGGTCCCTCCTGCACTCACAAATGCAAAACCACCGGCTCATCACCGGGGGCTTGCTGACTGAAGGACTTACCGGTAGGAGCACGATGCCCGGTTCGCCTGTTCGCCCACCCAGTTCACGATGGCGTGCAGGAGTTCGGAGCCGCCGCCCACGATCAGGCAGGTCAGGATACGGCCCAACAGGTCCGGCATCAGGGCACCGAAGACGTTCAGACCGGCAAACCAGCAGATGACTCCGCCGACGATCAGGGCCACGTAGATCAGCCACCAGCGATCCAACAGCGGAGCCTTCTACTCCAGGGGCTTCCCGATAAAGTGCTCCACGAGTCGCTCAGTCAGGAAAGCCAGAAACAGGGCATACGTGACGTTCACCAGTGCGATGTTCATACTTTACCTCCCAAAGAGAATAGTGGCTCAACCCCCTCGCAGTCGAGAAGGTCGGCATGTTTGACCGGTCGGTAGTCGTCCGCGACCGGCCTATATCTCTTCCACGACAGGACATTCAGGTCAGAGACAAAGCCCGCCTCCGTCATCGTAACCTCCAGGACCACGCCGCCCAGGTCGGGGTACAGCGCCCGCTCCGCTTCGTAGTCCGTCTGCGCCTCGAAGCAGCCAGGCCCCAGGAGCATCATATTGCCATACCAGAACAAGCCCTTGACGTGTACGTGGCCCCATTGCAGTAGGACGATCCTGGCGCGTTCCTCCTCACTCCACTGCTCGTCGTGCAGCCACTCGCGGATCGTCGCCTCTGCCCCCTTCTGAGCGCGGTACGACACCGCGTAGGGAACGCCCCCGCGCGGGTGCCGCATCCTGGCAAAGACCCCTGGGACCAGCGGGATGTCAGATTGAGTAAACCCGACGTAGGTACAGTCGTCGCGCAGGTCGCAGATGCGGCGCGCCACGTGGCGCCACACCGGCTGCTGTGGCTGGCGCCGTGGTTCCCGTCCAGAGGTGTACACTTCAGCGGCTGAGCTTCGGGGGTTGGTGCCAGGAACAGAAAGGCGGCGACAGGGGCAGGCAATCAACAGGTGCGCATCGCGGCGCTAGAGTGCTTGCAGAGCGAGCGAGGGGCGTGGACGCAAAAAGGGGCCCAGGAATAGCCCCTTTTGTGTACGTGCCATCTTGGTATGGCGGAGGGA
>Ga0307379_10013451_pt1 | contig 10602 bp, 8 predicted proteins | sample UN2MG_FD_202237 | JGI IMG/M metagenome (GOLD analysis project Ga0307379, IMG submission 202237) | Soil microbial communities from Risofladan, Vaasa, Finland - UN-2 | ecosystem: Environmental > Terrestrial > Soil > Coastal area > Acid sulfate soil | place: Finland: Risofladan, Vaasa | collected... | reverse complement strand
CTTCTTGGTTCTCCCGGATGATGATCCAAATCAGCTTTTCTCCGTCAAGGGATGGATCGTATGGGGCTGATACACTTGTCTCGACACACCAAATTTCCCTTTCGGGTGGCAAAGTGATTACGTTCTCCGACACGGCTGTTCCTTGCCAGACCTGAACGATGTGATGCTCAAATTCGGTAGTTGATGGGAGAGAAGCCCAGTAATCCGAGAGGGCTTCTCTGGCATCTTGAGGTAATTTTTGGGGAGGCTCGCATGAAGTTAAGACGAGGCTCGCAACCAAGAATGTCGTCCCCAGCAATATATTAAACAATCGAATATGAAATACACCGGCACTTATCATGATCTGGACCACAGCCTTGCAAAGAGAGTAATGCCGCATTCAGTCGTTTGCGGAGCGCCATCGGAGTTAATCGGCTGCAGCGAGGTGCTGGCCCGCTTGCAGAAATAATTCTATCACCAGGTCATGCGGGTGTCTTCCGCCCGCGAGATTGAACCAGGAGAATCAATACTGGAGAACTTTTCAACAATCGCTAACTTGCCGAATTGTGTGCTAGCGCCGAGGGGGTTTGGCGGCCGACAATGGCCGGGGCCTCGTGGATGAGCTCGTCATTCTTGAGAGCTTCCAACATGAACAAGGCAAAGTCTACCCGGCGAGTGATGTTGCTCTCAAGAATCGGATCTCCCACGTGCCTACTCCATACCGGTAGACCCTGGCTCTCACCTTCTTCGAGGTCGCTTCCGCGCACGACCGTCCATTGTGTATCGCTGGCAAACACGCTACGGCATGCATCTACCTGGTCGTCAATGTCCACAGCGCGAATTAGCCGCCCGAGCCAGCTGGAGACCTTCACGAGGGTTTTGAAAGTCCGCGAGTAGACGTCCTTGCCGTCCATCGTGATATGCCAGCCGCAGGAGAATATGAGGCGTGCGCCTGGACGTGCGTAGTCGAGTACCGCCTGGCCTGTTCCCGACGAGTATTGGTGAACACCCCAAGGAACCAGCACCGTGAGCACGCCGTCACACCCTGTGACCGCCTCTTTGATGACAGTGCGGTCGTTCGTCGCTCCGGGTATGACGGTTATGCGCCCCTTGAATTCGTCGAGTTTGCCCACGCTGCTTTCCCGACAAACGCCAACCACCTCATAGCCTCGATCCAGCGCATGCTGCACCATGTACTGCCCGAGCTTCCCGGATGCCCCCACAATACAAACCTTCTTTATATCCATCTTCTTGTGTCCTCTTGGTATGCGATCACGGTTGTGACGTTTTATCAGCGCGGCATCGTGGTCTTCAACATCATTACGCTAAATCCCAGCAGTAATTATGATACCGGGAATTGTTGGCAATTAACCCGGTCAGCTACACGCGCTGTTAGCGGGGGTGCCCGCCTTGCCCCCAAATGAGGAATCGCCCGCCGACCGTCCTATATTCACTTATTTTCTGAGCTCTCGATTGCCATCAACGGTTCTTGCCGGAAATATACCTCAACGCATTTCCTTAAATGCAGCGATTACATCAGCCCTGAATCTTTCAATATCATCATGATCGTTAAACACCCTCGAAATTTTTGTACCTTGCTCTTCAAATATCTTCTGATGATCCGGAGCTAGATCACCGCCACTAGCAGCAAATCTGTCAAAATAACGAGTTGGTATGCCGTCGCGTCGCTTCTCGTTTCTCTCCGCTCTTATATCAAAACCAGCTTCAACAATGATCCATTTAACTTGACTCGGTGCAACTCCTATTTCTTCTAATCTCATGAAGAGATCAGAAATCGTACGACCATAAGGTTTCTTACCTATTGGTTCCATGTTAGGACCAAAAGCAGCTTCAATAACTATAGGCTTTCCATAGGCAGACCTTTCTTGGATCTGGTATCCCAATTCAACTTTCGCTTTATTGCGCCATGCATTCATTACCTGATCAGCATAAACATCGAAGTCAAGAGTGCTCGGATCAACAGTCTTCAAATCCTCTCCTGGGTTTAGCCAGACAGTTGTCAGTTCGCCATCTAGCCGATGTCTTCGATCATCTTCAACACTATGCACAACCTTGGAGTTTTCTAGTTCGAGGATATGATTGATCACTTGACTAGCGAAGAGGACTCTGTCAGTTATAAACACTACTTCGTCCTCACCACCCAAATGTCTAACAAGTGCTCTAGCGGCCTCAGTTTTTCCAGATGCCCACTATCCTAGGACGTCGACTATGATTCCTAGATCAATTTCTGTCATGATTCTGCCCCCTGTTGATTTGGTCGTTTGTATATTTCGATCCCCTGAATTGACTCCTCTGTCGACGTCCCTACATGGTCATCTGGAAAGAAGCTGTATAAGCGCATGATAGGGACTGATATCCGTCTTATCGGATACTTTAATTTTGATAATGCCTCAAAACAGTTCAATTTCCAAGAAGATATATCGTCATTCTGGGAAGTCCTGCATCAGTCTCCGAAAGGGCGTTTTCACTAAGAACCGGCCGTTCTGCCGGTTTCTTGCTTACTTGAGAATGGCAGGAGCCATTTACAACACGCGATGCAGATGATGACTTTGCAGATTCTCAATCTGTAGCCACGCGATGCGGTATCAAGACGTCATTTGTTGGGCAGCGTTACAATAGACACATCTTGCTGGATAGACCTCCAGAGAACCGGAATAGCGATCATTTTCCGTGTCTTCCTGTTGAAACCCTGCCTGTTTAGCCACATATGAACTGACGCCGGCAAGCACATCCGGTTCCTTACTAGTAGTAACGAAGTGCGATATCCCAATCTATCTTTGTCAGCGTTTCACCGATTCATGCTGATCACGAATACAATCGGGTCCGACAGATACGTACAACTGGTGATTATTACTAGCCTAGTAATGGACACTAATCAGAAAAGAGGAAGACATGACTGAAGGTTATACAATGCGCCGCTTTGAGCCGTCCCCAGCCGAATACGAGGCTATCGTCCGTGTCTACGATCGTGCTAATCTCCACGATTCTGGATCGGTCGTTACCTGGCAGCATTGGGACCAACACCGTGACCCAGTTCGGATGTTTACACGCTATGTTCTCGAAAAGGACGGAGAATTAGGGGGTTATGGTTTTTCGGTGCTTACGGATCCGGCTGCCAATATCTTCCGCTTCGTCATCTATTTGCTGCCGAATTGGGAATCGGCCGGATTGATCTCCGAATTCTACAGTTACATCATGGGGAAGTGTCTCGTTCACTCACCGGCTGGCCTCATTTGCCAGACCCGGGAAGATGATGCGGAGAAGATCGCCTGGCTAAGACAGCAAGGCTTCCATGAAGCGATGCGGTATCCCCGTTCCACCCTAATGCTCAACAAATTCGACCAGACCGTTTTCAATGAGCCTAGAGCTAAAATTGCCGAGCAAGGGCTAGAGATCATTTCCTTGGTCGAGCTCGGGGTCCTCGATCTAGAGTGGCAACACAAAGTATACGAGCTAGAGATGCTCCTCAACGAGGACGTGCCCAGACCTAGCGGTTTCACCCCTCAACCATTCGACAAATATGTCCAGACTGAATTCGAAGGTCCTGAATTCATGCCTGAACTATGGCTAATTGCTCTGGATGGTGATGCTCTTGTGGGAATGACCAGCCTATGGACATTGGGTGATGGCATGGACATGTTGGAAACGGGTCTCACTGGGGTTCACCGCGATTATCGCCGTCAGGGCCTAGCCCTGGCCCTTAAAAGCCAGGCCATCGAGGTGGTGCAGCAGTTGGGCGCCAGGATCATCTTAACATCCAACGAAGAGAACAACCCCATGTATCGGCTCAATCTCAAGCTCGGATTTGAAGCCCAACCAGCGGATATCGATTGGAAGAAGACACTCAGGGATAGTCGTTCGGGGGAGGGTGATCTTGGTTGAGGTTGTTCTTAAGGAGTTAATTCTGGAAGACAGGGTCGCATACACTTTTCAATGTTAATGGTTTGATGTATACGAGAAAATGCATCTTGATCCGGTTCAGCTGAAATTTGGCCAATACCAAGACTCTACAGACTGCATGAACTAAGCGATTTCTGCTCAGATCTCTCCTGAAAGATTTCCCCAAAAGAAAGTCTTATGGAGTGCCCAAGAACAAAATATCGAAACAACGGGGATCGAAATTGGCCTGACCTACTCCGTGAATCAAAAAGCGAACCGAATTGAAGTCAACAGGATGCGTGAACGGTAATCTGCTGGTCATTTCTACGCCGCCAATCAAAACACTATAGGTCTGAGAGTCCAGATCAGCTAAGACCTTGATATTGGTCTGCTTGCTTGTCTGGGTTATCGGGATAAGGCTGGCACTAGGACGATACGAGAGCGTTTCTTGGATACCGCCAACTGAGGTCCAGATCAAGTTAATCCCTACGCCAGTATCTGGAGCAAAACCACTGCTTCCACTGCTCATCAATCCACCATCTCCGAGCTGCATCAGCACTTCATACACAAACTCCGGTCCGATTCTTTGCCAAACGAAATCGAATTCTCAAGTTAATGTGCCACCGGAGATCTCCGTAAACGAATGGTAAACTCGCGGATTGTGGGAGTTATTAGATGTAGTAAGGAAACAAAGCCCTTGATTCTGAATTGCTGCACTAGTGTTGGAAAAGCTGCCACCCTCTTATTCGGTCCAACCATTACCGACAGTATTGCTATCCGACAGAGTAAAAGGATCTACGAACAGCGTCGCCGGAACGGGAGCCGGTGTACTGCTTGGCGTCGGCGTATGGGTGGGTTACGGGGAAAGTGTTGGGGTAGCGGTGGGTGTCCATTCCCTAACTTCAATGTCGTTGTAACTAGCCCCGCCGCCGGAGATATACAGCTCTAAGACATGTAATCCGGCCGGTAGTCCGATATTCGAGATCGAGTAGCTTTGCCAATTCAAATTGCCGCCTGTATTGGGCACACTGCGTGTCCTGCTGACATCGTGTTCATCTATCCAGATCGAGTACCTACCAGTATTGTTGCTAGAAGCCGCACGAATGATAAATTCATACAATCCGTTTTCTGCTATGACGATGTTATAGCGCAGCCACTCCCCAGAACTCGTCTGAATAATGCTGCGATCCCCCGCAGTCTCGTCGATATCTGGTCCTTCTACTCCAACATCTGAACGATAGATGACACTGCCCGGCCCACCATCGTCTTCCTCATGAAAGGCGACTCCAGGTCCAAAGCAATTAAAGTCCTCCAATAGCACCAATCCTGGCACTCCCTGAGGTCCATACGGACAATCTGGAGTCACTGTGGGTGTGATCGTCGCCGTAGGTATGAGAGTAGCCGTTGGAGTAATCGTCGCCGTTGGCGTATTGCTAGGTGTCGGTGTATTGCTAGGCGTTGGCGTATGAGTGCTGGTCGAGGCGGGATCAAATGTTGGTGTATATGTGAAAGTAGGAATGGGCGTAAAGCCGGCTAAGGATGGGGGTGCCGCAGGCGCATTGTCCGCATAATCACTGAATAGCTCTTCGACGACGAATTCCATCACCCTCACTATTAGGATGATCACCACGACGACAAGCACCAGCAGCAAACCATACTCGACCAAGGATTGACCCTGAGCAAGCCGACTGTTGCCTTTTTCCCCTTTTAGTTTTTTTTGAGATTTGCGAATTGCACACCTCTTATCGCTGGACCTCGACTGGCGAATTTATCCCCAGCGATCTCTTCCTTCTACTACTCGATCAGATAGGGTAGGCCGGCCAAATTGATATTCCAATGGTAGGTGTCGTCTTCACCGCCAATATACCTCGCCACCAGTCGACCGCCGTAGAACGGCGTACAGACGTCTTGCTGGGCTGAGTCGTTCGGGTCAGTACAGTCATCGGTCAAGGATGGTACATCAATCCGGTATGCCGGATCGATCCACTGGGTTCCGCAGCTTCCAATAATACATCTACCTGTTACACCATCCGGATCGGGCACGCCTGGATCGGAGAAAGTGAGCGACCAGTCGTCTTCGGAAATGGAATCGAAGTAGAAGATAACCGGCGGATCTGCACCCGCGTCGGAGTCGTAAATACTCACGTACATCGCCGATCCAGCATATTCAGGACCTACGTAGATGAGAGGGATGTCGACCGCGAAATTCACGTTTGAGTTCATTGGTAGGTGACCGATGCCGTAAACCGTCACTCCTTTGGCTGAGTGGCTGCTCGGATCATTGATCACTTGTACATTACGGGCGTTGACGTTGGCAGAAACCGTATTGACATAATCTCCTGGTCCCGCCCAGACCTCAAATCCATTCTCGGATGCCCCACTCAAGGTTGTGACATCCATATAGACAAATCTGTTACCAGTTGAACCGTCAACAAGAATATCTTGAAGGTGACGGGACATACTAAGTTCAAATCCTCGCCCAGGAGCCGCCACGGAGCCACCAGGGCATGTTACGGGATCGTAATCCCCGCCAGTCGCGCTGCCGCAGGCCGTTGGGATTACATCGGGTACTCCATTTCCGTCGAAATCAAAATCCGAAGCTTGCACCGCTCCAGGAGTAACCCAGTGCATATCAGTGTGCTGGTCAGGAATACTGCTAAATGCAGCATCTCTATCGAATCCATTTCGTTCAGGGACAAAATCACCGGATTGGCCGTAGTATGATGCCAGGGGAGTGCGAATAATCGTCCCGTCAGGCTGCCGGTTAAAAGTGAAGAGTTCGTACAGGGTGACAGTATTGTATTGGACGTTATAGGGATTAGGAGCTCCGTCTGCCCGAGGATCACCAGGCGGCGTTCCCGAACCACGATTCTCGTCGATCCGCTCGAACCACCATAGATTAACCCGGTCAAGTTCCGCCAGTGGAGTCAGCGGCGGTGTCAATAATCCTCGTTCACCGGTGTTGATCAGGCAGGGATTTATCTGATTATCTCTGCAAAACAGCAGCTCGGTCGAAGGGACCGCTCCCGTATCAATAGTATCGGCTGTGTGGACAACGGTATCTAGATAGCTGTCGAGCGAACCATTATTATCGCTATCATAGTTGTTCGGTCGGTTGATAGAGTCCGGATCAAAAAGTTCAACCCGAACAATGTCGGATTCATCCTCATAACCGGGTGGAATTAAGATCCGGTAATGGTATGTCCGGTCATTGGGATCACCATGCCAGCGGTCACGAAAGGCGACTGCCCGAGGATCACCGGTACCCGGTGGGTCATCGAGGTTGGAAAAGGGATCGCCATTATTTACCCAGATGTGAGGACCGAAGATGGCTTGATTAGAAGTGCTTAGCGCTCCAAACTCGACCCGGCGACTGGCATACATGTCAGCCAACGGAAAATATGCCGCGGTAGCTTTGGCGCTGACAGGAACGGTTTTAAATCCCAGGACTCTTAAGAAATAGAGCTCGACCGGCAGCGTGCCCGTAACGGAAAAGGTTCGGGCTCCCAGAGTCGTGGCGTTCGACGCCGTATCAAATGCATACAGTCCCACGTCATTAGCGAAGGTGTTGGTAACGGCTGATTCCGGCATATTGTTCACATGCAAGAACTCGGCCCCGCGATTTATGGCAGCCTGTCGTTCATTGGCATCTCTATTGAGTTCAAGAACACCTGCCAGGGCCGAGGAATCCACGGCCAGAGATAGCTGGGATTGCCTAGCGTAGACGAGTCCAATGTCAACGGCAATGCCAACTAATGCCAGAAGTACAAGCAGGATCAAGGCGATGATGACGATAGCTTGACCGCTCTCACCCTTATCATCTTCTGATCGCAAAGCTACTTCCTGTGAGAAAGCGGCATTTAGCCTCTTGATCATTGATACCTCCAATTATCCGGCTGGAATCGTATCTTCATCTGCCTATACCTGACCGCAAGAACTGTCATGTCGTACAAATTCCAATAACAACCAGTCAGCTCCGTAAGCCTTGATGCGAAAGATACCAAAACCGGACACCTGAAATCTGTTGGAGTTGTAACCACTGGTCGATTCATCCCATAGGACAAGGCGTAGAGTCCTCTCTTTGTCGATATGCTCTTGCAACTTAGGAGTGACGCCCGCGCCGGCAAATCCACCCGATAATGTATCCTCGGCGATCCAGTCTCCAATATGCATTTCGCGGTCGTCTGAATCGTTTGCGTCGGCGAAACCTCGGAATGCACCGCCACCTGGTGGATCCCCGTAGTCGTTGTAATCGTTGCTGTTTCCAGGCCAAAGCAGGCTTGTAGCCAAGATCGAATCACCAGGAGGATTGATACCGGTGATATCTGCATTCCACTTGAGCCAATCGAAGTTAGCGATGCCTGTGCCAAGGTTTAGCTTGAAGATATTACCCTCTTTCGCGCCAGCAAGTGGCATCGGGCTGGAAGGCTGGATCGAAAAGGTCTCCCAGGCCGGTTTGGCCGCTGGAGATGGGTGAACGAATGCCAGACTATCATATTCAGATTCTGTTATTGTCTGAACCTGATTTTCGATAACGATAGGGAACACACCATAACAACCGCCAGTTGTATACACTGATGAGGCAAGTGAAGCCCGGCGCATCACGCTGTAGCCGCTTATCGTGTTTGAGCCGGTAAGGTTGGGTAATATATTAAGACCAAGAATGGTCTCAATGTCATGCAGGATATAAACGCCGGTCACGTCAAGATCCGCTCCGAGATTGCCAATGACTGTTGCCGTCCCATCCTTTTTGAGCTCTTCCTGTATGTGATTACGAAGCTCGTCTTTAAAAGCAGCGGAGTTAGTGACAGCGTAATCCCCAGTGAGACCATCGCCATAGATATGGTTGAAAGCAAATGTGTCCGTAAGAATGCTGCCATCGTTTTCAACGGCGGCTCGGATTGACCAGATATCCCAAACACCGCTGGACAAGGAGAGCGTCTCGGTGATGGTATTGAGGACGGAATTGCGAATACCAGCATCCTCGCCGCCATTGGCAGAGTATCTGGCAGCATTGCGTGCTGCTGTGCTAACCTGATTTTGAGTTACAGCCAGCTGGACCACTTCGACGAGGCCAACCATGATGAATAGGAAAATTGGGGCTGCAAGAGCTGCTGCAACCAGGCTTTGTCCGGTACGATCTCTTAAGTGTTCTTTAAAGTGAGACATAATCTAATCTCTTGTCCATCAGTTCGAATGAACCGTTTCTAAAATCTCGCCCGTTGAGGCGTCCAAGCGCATGGTTAATGTGGTGTTCGCCTGTACTCCAAAAAATGACAGGAGCCATTCCAGGCGATTGCTCTGATTATCGGTTGTTAAGGACATAATTAAGGTACTGACCTCGTTTTCACTTAGGAAGTCTTGTCCACCTTCATCCAGCAGTCGATAAGCAGCGACACTGCTATCGATCCGCCAATCATCTAGCTGCCTTGGAGAAAGAGTTCGCTCGAGTTTGTGCTGATTGACAAGATTGGCTTGTCCATCCAAGACCGAAAAATTGGCGACTGATGTGCTGCCTGGTGAATAGAAGCCCAAGTTCCACATGGCAACTCCCGACAGCAGCTGTTCTTGGCTCGTGCCCTGTGGCCAGGTCGTGTCAACCGTAAGCAATACGGCATCAGGTTGCCATTCCAGAGCTTTTCCCTTTGCCAAATCATAAGCCTGCATGGACGTTAACCCAGAAAATACGGAAGTTGGGGCGACAGCGACCTGTTCCACGGGCTGAATATCGTCTGTCCTTTTCGATACGAAAAACAAGACCACCAGAACGATTCCAGAAATCAATAAACCGACGAAGATTCCGACAATCCATTCCGTTCGACTCATGCTCAACCTATCGCTTCGCTACTGCCACATTAGATGCGGTCCCAATAAGGAAAGAATTGGTATAGCTCATATATAAAGATCTCAATTTGAGATGAGACTTAATCGGTAAGTAGTTGAACACCATTAGATTCATCAAAGTTCCGTTTAGTAGGGACAGCCGGCAACATTTAGAGTCATAAAGACATCCGCCAATGGATCGGTGGGGATTACACCAATGCGGTTACCTACATAGACAGAGTTCTCTATTTGAATGCAGGCAAAAACGCTGTAGGTTCCTGCTTCGACATTGGTAAACTGATAGAAAGCATCAAGACCGCTAAAGGTAGATGCAACGGCGACGCTGCTGCTGTTAACGAGCCAGACCTGCGCCCGAGCTTGTGGTATTGTTGGTCCGCCCGGGACAGTACGGACTAGTCCGCTAACACTCTCAGATCCACCTGGAGCTGGAGTTGGCGTTGGATGAGTTGATGCGGTGAGCCCTGAAATATACGTTGGACCGCCGATATTATTCCACTCGTGAAGCTCATCAATCTGCTCGAGACTGTCGATCATAACCCAGACTTCTCGGTTGACATTTGCACTAGATTCAAAACCATATGGCACGGAAACAATGATGGTTTTTGTAGAGCCGCCGGCCAGACTGGCCACAGCTGCGTAGCCATCGCTCTGATATAGCGGAATGGTATCAGTATATATCTCCGAAGGATCCAGAAATACGTCAATGAAGAATTGTTGGCTGGTATCAATATACCCTGTGTTGGTGATCACAATCTGCACCTGGAACGGTTCGTGTTCAGCAGTTGGAGGGTTCAAGACGGTAGGATCGCCAATCACCAAATCGGTGGGGTTGTCACAAGGTACCTCAAAGGTAGCGGTTTCAATGGTACCGCCCGATCT
>Ga0307379_10013450_pt1 | contig 10602 bp, 13 predicted proteins | sample UN2MG_FD_202237 | JGI IMG/M metagenome (GOLD analysis project Ga0307379, IMG submission 202237) | Soil microbial communities from Risofladan, Vaasa, Finland - UN-2 | ecosystem: Environmental > Terrestrial > Soil > Coastal area > Acid sulfate soil | place: Finland: Risofladan, Vaasa | collected... | reverse complement strand
GCAGCTAAAGCTAAAGGGCTTAATACTGTACTTGATTTCACATTGAAGAGTGATAAGTCCCCTGTATTGGACTCCTTTAAGAAGAAGGGGTACCGCAGCGAGTTACATTATTTGCATTTTCCAAGAGAGGATGCTTCTGTAAGTGCTATTGAACGGTTTGCTGCGGGAGGTACCTATACCGGTAGATGGGTACCGGCTAGTGTTATTTTGAGTAACACTAAGAATGAGCAGGTATTCGATTCAATGAAAAATAAGGTCGATTCCTGGTCGTTGTGGTCGAGAGCAAAAGGAGAGTCTAAGGATGGTAATCCTGTAAAGATTGCTAATTCTAAAGACCGGGATGTTGTTCGGAAGTCTTACCGTAGTTTTTTTTTGGAGAGAGTAGAAAAGGCTAACCCCTATCACGATAAGTTTGGTAGGTTTACTACTCATGCGGGGTCTACTTTTATATCGTTGTGGGGCAAGCAATCTGCTGAAAGAGCAGTAGCTAAGTTTGAGCAAGTTAAAGAGGCGATGAAAAAGGATTGGAAGGCGAGTCAAACGTTAAAGGGGGTGGAAGCTTTCTCTGCTAAGTGGGGCCAGCAGATTAATGAGATAATGACTTCTCCTCATTTACCAGGGAAGAAGATACCCGAGATTATTGATGATTGGACAGCTAAGCTTAAGCAAAAGAATAAAGATGCTTATGCTAAACAGAAGGCAAAGCAACAAGAGAAGGGGGCGGCAGAGAAAGCAAAGCAAGAAGCTAAGCAAGAATTGGCCGGGTTGATTGCTACTACAAAGATCGAGTCTACCTATACCGGGGATGATTTAGGGGGTAGAAGTTATGATACTAACTCCACTGGTAACTCTTATGATTTGGCAGAGATACATAACCCCTTTATTACTTCATTGCCTAATAAAAAGAAAGGGCATATTAACGATTATCTTGGCACTAGCGGTGCTAGATCTGTGAATAGAGTTTTGAATGGATTAGAACCAGTGTGGGGTTTTCATAAAAAAGAAAGAATAGATCAGGTTATTAAAACTTTAGATGGGCTTATGGATAAGCAGATTGTTGGGAAAGACATATTTGTACATAGGAATGTAGCTGCTTCTAATGTGTTACGTTCGATGGGTTTACCTGTGCCTAAGTCTTCGCCTATTTATGGTATATCTAAAGATCTTGTTGGTAAGGTCTACACAGAAAAAGGTTTTTCTTCTACTTCTGTTGGGTATAGTGGTGTTACTGTAGGGCATACTGCGGCTGAAGGTAATAATGAATTGCGTTTACGTATTAAGCTTCCTAAAGAGGCTCGGGGGATTTATTTAGGTAAGTCTCTTAATGAGGCTGAAAATGAGTTGATTTTGGCTAGAAATACTCGATTTTTAATAACTAAAGTAGTGGGTGATCAAGTTGATGTTCAAGTATTGGTATAGGGGAGAGATATGGGGACTTTTGCTAATATTTTGAGAAAAGTAGATTCATCAGGTGATAGGTTTACAGCCACAGATATTACGATGGCAGACGATCAATGCCATAGTTGTACTCACTGGAAATACGGTACGTTGAATTGTGCGGCTTTTCCAAAAGGGATACCGGTAGGGTTTTTGATGGCTGAGTTTGATCATACTAAGCCGTATCCAGGGGACAAGGGGTTACGATACTCCCCTAAAAAGTAGTTTTTCTGTTATAATGCAACGGTTAAGGAGAGAATATGGTAACGAAGTATACGAAAGAGCAAATTCTGGGACCTGTCTATGAGACAGACCCTACTGTTGGGGAATTGACTAGAGAAGAGGAGTATGAAAACCTATACAGGTTGAAAGTTCCAGCTAAGGATATTGCGAATGACCCAAAGCTTAAGGCAGGGTACATTGCATACTTGGAAGCTAAAGGAAAGATTGTAAAGTTGATGTGAAGTTAATTGCAAAGGAGTGTTATGTTTTGTTCATTGGAAACAGGGGTACCGGAGGCGTTGTTAGATATAGTAGTGGATGGCAAGATCGAACAGGCTATCACGTTCAAGGTACCCCCAAAGAAAGTTGAAAAGATTGTAAATAAGTCGGTCAATCCTATTGACATTTTCTTAGGATCTGTTAAAATGACTTTGTAGTAGACATTTCAAAGGAGTGGAAAATGAGTTTATTTGTTTCTTTGTCGGATGTGCCGGAAGATCTCATGAGTGATGATGCTCTTGGGGGCAAGGCATTCAATCTTGCAAAAATGATTAGGGCAGGCATCAACGTTCCTTCAGCTTATGTCATTCCTACGGCTGTGTGTGTGGAATACATGAAAAATCCAGAGGCTGTTATGGCAGAGGTTAAGGAAAGTCTCCCTGCTGTACTTAATAGTTTCCGTAATATTTTTGGGTACGATCCTCTTTTGTCCGTTAGGTCTGGTGCTAAGTTTTCTATGCCCGGTATGATGGATACTATTCTTAATGTTGGTATAACAACGGCTAATTATAGTGAATGGTGTGATCGGTTGGGGGGTCCTTGTGCTGCTAATAGCGCGGGACGTTTGGGTGCTATGTACAACAGTGTTGTTGGGGCATTAGTGCCTGATGATACTGTGTATCAGCTTTTAGGAGCAATTGAAGCGGTATTCAAATCTTGGAATAATGAGAGGGCTAAGTCTTACCGTAGAATTCACAATATTTCTGATAGTCTTGGTACTGCGGTGGTGTTGCAGGCTATGGTATTCGGCAACATGAATGAGTCTTCTTGTACTGGGGTGTTGTTTAGCCGTAACCCTTCGACTGGGGCAAAATGTGTGACCGGGGAATTCCTGGTGAATGCTCAGGGTGAGGATGTTGTTGACGGTACGGTTACCCCGAAACCGTTGACTGATATGAGTGCTTGGAATTTAGCCATTGGGGGTGAGTTGTTGGAGGTTGTTGGGACCCTTGAAGATTTGAACAAAGACATGCAGGATATTGAGTTTACTGTACAGGATGGTGAGTTGTTTATTCTCCAGACTAGAAACGGTAAGCGTACCCCACAGGCAGCGGTTAAGATTGCTGGTGATTTGCTTGCTGAAGGTAAGGTAGACGCAAGAGATATCGGTAGGCTCATAAGTTATGAGCAGTTTACCCAAGCTTCTAAGGGTTACATCCCTGGAGACTTTAAGGCAGTTAATCCAGCGCACGTTGTTGGGATTCCTGCTAGCTCAGGGTGCGTTACTGGGGTTATGGTGCTTACCAGTGGTGATGCAGTTAATTGCAAGGTGCCTTGTGTTCTGGTAACTAACGATACTAGCCCAGACGATATTGAGGGGATGTATAAATCGGTGGCGATCTTGACCAAGAATGGGGGTTACACCTGCCATGCGGCAGTGGTTGCCAGGGGTGCTGGAGTTGCTGCTGTTGTCGGGTGTGGTGGGATTGAGATTGCTTATGATCATATGGCCCATACAACGGTTGTAAAAGTTGGATTTATGACTGATGTTAAGTATAACGAGGGAGATAAGGTAACCATTGACGGGGATACCGGAGAAGTGTGGTTCGGTATCGATGTCCCGATTGTTACAGGGGATAGCAAGTACCTCTCTACCCTCTCTACTTTGTTGTTCAATGAGTACGGGGTGTACAAGGTTTGTTCTTCAGAAGAGGATGTGAAGGGGATTAAGAATGTTTTGATCTCTGTGTCTGACATTGAGGCTACTCCTGGGGTGAAAGATGTTCCTTCTGAGTTGGTTAAAGTGCTGAACACTGTTGAATCTGATGTAAAAATTGTTGTAGATTTGAGGGATCGTTCTTACTTTAACACAGGAGCTATTCATACTTTCTTTACTGATGACCGCTTGTTCCCTCATGTTGTGAAGGCTATTAAGTCTTTTGTTGGTGGGGGTAAGGTTGTGGTATTAGGTGCGGGTCTTACGGATTATGATGTTGATTTATTAAACAACCTTGGTCTTAAAATGATTAAGGAGGTAAAGTCCATCAATGAGTTGATTAAGATTAAGGGGCTGTGTAACCCTAACTACGATTCGATCTTGAAAAATTCCTCAGAGGAAGATGTTACTCATCTAGTAGATTTGAAGGCTAAAGCAGGTGAGCCAGTACACTCCTTTAATTTGGGATACGAAGTGGATGTAGAAGCGGTGTCCAGGGGTGCTGTGTTTGCTTGTGGTGAGTACCCTTTCATGGAGTCTATATTGAAATAGTTGCAATATAGTTTGTTATGGGTATACTACTAGCCATACCTATACCACTATGGCTAGTAGTAGATGTTTGTTGAATGCCCTAAATGTAGAAGTTTTTCGGCTAGGTACAAGACACAGGATAGGGATGTAGTTATCAAGTGTCTTTGCGGGTACCTGTCTGTGGTAGCCTCTACTTTAGAAGATGGTATAGTGATAGAGCATCCAGAAGTGAACGGGAATGTGTGTTTGCCCCGTAAGGGGTCTAAGCTATACATGTGTTTCATTGAGTTGGCCGGGTTAAAAAAAGCTTGTACTTCTGAGATTGCTGACTCAGTTAAGAAGTATAGGAAGTTGACTTTGACTACTAGTGAAGTAGCCAGCCACATGACCATACTTAGGTACAAAGGTTTAGTGTCTGTGGTGGAAGAGAAAAAAGGTGTTTCTGGGGGTAGTACCTGGAAACTTACAGATAGTGCAAGGTCGTTGATATAAAGGAGTGGTGTTATGGCTTTAATTTTAGGTGTTGAGGTAGGCAGTGTTTTCTACATTCAGGATACTCCTGTAGAGGTTGTGTCTCTGCAAGATTATTCTCTGATAAAGTTGAAGACTGGTGGGGTGGATTATGTAATTACGGATAAGCAAGCGGTTGAGATATACCCGAGGGTTTTTGTTAGTTGTGGCAGACCTTCGCAAACTCAGATAGAGAGGCATAGGGTCTTAGTAGAGGCAGCAAATAAGTCTACGATAAAGAGAAAAGAGTTACTTGATTCTGGGACCATCACAAATGAACAATTTGATAAAATGTCTCCTATAGAGTATCCTTATCCCTTGCTTTTTAGGTTAATTATTGATGCCCCACGGCATCTAGTTATTCTTAGGTCGGAGTTATATGAACGACAAAGGAAGTGATTCTAAGCGTGGTTTTTTAATGCCAGGGCATTTGATCGAGAAGGCACGTAAGTTCGGACTGTCTCTGGCTGAGCTTCAGAATATAGTCAAGCTATCAACTAGGGTTACTCACGAGTTGGGTAATCGTAGGTATCATGATTACTATTTCATGGTTGAAGGTAATAGGGTAGTTAATGTTTCTAAGCTGGAGAAAGAAGTAGAGTTTAAGCAACCACTCCCTAGTGGTGGTTATACCAAGAGAATTGAGTGTACATTTTGTAATGATAAGAAGGTGATTAGGACATTTGATGAGTGTCCTCATTGTGAGGGGGTTGGCTGTAAAAGGTGTGATCAAGGGCTGACACCATCATCTATTCCGTGCCCAATGTGTGTGCAACGAGCGGCATTTTCAAAGCGTATTGTTTAAGGTATAATGACTTATTAAAGGAGTGAGAATGAAGATTCCATTTTTGTTTTCTGATAGATTTATTGATGCAGGGCCGTTTGATGAGGCCCCGGATACTTGGGAAGTTTTTAAGGTTAAGCTAACTAACTCTAGTAGAAGAGAAGCAGATATATTTTTGGATATCCCAGATTTTGGGATTCCTAAAGATGATGAGGCAGTGCGTAGGGCATTAAAGGCGGTCTTACTTAAGCTTGCTAGGAAGGTGCCTGTATACGTGGGCTGTGGGGCTGGGTTAGGCCGCACAGGGTTGTTCTTAGCACTGTTGGTGCGGGTTATGGGGGTAGACAAGCCTATACATTTTGTGAGGTTTACCTATGATCCTAAAGCAGTGGAGACTTCGGCTCAACATAGTTATGTGTATGACTTCGATTTGAAGGGGTTTGGGTGGTTCTCTTTCAAGGTTAGTCTTGTGGCTTTGTGGGTGGATATCAAATCTTTTTTTAGTAAAGGTGGTTGACAATTTATCTGACTGTGGTACAATGATTTTGTAATGTTTGAAAGGAGTGGGAAGTGTATAAATACAGTCCTAATACGATAGCTGGGCACAGACAAAATTCTCTGTTCTTAAAGAGAGATTATGATAGTGTTCCTGCAAATTTCTTTGTTGAGAAGATTAAGTTTGTTGAGCAGAATGTGTCTGGGATTTCTCCAGATTCAGATGCCCTTAGTTTTTATTTTGGCAATCATGTATTCAATATGATTGCGAAGGAGTTTGGGGAACATAGGGTATTGCCGTATGCTTACAATTGGATGGCTTCACAATATGTTGCTTTTGCTAACAATATTGCTGAGCGTTTGATTGCGTATACAGCAATTGTTATTGCTAGGGAAGCAAGACATGTTCATCATATAGGGGCTACTTTACAGGTTAATTTGTTTGACAATTATGGTAAGGAAGCTTCTGAGTTTGCTAAGTCTCTTAATTCAGGGGGAGAAGGCACTGCTAAAGATAGTTTTTATGCTTGCGGCAATAACGGTGCGCCAATTGGTAAGCTTGTTGGAGTTGTTGAGGGTATCTTTTCTCAAGGTAAATTTTCTAGCGGGTACGGGGGTAAGCCCTGGAGGGTCATTGCTGAGACATTGTTAAATTTGTGTCGCGGCGATATTACCGGGGAAATGTTTATTGATACTGCTTTTACTTTGGCTCACAACAATGGGCCGATGTTTAATAAAGGAATTATTTACAATAATTACAGTAGCAAATTTATTTCAATTTTGGATGTGCAGAGGTCTGGGCAGATTCCATCAGCGGTGTTTACAGATCCTTCTATAAAGGAGTTTGTTACTCCTGCATTTTCAGTATTTGTTGAGGAGACTAGGAAGGTGTTCCCCGAGCTAGTTTGTTCGGTGGATTGGGAAGCAGTTCAAAATTTGGGGTCAATAGGTAATTACGCTAGTAAGATAAAGGCTAAACCTAAAGTGCTTTCTGAGTTTGAGAAATTAATTGCAAAAACAGGTAAGGCTTACAAGTTTGGGATCAATGAAACCGATGTTGCTGCGATTGTAGAGAGGGAGGGGACGGCATGAAGGATGCTGCAAGAGAGTATTTGGAGTTAGTGAACAAGGGTAGCACTAAGGGTGTTGATACGACTAAGCATACTAAAAGTGTTGGGTATCAAGGTAAGTGTTCTGACACCCACAAGCCTCTAGTTATTAAAGAGGGTTGTGTGGTGTATGGCGGCTCAGCTACTAATCCTGTGAGAAAAGATCTAGATGTTTATGTGTGTTTAGATGGGTTTGGGGACCCTTACCATAAGCACCCCTGGGAGGGAGGTACTTTAGTTTTGTATCCTATTAAAGATATGTCGGTTCCAGATACTCCAGGTAGTTTTGTGGAAATGATCGACTGGTTAGCTGAGGAGATTATTTCGGGGTCTAACGTTCACGTAGGCTGCATCGGCGGTCATGGGCGTACCGGGATGGTGCTTTCAGCGTTGGTTAAGGTTATAGCTAATGTAGACGATGCGGTAACCTTTGTCCGTAAAGGGTACTGTGAGAAGGTTGTAGAAACTTCCGCACAATCTTCATTCTTGAATAAGCATTTTGGGATTAAGATTGTAGAGGGGAGAAAGGATAGCTATTATCAGTCTTATGGCAAGTCTTATACTTCGGGCTCTTACGGGTATACCAAGCCTGCTGCGTATCATAGTACTAACTCTCACATGCCAGAAGTTGGGAACGAGAAGGTGTGGGTGCTGGAGTCGGTGCCCCATAACGGTAATATTTGGGGCACAGAGGAGTTGACTAACTCAGTGGTTGTGGTATAATGAATTCTAATTTGTTAAAGGAGTGGCAACAATGGCAGTGACGATTTTGAAGAAAGACGCTTTAGTAAAAAAGCTAAAGATTGATAAGGGCCTGCTGGATAAGATGCAACAATGGGGTCTTACCTTTTCTTTCGGGTATAAAGCTTTTACTATTTATTCTGGGGATCTATCAGTAGGTGTTGGGCATTTTACTCACCCTATACATACATTGTTGGCAATTTCAGAAAAGAGTTCGTTTCTTGTCTCAGCTAAGGAGGTTGTTGAGGCAACCTTAGGTTATGCGTTTGAGGCTATTGAGACAATGGATTATAAGGTTGATGATTCCCCAGAGGAGGGTGTAGGGGTAGGTTTAGGTGTAGCTGATACGGTAGAAGTTGCTAGCCCTGCTGAGTTTCCGATTGCATTGTTGAAGGATGTTAAATCCCTATACCAGAGAGTAAAGGGTACTAGCGATGGGTCTGTGTATGTAACTGTTGGGTTTAATCATGAGATAGCTATTGCAGCCAGGGTACATAACAAAACTGTTTCGGTTAGGGTAGAGCCCCGTATTGTGGGGGGTATCACTAACAGTGCGATAAACTTGCTTGAAGTACATGGAGTTAGTTTTAAGAAAGGGTATATGTCCGGGCATTTTACTGTATCTACGCCAGAAATGCTTAGCAGGGTGTTAGGGTCTATTCTGGTGGGGTCAGGGATTGTACTTGATACCCCAGTCCCAGATTTTTCTAAAGTGGAGGGGCTTTCTAAGTGAATCTGAAAAAGGAGTTTGAGACAGAAGGGTTGTTTTTGGGGTTGTTCAAAGATCCGGTTAAGTGGGTTCGGGTGCCGGATCTGGATAATGTTTATGAGGCTAGGTATTGTGGTATTTTTTTAGGGCAGTTTATGGTGACTCATGATGGTGTTGGTTGGGACATTGTAGAGCCAATATAAAGGAGTGGTTATGGCAAGTAGAAAAAGTGTTACGCAAGATTTGCTTTTTCCTCTGTTGGACGCTTTACAGATTACGGTTACGGTAGATCCGGTGGATTTGTCTATTCACGGTACTACTGAATTTTCATCTGAGTTTGTTAATGGGGTAACTTACAGCTTTGTTGCTAAGGTTCTTGGTGGGTATGTGGGTACCGTAACGTCTTCTGTTCTGTTACAGGTGTTGGGGGATCTATGGGTATACGCCTTTTATCGATCAGAGTCTAAAATGGTGAGCGTGGTTGTATTAGACTCTTCTAAGATTAAGTTTAATGGTAAAATATCTACAGTTATAAACCAGAAGGCATCTAATGTGTTGCGTAAGTTAAAGGCAGGCATAGTCCGCTATTACACTAGGCATGTTGATGATGGAGGCTGGAGTGAGGTTAACGAAACATGATAATAAAAAAGAGTTGGTACTGTTAACGAGTGACAATCCACAGTACCTGTTTAATAAAATTGGGCACGTAGTATCACAAAATGGAGTGAAGTGTAGGTGTGTATATGCAGGGTCTAAGGACCCTGTAATAGTGTCTGGAGAGGGTAGTTTGATTTTAGCTATGGGTATCCCTAGCCTTGAGTTGTTGGCAGGGATTGGGGTTGTCCCAAAGAATAGAACCATAGGCAGTCTAAGGACTAAGCTGTTCAATATGCCTAATGGGTCTTCTTGTATGCTCAGTTACAGTTCTGAAATAGCTAACATAGATAATGGCAAGTTCGTTGATCTACTTACAGACATAAATCTAGCGTGCAGATATTTGCTTACAGGTTCTTTGGAGCCTGTGTTGGGTAAGTATTCTTATGTGAAAGATTTTACAAAAGACATAGATGAAATATGTGCTGTCTTTGCTAAGACGGGTAAGCCTGTACGGGTAGCTTTAGACCTTGAGACGTTGGGGCTAGATTACCATGATCCTAATGCCTACATTATTACGGTGCAGATTACCTACAAGCAGGGGTATAGTTCGGTCGTTTATTTTGACTCTAGGGAGAATAGTCTTACTTTTAACGGGCGTGCTGAGTTGTGGTATCACTTAAACTTTTTTATGACTAGTCCAAAGGTTAGTTTGCGGGGGGCTAATCTTAAGTATGATCGTAACTGGCTGTCTGTGTTTTGGGGGCTAACGGAGTGTACAACGTTCAAATTTGATACGTTGTTGGTGGGGTCCCTGTTAAACGAGAATCGTAGTAACTCTCTAAACACTCATACCAAGGTGTATGTTCCCTCACTCGGGGGGTATGATGATTCATTCAATACCAAGTTTGATAAGAGTCGTATGGATCTTGTTCCAAAGAAGGAGCTACTTCCTTACGCGGGCGGGGACACCGATGCTTGTTATCAGGTAGCACAGGCTCAGTTAAAGGATTTAACCTCCGACGGTAAGCTAACGAGATTCTACAGAGAGATACTACATCCTGCGGCCATGGCTTATGAGCGGGTGGAGCAGGTTGGGTGGTGTGTAGATAGAGACTACTATGAGTTTCTAAAAGAAGAGTTGGAATTTGAGATTGAAGGGTTAGTTAAGGCTGCTAAGGAGATTGTTGGGGGCAGAATTATAGTTAAGCATACAGACCCTCACGGTAATCTAAACATTACAAAAGCTTCTCTTCTGGTGGACTACATGTTTTCTTCGATGGGTTTACGTCTAAAGCCTATTATGAAGACTGGAGTGACTAAGAAACCTTCGGCAACGATGGAGCATATGTTAATGTTCCAGGACAATCCTAAAGCTGCTCCGTTTGTGGCATTGCTGAAGGCTTACGCGAGTGCGATAAAAACCTATAACACTTATGTAGTGGGGTTTCTAAAGTGTATTCGGTCGGATGGTAGATTTCATCCTACTTACTTCCTTTTTGCCGGGGATGATATGGGGCAGGGAGGGGGTACA
>Ga0307379_10013449_pt1 | contig 10603 bp, 21 predicted proteins | sample UN2MG_FD_202237 | JGI IMG/M metagenome (GOLD analysis project Ga0307379, IMG submission 202237) | Soil microbial communities from Risofladan, Vaasa, Finland - UN-2 | ecosystem: Environmental > Terrestrial > Soil > Coastal area > Acid sulfate soil | place: Finland: Risofladan, Vaasa | collected... | reverse complement strand
AAAGCGCCGCCTTACGCGGCGGCCGCACTTCGAGCCGCACGTACTGAAGGTCGCCCTGCCGGCGCCAGCGCGCCTTGTTCGTTTCCGTCATAGCGACCCCGTGCCGCGCGTGAAGTCCGGCAGTCGGCGCGCGCCGTCGAGCGGCGCGAACAGGTGAAGGCAGAACGGGTGAATGTTCACGTACTCAACCTCGCGCGGCAAGACCGACACCGCCCAGCGGTCACCGAGAAATAGCTCCTTGGCGCGCCGCATGTCGCCCCAGCCTGGTGCGCGTCGCGGATGCGCAACCGACAGATGGAGCCACGCGGAGCCGTCGTCCTCGAAGGACGTAGACACGATGGCCGTGAACCCGCGCCGATGCGTGTAGCTGGCGCCGTCCTCAGACCGCCGGACCTGTCGCCAGTCGGGCGGCAGGACAGCGGGCGGCAGCCAGCCGACGACGCGCTCGGCCTTCGCTTGCGCCTCGTCAATTCGCTGAAAAAATGTCGTGGTCGTCATCGTCTCGCATCCCTTCCAAGTTGGTAGCCGACAAAGCCCGCGAAGCCGGACCAGCCGAAGATGAGCAGCAGAATCTCTACAACCGTGAACGTCATCGCCATACTCCTCGCGCGAGCAGCCGCACGTCGGCGAGCCTCGCGTTGTCAACCCGCCACCCGACGAACCCGCGCATCGCTAGCACGTCCGGCGGCAGCTCGCCGAACCACACCGGATAGTCGTTGAGCGACACCCTGAGACTCCGTCGCTCGATGACGGCCGCGAGCGAATACGACGCGCCGTGGGTCGGCCGATGCACCGGCATCGCGTTCCCGTCGAGCGTCGTATAGCCGGCCGCCCCGCACTCCTCGTGGCCAACGAGCCCGGGGTTTCGCTTCGCCGCGACGACGATGGACGCGGCGCCCATCGTCCACCGCCAACAGGCGTAGAGGACGTTACAGCCATCGGCCACGCGAAGCTTGACGCAGACCTGCTCGCGGACCTCGCCCGACGCGAGCGGCCGCAACTCGTTCGTTGGTCCCAGGTAGCGAAACATCAGCGTGGCGTCGTCGCCGGCCGAGCCCGGCGCATCGGCGCGCGTCGCCGGGTCTTCGACGACACCCCCGGCTAGCATCTCGCCGCTCGTCACGAATAGCCTCATCTTGTCCCCCTGAAGTGGTTCGCGTGCGGACACGTCGCGAAGTGTGAAACGTAGAGCGGGCCGACGCGCTCGGCCTTCGGCACGACGCGCCCATACCACTCGGTCGAGACGACGCCGCGCTTGCGCTCGATGGTTCCGCCGAGCACTGGCACCGCGTCGAGCGGATGCGGCTTGCCGCGCGGGCTCGCGTTCGAGACGAGCATCACCCAGAGCATCAGCTCGCCGCACTTGCGGCACCGCGCCTCGCTACTACCACCAGCCATAGAAGTCCCCGAAGACGAGCACCGAGCCCGCGAACGCGAACGCGAGCGCGGTCCGCGCCGCGAGCCGTCGCCGCCACGCACGACGCGCCGCCGCGATGGCGCTCTGGTTATGCGCGAGCCAGCCGCCCGCGAGCACAGTCGAAAGTCGTCTTCCCGTCGTCATCTGAACTCCCCCGTCGTTATGCAGTCGAGCAAGCTCCTCAGCGGTCGCCGTCGAGGCCTTCACCGTCTCCTCCTCCGTAAGTCCTCGCCGCTCGCCGGCCTGATGCGCCCCACCAGTCGCGACGCGAGCCGCTCGCCGTATCGCGTGAGAATGTCTGCCGGCGACAGGTTGGTCGTCACGACAAGGCCGCGCCCGTCGGCGACGTAGTGGTCAAAGACCTCCTCTGCACGCGACACGAACGCGCCCTTGTTGTCGGCGTACTCGGCGCCCAGGTCGTCGAGCACCATCACCCGCCACAAGTGTGCCCAGTTGGTTCGGAGCGCGCCGTCGAACGAGGACGCCGCCGCGAACGCGGACGCCCGCATGAACCCGCCGGGCAGTGCGCGATGGCGCCACAGCCACGTAACCGCCGCGACCGTCTTGCCCGTGCCCGTGGACCCCGACAGCACGAGGACCTCGTTCTGGCCAAGGTCGCCGAGTTGACGCATCGCGACCTTGCCGTGGTCGAGCGAGTCGGTATCGGTCACCAGCCTGAGCGTCTCCCTGGGCGTGCCGAACCGAACCAGCGAATCCCAGGCGAGCCGACGCTCGATGTCGAGCGAGGCCCGCGCCTCACACTCGAGCGTGTCCTGAACCGCGGCGTCGCGCGCGGCCCACTCGTCGTCGGTGTACTTGGCGACCAGCACCTCGGCAAGCGCGGCGTAGTCGGGCATCACGTCGGCCACCGGCGCCGTCCGCTTCAAACGCGGTGCCGGTGACGCCGCGCCCCGGTCCTCGTCGAACCCGTCGGCGGCGTCGAGCACCGACGGCCAGAACCCGTCGCCGCTCACGTCCGCGCCGCCTCGGCGGCCATCGCCGCCTCGTCCACGACGAACTTCCCGAGGCGGTCATCCCAGGTGCCGAGCGCGCCGTCAGGTACGTCTCGGCACAGGTGGTCAAACTCCTCTCGCGTCGCCGGCCGACCGTGTCCCCCGTTGACCGCCACCGGGGGCGCGAACTTGTCCCAACACGACGTGAGCATCCCGAGGTCCGGGGTCGTTGGCCATCCGCCCGCCGCCATCGCGAACATGCGGTCCGCCCGGACGAGGGCCTCCTCGAGGTCCGCCCGTTTCAGAATGCCCCTCACCAGTCGGCCTTGCTTGGCGCCCCACGTCGGCCGCGCCCCGGACCGCGCCGCGGCGAACCGTCGGTCGAACCCGTCGACGAATCTCTGGTGGTCCGGGCTGGGGGGCTTTCGGTCAGGGCTCGCTTTCGGCCGCCTCGGGGCGCCGGAAGCCACGGCGTCCTCATTTGCGCTCTGACGGGCGGCGACCTCGGGCCTTACGCTCCTTAGGGCCGACCCGTCCCCGCCCAGCACAGGCTGAACCAGGACCTCCTGGGCACCCTCGGGCGCGGCGACGGCCGCCGAAGGCGGGTCGCCGCCCGTAGCACCCGGAAGGAGCGAAGCGACTGGAGGGTGCGGAGGGCGTGCAGCTAAGTAGTTACCTTGAGCGTTCGGTGGGGCTTCGGCGGCGCTTCGGCGTTTGTTCGGTCCCCGCTTCGGTGGGGCTTCGGTGGGCGCTTCGGCGTTTGTTCGGTCCCCGCTTCGGTGGGGCTTCGGTGTTGGTTCGGTGGCCTGGTCCGGCGGCCGACGAGGAGCGTTGCGCGCCCCGACGGGGACCGCTGAACCGAGTTTACGACGCGCTGCGACACTCGCTTGTCCGCCGGCGCGCCCTTTTTCGCGCATCCGCTCGCGGTATTCTTCCTGACGCCCTCGGCGTTCGCCGAGCCATCCCGTGCGGCCCTCACAGCCTCGAATCCGAATGCCCTCGGTGACGACCTCGCCGAGCTCGCACGCCTCGAGGAGCGGGCCGGCCGCTCCGATGTCGACGTCAAGCGAGGTCGCGACCGCGAGCTCGGCCAGGACGTTCGTTTCCTGATCGGTACAAAGCCCCCACAGATACGCCATGCGACCGATGGCATCGAAGCGTGGAATTTTCAGAATCCTCGCCAGTGCCTTGAACCTCGGGTCCGTCCACACCGCCCCCGCAATCGTCACGCTCACTGGCATCGTCGTCCCCCCCGTGTCGTCGCTGTCGTCGTGCGTTAATCCCATGATTCCGCTCCGACCACGCCATCGGTCAACTTCGCGATGCGTGTCGCCATCGCGCGCTTGGGCGGCCTGTTGCCGCGACGCCAGCCGTAGACCGTGCCGATCGATACGTCGAGCATGAGCGCGACCTCCTCGACGTGGATGCCGCGCACGCTCATCCACACCGCAAACGGGTTCGGCGTCGGCACGTCCGGCAATGGTGCGCGCGGCCGACCCTTCGGCGGCGGCCGGCGCTTCGTCTGGGTTTCCTCCTCCTCCTCCTCCGTCGTCGTCGTCGTCGTCGGTGCTCGTCGGCGTTTCGTCGGCGACGTCGCGGTCGGTTTCCGTTTACGCGGCTTACGAGCCGCGGCCCTCGGTTTCGTCGGGGTTGTCGTCATCATGGCCACGCTATATCAACGGCGCATGACATTGGTAATTCGCGGGCCTCCTAAAAAATAGCAAAATGACCCCCAGGCGCCCTAAACGCCGTCTCCTGGCCAATTTCAGCCCGGCGCCACGGCCCCCCAAAAGGCCCAATGTCACCCCCCGGTCATACGTTCCGCCCGCGTCCGAACGAGACGGACGAACGATTGAAAGGACCACCACGAATGCAGACCCTGACGAACAGCCAACGGACGTGCTTTGCGCGATGCCACCGCGAGCACCATTACGCCTACGAGCTCGGCATCCGACCGCGCCTCGTCCCGCACGCGCTCGGGTTCGGCTCGCTGTTCCACGCCGGACTCGAGGCCTGGTGGCGCGCGCCCGGCCACGACAAGGACGACGCGCTCGACGACGCGCTCGTCGCGGTCGAGTGCGCCTACGACGCGCAACTCGGCGACGACACGGAGCTTGACGCCTACGACGTCATCCGAGCCGAGGAGTTGCTCCGCGGTTACGATGCGCGCTGGGGCGGCGCGCTCGCCGATGGCGAGCTCGCGGTACTCGCCGTCGAGCGCGAGTTCGAGTGCGCGCTGGTCAATCCCGCGACGGGCAAGCCGTCCCGCACCTGGCGCCTCGGCGGCAAGGTGGACGCCATCGTGCGCGATGCGCGCGGCGACGTGTGGGTCGTCGAGCACAAGACGACGACCGCGGACCTCGCGCCCGGTGCCGACTACTGGCTGCGGCTGCGCATCGATGGCCAGGTGAGCACGTACTTCGACGGCGTCGAATCGCTCGGCCTTCCCGTGCGCGGATGCCTCTACGACGTCATCAAGAAGGTGACCGCGAAGCCGTACCGCGCGACGCCCGAGGACGAACGTCGATACACGACCAAGGCGAGCAAGCTAAAGGACGGCACCGCGCGGCCCGCCGGGTCACTGCACGCGAACCAGCGCGAGCGCGACGAGACCGCGGACGAGTATCGCGCGCGCATCGCGGCGCGCATCGCCGAGGCGCCGGAAGCCTGCTTCCAACGCGCCGAGGTCGTGCGCCTGGACACGGACCTCAACGAGGCCCGTGCCGACGCCTGGATGACCGCCCGCGCGATGCGCGAATGCCAGCTCCAGAACGCGCATCCGCGCAACCCCGACGCCTGCGTGCGCTACGGCCGATTCTGCGCTTACTTCGATGTCTGCACAGGCGTCGACTCCATCGAGAATGACGTGCGCTTTCGACAAGTCGGTCGGACGCACGAAGAACTATCGCAGTCGAACGAGGAGACACGATGAACTTGCGAGAACTGAAACCGAGGCGACTCCGCACGGGACAACGCTTCACCTTCTATGGGCCGGAGAGCGTCGGCAAGTCGTCGCTCGCGGCCTATGCGCCGAAACCCGTCTTTATCGACGTCGAGGACGGCACCGGCAACCTGGAGGTTGTGCGCTATCCGTTCCGCGACGGGCCGCTCGGTCACGTGCCGCCGAACTACACCGCCGTGCTCGATGCGGTGCGCGCCATCGCGACCGAGCCGCACGACTTTGAGACGCTCGTCATCGACACGCTCGACCGACTCGAGGCGCTCATCTGGGCGCATATCCTCGACCGCGACAGCGGGCGCCAGGGCGCGCTCAACAAGTCGGGCAAGCGCATCGAGTCCATCGAGTCCTATGGCTATGGGAAGGGATACATCCTGGCGCTCGACGTGTGGCGCGACCTGTGCCGCGCGCTCGACGAACTGCGGCTGAAGCGCACGATGAACGTCGTGCTCCTCGGACACGCCGCCATTCGCACCTTCAAAAATCCCGAGGGCGAGGACTACGACCGTTATCACCTCCGCATCAACGACAAGGCCGCCGGCTTCATCAAGGAATGGAGCGACGTCGTCGGATTCTGCACGTTCGAGGAAGGCGGGGCGAAGCTCGATGCCGACCAACCGCGCGCAAAAGGATACTCGACCGGGCGACGACTCATCAAGCTGTCGCGCACCGCAGCCTACGATGCGAAGTCGCGCATCCCATTGCCCGACGAGGTCGAGCTCGCGGCCGCGAATCCATGGGCGCCACTGGCCGACGCCGTGCGCGTCGGCCTCGACGTTGACCCCGAGCACCTGCATGCGGCCATAGAAGCCGAGCTCGAACGCATCAACGACGACGCGCTGTCGAACCGCGTCGTCGTCGCCATGAGCCGCGCCGGCGATGATGTCGGCACGCTCGCTCGCTACCTGAACACGCTGAAAAACAAACCCGAGGTGAACCATGTCTGAACAGATTCTCGTGCCTGAGGGCTATTACGCAGCCGTTGCCGTTCCGACCACGACCGAAGACGGAACGACCGCCGTCGCGCGGTTCGCGTTGTCAAAAAATGAGACCCGCAAGGTACTCGTCGCGTTCGAGGTCATCGAGGGCGAGTTCGCTGGCCGTCGCCTATTTTGGGATGGCTACTTCACCAAGGACACCGCCAAGCGCACCGTGCAGTCGCTGCGTTACATGGGCTTCAAGGGTGACGACCTCGGCGCCGCCGAGTCGCAACCGCTCAACCAGCGCGTCTCCATCAAAGTCGGCTGGAACACCTGGGAAGGGAAAACCTATGCCCGCGTCGAGTTCGTCAACTCGCCGGGCGGCGCGGTCATCAAGCTCGCGAATCCGATGAGCGCCGATGACCGCCGGAAGTTCGCCGCGATGATGCGCACGTCGGTCGCGGGCGTGCCCGAGGTCGCGGGCGAGACCGTCGACCGCGTCAATGCGCCGGCCGTGCCCGACGCGCCGTCGAACGGCTCACCCGGTCTCGGCTGGGATGCCGACCACCCCCAGGACCCGTTCGCCGCCGCGTCGTCGGCGACGCCGGGCATGGACGACGCGCCGTTCTAAAAGGATGAAAACCAATGGCCACCACGACACAAATCGACTTCATCGCCGACGAGCGACTCACCGGCGACACCTATCGCGACCGCATCGCCGACTACGTCTATCGACGCTATGGCCTGCGCTACGGCATCGAAATCTACACCGAGGTGACGCCATGACCCGACGCCACTTCGAGCAACTGGCCGAGGCCGTGCGCATCGAGTTTGCGGCCGAGCCCGCGTTACGCGCTCGCGTCGCGCGCACGCTCGCCGACTACTGCGCCGAGCAGAACGGTCGCTTTGCGCGCGACCGCTTTTTCAACGCCTGCGGAGTAACAGGGTAGCGCAACCAGGCTACACGCCCCGTTGGGGGCCGCGAATCCGGCCTCCGAACTGCGCTCGCCCCGCCGTGAAACGGTTCACGGCGGGGTTTTTTTCAGAAAGCGCAGCAAGTGCGCGGCCTTGCGACGCAAAATAATTATCGCAGTTCCTCGTAAAAGGCGCATTATATAGGTGGTGCTTTGAAAATTAGACGGCAAGTCCCCGGGACAGAACGGGCAGTCCGCAGAGAGAATTGGAAACCGCGCGAGTGCGCGCGGTGCGGCGGCGACTACACGACGGTGATGGCGCCCGAAAGCCCGAAGGCCCGAGTGACAACGGTCCGCGCACTTCCTCTCGGTCCGAGAGCCGGCGGTACACCAAAGGTGGCCAACGCTGGGGAGCTTCACTAAGTCGCGCGACATCGATGCCGCGCGAGGGTGATGGCCCCGAATGCGAGGCCCGCCAGCCCAGGCTCAAAGGCGAAAGCCAAAGGCGAGAGAACGAAAAATTCAACGCTGCTCAGCGACGCCGTTCAAAACCGAACGGCGTCGCGACGAAGCGTCGAACACAAAACCAACCACCACGAAAACGGGAGACGAACAATGACCACCACGACGAAAACGCTCACGACCGACCGCGCTCGCGCGCACCGACTCCTCGCCGCCATCGTTGACGGCTTCACCGACGCGCCGGAAGAAGTCATCGCGGCCGTCACGCCCGCGCTCGAAAAGCTCGCGAGCGACTGGGGCTTGTCCGAAATCGTCGAACGCTGCGAGACGTGCTGGCGCTACCTTGACGACGACGACGCATCGGCCGCCACGAACGACTGTTCCGCCTGCGGCGGCGACAATCACGTCGTCGCCGAGGCGATGCTCGACGCCGCCGCCGTCGTGCCGCGCTGCGGACTCAACGCCGACCTCAACTGCCAGGCGTGGTTTTTCGGGCCGACGCGGACGCCGTTCGTCGAGGCGCACGGCATCTACATCCTTGACTGCGAGGAAGACGACGCGCACGGCGTCGCGATGTTCACGGTCGTTCGCGACATGGGCGAGGGCGACGACGGGAACACCGACTACGAGGAAATCTGGACGGGCACCAACGTCGCCGAGCTTATCAAAGTCGCGAACGCACGAGCGAAGCGCGACCTGCCCGCCGAGTAAAACGTATCGGAGGGCGACGGCAATTCCGTCGCCGCCCTCAATCCACCGACCGAAAGGAAACGAACATGGCCACCACGAAGAAGAACACGAAGTCCGCAACCGCGACCACCAGCGCATCGAAGACCGGCGCGCCGAAGCGAACGAAGAAGGCGCCCGCGAAGAAGAAGACCGAGATGAAGAAGTATTGCGGCCGATGCGAGCGAACGCGCGCCGGCAAATTTTTCGGTTCCAACGCCTGCCGCAAGGACGGTCTCGCCGACTGGTGTAAGGAATGCTACGGCGCATGGCGCAAAGCGCGCAACGCCTAACCAAGCCGACTTCCGAAGCGCGAGGGGTGAGCCGCCGACGTCGTCGGTGCTCACCCTTTCGCGTTCTCAAACTACTCGAGGACGAAAACAAAATGACCGACCAACATCCACCAAAGCGAACGACCGAAACACTTGTCCCGCGACTGCTCGCCGCCGCCATCGACCACGCCGCGACGCTCGCCGGCATCAACGCAGCCGAGGACGAAATGCGCTTCCTCCCCGTAGACACGCTCGCGACCGATGAGACGTTCTGTTGGCGGCTTTACGACATCGTCGCCGGCGATGATTATTGGGTCGAGACTGGCGACGGGGACGACGGCGAGGTGTGGGCGCGAACCATCAGCGACGCCGACATCAAAGCGGCCGCCAAGTGGAGACTCGGATGATGCTTCACCGGCTGGCCCGCGCGGTCGTCGAGACCGTGACCGAGTGCGAACCCGCGACCGAGACGCTCATCCATCTCGCGCTGCAGTCGTCGCTCGGCATGACGCACGCGCACTGCACCGACCTCATCAACGCGCTCATCGCCGCCGGCTTCATCCAGCGCGACGCGAACTACCAACTGTCTGTGACCGCGAAAGGCAAAACGATATGACCGTTAAAAAGCCACGTCGCGCGGCGGCCGCCAAAGGCGTCACGCTCGTGCTCAACAAGCGCCAGGCCGCCGTCCTCGAGGCGGCGCTGGAGCATCACGTCGAAGTGTTCCTTGACCTCGGCGACATGAAGGCCGTCGATGCCGCCGAGTCAATCCTCGGCGCGCTTGAAGAAAGTCGGGCGCGTGGGGGCGCGACGTTCGTCCGTCGTCACTGCGGCTGCGGCGAGGTCATCTCAACGTCGTGCGTGGAGTGCGGAGGAGACATCAGCCAATGACCAACGTCCGACTCCATGAGCGGCTCGGCGTCAATGCGCGCGTCGAAACGTGCTCGCGTTGTGGCGCCGAGACTGGCAACATCCTATTGCTCGGCGACGCTAACTATAGGTCGCGATGCGACGCCTGCGACGCGACGGTCATCGACCGCCACGAGCGCGGGACCTGCCCGAACTGCAAGCGACGATGTCGCGCGCTCGGCGAGCTCGGTGACAGCGAGCGCGTCGTGTCCGGCGTCTGCGATGCGTGCGCCGAACGCCAGCGCGCGTGCGACGAGGTCGTGCGGGCGGGCGGCGTTTACTGGCGCTGCTCGGCGTGCGGCTCGGCCGGCGCCATCCGTGACTCGGACCTAGCGCGCGCCGTGCGCGCCGACGCCGACGCCGCTCCACCGAAACCATGCGGCATCGAGTTTGATGCCGCGACGTGTCCCGCCTGCACAACCAAGGAGAACGAACGATGACAACGAGAAAACGAAAGACCGCCGCCGCTACCACCGAGACGACAGCCACCACGACACGACGCGAGGCGACAGCGACGGCGAAGAGCGGCGATACTAGCACGCCGCTCCGACAATGCCGCAAGTGCGGCAAGCGTCGCCGTGCGTCGAGTTTCTATCACAACGCCGCGCTCGCGGACGGTCTGACGCCGTGGTGCCGCGACTGTCTTTGCGCCTACTACACCGCGCGCCGCGACGCACGACGCGAGGCGAGCCAGTGACGCCCCGGGTCCTCGTCCGCAAGGACATCGTCAAGGCGCGAAAGGAAGGTGTCGCATGGCCGACGCTCGCCGCGCAGTACCAGTGCTCAAAGTCGAAACTCGCATCATTCATTGCGAGTGGCGAAGATAGGCGCGAGCTTCTACCGCGCAATCGACGGCGCGACCTCGTTGCCGACGTCGAGCGTGCGAACCGCGCTCTGACGTCGTCCCCCGACGTCGTCGTCGAGTCGGGCGCGATGCCCGCGGTCAGCGCCCTCGTGCGCGCGATGCGCAAGCACGGCGTTGACCGCGTCGTCGTTGACCTCGTCACGGGGCACTTCGAGCTGCGGACGACGACGCGCCACGAGCTACCCGTCGAGGACGACCGATGACGG
>Ga0307379_10013446_pt1 | contig 10604 bp, 23 predicted proteins | sample UN2MG_FD_202237 | JGI IMG/M metagenome (GOLD analysis project Ga0307379, IMG submission 202237) | Soil microbial communities from Risofladan, Vaasa, Finland - UN-2 | ecosystem: Environmental > Terrestrial > Soil > Coastal area > Acid sulfate soil | place: Finland: Risofladan, Vaasa | collected... | reverse complement strand
TCGATGGAGGTGGTGGGCGCTCGCTGCGCTCGCGCCTGTGAAGGGAGCGACTCGGTTGAAGACCCGGTTGACCCTTCAGACGAGAAACAAAGGACTTACGTGCCTGACGACACTCAACCTGCTGACCCATCAGATCTTATGGAAGATCCACCTCAGAAGCAGCCGAGGAAGAACCCTCGGCAGAAGCGAGGAGTCTCTGACGACATTCTCGGTCGTCCTCCTGGGAGGGGTCTGAGGAACGCAGGGAAGCCCCCTCACGGCACGAAGGTGATCCAAGCGGGTGATCCACCCACATGGAAGCCGAAGGACGTCCTGAGCCTTCTCAGAGGCGAGATCGAGGCGAAGTACGGGGCAGATGCCGTCAAGGTCATGCCCATGTCCCTGACCGGGGCAGATTCCGGCAAGGTCAAGAACGCGCTTCTGAACAAGTACGCACCCGACGTGGTGATGGCCATGATCCGAGTTCTGGTTTGGGACTGGGAGGTTGCCCGCACTGCTTGCTTCCCGTTCCGACCCCAGGTGAAGTACCCCACCGTCGAAGCGCTGGTGCAGTACCAGGAGACTCTCGCGGCAGCTACTCAGACAGGTCTCAACTACGACGGTGCGGTTCGAGGAAACCGGAAGACCTTCGCAAGTCGCTACTTGGCTAACGCCAAACCATCTGCTGCCGCGAACGATCCCTTCTGATCGAGGGTAGAACCTCATCAGAGGAGCAGCGATGAGTCGGATGCGAACACTCAGGAAGCAGGCGCCAGTTCTACTGGAGGCTACGAAGGAAGCGCTTCGGTATCTCCTTCGTCAGGATCCTCACACGCTGGAATCCGAGGAGAAGAAGCGTCAAGACCTCATGGCCGTGCTGAAGCAGGCCATCGATGCCGCCGAGCCTCCGGTCTTTGACGAACGAGAGACTTCGATGCGTTTGGTGATGACGCCTGCCTCATGGAGAGCGTTGGACAAGATCCTGACCGAGCGTGCGGACAGGAATCGAGACGACAAGATGGTTTACGACGCGGTCCACGAAGGTCTGAAGGAGAGCAAGCAGCGGATCTATGTCACTCTCCCGATCAATCACGTCGTGCTGCGTCGCCTGAAGTTCATCTTGAGCCACACTTCCACCTCGGATCAGGAGAAGTCCTTTAAGCGAATGGCTGCTGAGATCGAGAAGGACGGACTCTCAAAGAACCCAATGGAGATCCTCGCGCAGATGGGGCTCTGACGGTTGAATCACCTTCACGCGTCTTAGGAACGAATGGCCAAGCGATACCGAGAGTTCAAGAGGATCAACCTCACCGCGAAGATAGCTCGGTTCGTTCGAGAGTCGCTGGTCGACAAGACCTTCAACGATCACTACGCGAAGTGCCACCCGGACTTGGATACCTTTCCGGTGTGCTCCCATACCGTGAGTCAGTCACTTCAGGTTGCACGGCTGGTCGAAGCGCAGATCACGGTAGGGAAGAAGCGCGGCTACCTCGACATTCCCTGTCCTTGGTTCCAAGCGAATCCGCAGGCTCACATCAATCTTCTCGACACGCTGGTCTCACGGCTCAAGAGCTTCGCGGAGAAGATCAAGAATCCTCGAACCCAGGCTGCGACCCTTCGGATCTGCGAGGAGGTAGACGCCTACGCGCACCGCAACGCGATGGAGGTCATCGCCGAGCAGGTGGTGGACGTCGACTTCGAGGGCTAACCCTCGATCAAAGTCTCGGGCGTGTCCTTCGTCGGGACGTAGACGTTCAGGAAGTTCATGGGGATCCGGACGGATCCGTAGTCAGCGCACGCCGCGCAAGTTCCGAGCTTCGGGACGCGGCAGTCCGGGCAGGGGATCACCACGAACGAGCCCGCTGAAGTTCCCCCAAGAGGAGAAGAAAGCTCCACCGGCGGCGTGGGATCCAAGATCTCCACGTTCGCCGGCAGACAGTTCTCGCAGTAGACGTTGCCGTCGAGAAACTTCTTGAAGCGCAGCCGACCGAGAGGATTCTCAGCCGACTTACACTTCACGCAGGTTCGCATAGGCATGGGCCTACTCCGTTAGGTGTCCGATCAGCCGCGCCTGGCAGTCGATCACCCTCGTCTTGAGGATCTCTGTCTGAGACTTGAGCATCCTGGACAACATCGCCAACCGCTCCAAGTCGCCTGCCCGATGCGCTTCGGCCAGGTCAGCCCAGGTTACATCCTCGATGCTTCCCCCGTTACCTGGAGTTCCGGTGACGTCATCAAGCCGCAATCGCGCGGGGGTTGGCAGATCCGGCGTTTGATGAATCAGCGGTGGCGGCAGGACCAGGACGCCACCTTCGTCCTTGAGGTGAGTCAGGCAGACCTTCTTGGTGTTGGACCGCCAGCCCATCTTCTTGTCCTTGCGGCTGGACTTCGCGTCGGCGACGAACACCGCCAAGCCCACGCACCAGTCGCCGGCACAGCGACCTCCCTTGTTGCACTTGACCGGACCCTTCGAGGTCACGATCATCGTCTTTCCTCGCAGCTTGGCTTGGCCGAAGCTCTCCGCTACGACTACCGGGGTTCCCCGGGTCAAGCGCTGCTGCATCACCTTGTTCACCGTCTGAGCAGTCACGTTTAGACCTCCTTCGGTCTTGGTTTCTGTGTTCATCTACCCTCTTTCCCGTCATGTCGGTGAGGACTACCGTTAACTTTCCGCCCTCGTGCCTTACACAAGGGCGGAAATCTGTCGTCTTAGTAAAGGGCTCCCGCCTCGGAGAGGAAGACCCACACCTGGCACCCGGCGTTGTCTTTCAGGTCCCCGAAGAAGATCCGGAAAGCCGTCTGGGCGTTGCCGTTATCGGCGAGGTGTCCGTGCGCCTTGGTCCGGCAGATCCTCTTCCACTCCGCACAGTATCCCTTGAGAACGCCCTCGATTTGCTTGTCGTAGGCGTCGCCGAGGTCCCACTTGGACTTGCGGACCACGTTCAGCTTGCCGAGCCACTTCTCGGTGAACTGCGCGCAGCGCTTCGTGGAGCTATCGGCGTGGAAGCAAGGAGCCTCCAACTCGACGGGCTGAAGCCCGCGCACCTCTCGCTCTTCGACCTCTTGCACCGCAGAAGCCAGCGCTTCCATGGCGTTGACCTCGCGGTAGCCTCGCTGCTCCTTCTTTCGGAACTGCTCCACGCAGGCGCTCTTGGCTGCGCCGAAGGAGTAGGATCTGCCCCGCTTCTCCTGCCCGGCGGTGCCGATGCGGCCCCAGCGGAAGATCCACTCAGCCTTGCCGTCGGACTCAAGCTCGATAGCCTCGACCTCGTAGAACTTGTTGTTGGTACCGGCCTTCTTCTCACCGTACCGGGTGAAGCGCCTCAAGTCGTCCATGTTGATCCTCCTATGGTATCTACCCGCTTCTCTTGGTAGTCCGTCAAAGGTTCTCCGCTTCCACCCGTGCTATAACTGGGGTCATCATGCCGCCAAAGACCGAGCCAACCTTCGACTTGGAAGCAACCTTCAAGTCGATCCTCGAACAGCCAGACACGGTGATCCCTGCGGAGGATTACCCAGTGGATGGGGAATTCAACGCAGAGCAGCGCGCGACTCTTCAGAAGGTGCTTGAAGCCGAGCTTCCCTCTCCTGAAGAGATCGAGCAACGAGCAAAGCGCGCGGCACATAACGCAGAGATTCAGAAGAAGCGCGACGAGAAGCAAGCCAGGAAACGCGCTCGTCGTGAAGCTCAAGGTAAGAAACGGCGCAGGAGAAGGTGATGCCCAAAGCAAAGTCGAAGGCTAAGAAGAAGTCGAAGAAGGCTGCGGCTAAGAGGACCGTGACCTGCGGGAAGTGCAAGGAGCCGGGGCACAACTCCCGCTCATGCACAGGCGCGCGGAAGATCACATCCTCGAAGGACATCCCACCGCCTCCGATCAAGCCGGGCACCAAGACCAGGCTCACCAAGCCAGACCTGGTGGAGCCCGCGAAGCGCATGTCCACCGTCCCCAAGCGCGACGCGCCGACCGCCGACACCAGCGGATCACAGGCTGCGCCCTACCGCTGCGTGACATGCAACGCCGTTGCGATCCTGGTGATCGTGAGGGTGAAGGACTACGACGCCTCCTTCAAGAAGAAGAAGGAGATCTTCAAGGGCGAGATGCGCTGCGAGAAGTGCATGAACAAGCCCATTCCCAGCGACCTGATCCTCAAGTGGGGCGCTGCCCCCGGGGAAGTCGTTGAGATCCCCGAAGACGATGCCTAGGAGTTCAGGCGGTGCGCAGCAGCTTCGACGCGGAGATCGTATCCGCATCGTCAACGACTGCTACCGCCACTACCTTCGCGGTCTTGAGGGCTCAGTCACCTGTGTCCTGCACCACGCTGTGATCGTGGCGCTCGACAACGACCCTGTTCAACAGCAGAGAGTGCTCGGGACCAACACAGCACGAGGAGTGGACCAGACCCAGGGCATGTCCGCCCCGAAGCTCCCAAACGTCGCTCAACGGCAGTTCATGTTCAACGAAGTCGAGAAGATCCCGCGATGACAGACTTCAGCGATCCTTCCTTTGCGGGAGGAGGGCGTCGCCGTCCTGCTGGGAGACCAAACCCCAAAAAGGGCACAGACAGTCTCAGCCATCTCAACTTCGCCAAGGGTACGCGGATCAAGGTGCTGGAGGACAACGGCAAGCGAGGTCTCCTCGGACTCGAAGGCGTTGTTGTGCAGAGCTTTCCAGGCAGCGTGGTGGTAGAGCTTGAGAATGATCCGCTTCTTCGGCATCGAGCGAACATGCAGGGCGGGTTCGAGCGTACAAGGCGCCAACCTCAACGTCACTTCAGGGTTACAGAGGTCGAACGAATTTCGAGCCCGCGGGCACAATGACCGGAAGCCCTTTTGTTTGTCCAACTTCAATCCCTCTAGGTACATAGGTGAGGAGGATCCGTGGCGATCTACGATCAAGAGATTCGAGTCAAGCGACGTGAGCGTGCTGAGGAACTGCTTCGACAGGGACTCAAGACGAGACAGATCGCTGAGCGCACTGGGTTGACCACGCGCTCGATCCTCCGACTCAAGAAGAAGTTGGAGAGCACCTATGTCGGAGCCCAAGCCGAGCACGCTCAAGTCTCATAGGCGTCGAAGCCCGATCTTCGTAGACGAGCCGATCCAATGGCACCTGCGTCACGGACGACATGACCGTTGTCCGTGGTGTGGTCTCCAGGAACTCGAACGGCGTGGGCCCAAGAAGAGGATCTGCGCCAACAATGCGTGCGGAGCTACCTTCGAGATCTCTGTTTCTCAACGCGACTGGCAAGACAGCAAGCTGCTCGGGTTCGAGGACAACTTGAAAATGAGCGGATCAGAGGAATTGTTCAACATCACGCCGAGGGGCGACGCGATTGAGGTCTACACCCTCAAGAACGCTCAGATTCGAAGCGATAGCGGGAGAGCTTACACCTACTTCACTCGATTTGCCTTGAGGTTGGACAGGACGGTCTTCTGGCACCGCCAAGGGAAGCTCCCAGAGCGTGACGACGCGCAGCCTGTGTGCGCCGGTGGGTCACCTTACTGGCGCGAGATCCTCAGCCTCGTGAAAGAAAAGGTCTGGGTTCCAGAGGAACCCCTCAACGCAATGGAGGTGATCGCAAAGGCGTACGGGACTGACGAGCCCATGTTCGCTATCATGGGCGCGTGATCTCCTTTGCAGCCAAGCTCCGTTCGGGCCAACAGTTCCTCGGCCTCGGCCTCTCCGAAGCTGATCTGGTCCGCCTCAAGACTGGGGAGCCAGTGGTCCTAGACCTCGCCTCTGTGGGTGTTGGTCTGTGGGTCAAGGAAGCGGACGGTTCTCGAACCTTCCTCCAGCCACGCGACTCCCACCTTCTCGTCATGTGCGGCGATCAGCCTGAAGACATCGGAGCGCTCCTCAAGGTTGATCTCTCCCAGTTGAAGAAGACTGGCTTTGCCTCAAAATCCACTTGAATCGAGTCGTAAGCCTCGTTGGTTTCAACCCAGTTATGCCCGCTTGCCGGCTTTATAGGCAAAGCCAAGAAGACATGATGGCAGCAGTCGCGTTCGCGCCCGGTGTCTTCTACGAGTGCAAAGGTAGGACGGACTTCCGCAAGGTCGATGTCGTACCAAATGGCGCGTTTGATCTCGCGCCCGGCGACCTCGTTCGCTGCTCTGACGTCGTGTTCAGACGAGGCGGCAAGGGTCGTGGCCGCTACGCCAAGCTCCACTACAGGTGGGGTGAGAAGGATCTAGTTCTCTATCACCGCGTGAGCAAGAACAACATCGGTTCGGGTGATTGGGAAGAACTCAACGAGATGATGGTCCTCGCCCTGGCGGACGTCTTACCATTGGACTAGAGTCAGCCCTACGCCCCTAGCAACCGAGCCCGCTGAAGTTCCCCCTGGTCAGGTGAGGATGTCTTCAACCCCTGTGATACCGAGCCCGCTGAAGACCATGCACATGGCTAAGCGGAAGATCCAGCAGCACCACGGGTGGGAGGGTTGTCTTCCAGTGGGTGACCCAGGGGATGGGTCGGGGTTTCCTTACGGGGGATTCTGGGAGGTCGAGGGCTACTACCAGTTGAGCAGGTCGCTGACTATCGAGGCTTCCGCTCCAACCTCGGCTAATGCAGAGGGATCGGTTTGTGAAGTCTTCGACCCACCGCTTGTGTTGCCTGCCGACACTTACTATCTATGCGAAGCCGTCGAAGATCGCCCAATGTGCAGCGATGACGACTTCGTCTCGACAGGTCTTTTCGTTACACTACGCGCCCTCCACCCAGTGGATCAGCGGATTGTCCGCGTGAGGATCTGGCCTCACTCAATGTCAGGGTTCTCCTCTGTGGAGAACGCTATGGAAGTCATCGCACTCGCAGCAACAGGACTTACTCTGTGACAACAGCTACTCAGACCCGCCCCAAGAAGAAGAAGAAGGCAGCAGCCAAGAAGGACCCTGGAAAGACCAAGAAGCCCAAGTGGTCTCTTGTCACCTTCGCCAAGATCGAGAAGTGGCGAGTCAAGCTCGGCTTGTCCAAGTCCGGCATGGCTGAGGCGCTCGGTGTCACGAACTCCACGTTCCACAACTGGCGTCGTGGCACGACCGTCCCCCACCCCAACCAGCAGGAGGAGATCGTCCAGCGCATCGATGCACTGGAGAAGAACGCCGGTTCCAGCGAGGGAACGGGAGCAGTCCCCAGCAAGGGCCGCAAGCCGAAGAAGGCTGGCCGACAAGGAACGAAGCGAACCGGCACCGAGAACGCGAGCGTTTCTGGTGACGGAACCGACGGCCTCAACGGGAGCGGAGAGGGCGGCAGCGGACGTGCATCCCTGGCTCGCACCAACGGATCCGCTACCCGGCCTCCCCATCAGGGTGTAGTGCCACCGGGTACTCTTTTGAGTCATCCGAAGGTTCTCCGCGCCGACATCGCAGACATCACCGTCGCCTTCATCCAGTCGCAGAAGAAGGCGGTATCAGCGGGCTCAGTCGTGGAGTTCGTTCGGAGTCTGCGCGAGGTGTTGTAGCGGAGAACCTTCCGCGACACCGATAGAGAGACGGACAGAGAGGGCGATCCCAGCGTGGGGTCGCCCGCTCTGCATCTATCGGAGTTCGCCGCGCGTGGGCGCGGAGAACCTTGTCTCCCCTCGCTAGAGAGACAAGTAACAAGGGAGGATCAGCATGATCTATACGAACGACATTTCCACCGACAGCCAGTTGCACCCTCTGGTGCAGCTTGCGCTGTTCAACGCCGCAGTCGCCGCCGAGGCGGGGCATACCGTCACGGTCTGCCTCACCGCGCCCAAGGTGACCGACACCGCACCGCGTATCGGTGGCGGGCAGGACTACATGTCCCTGCCTGGTGTCTCGCCTGAGACGCAGATCGGCACCCTGAGCGTCCACCGCTACGTGGACAACGCGGGCAACCGCAAGCTCGACCGGGTGGACGGGCTGTATTTCAAGGTGAAGTCGATCACGCGAGCCAACGGGTTCCGGCCCTACGGCTGGGCGAGCATTCGCCCCTCGCAGATCACCGGCTTCATGCAGCTTGGTGTCGAGTCGCCCGAGCCTGAGATGGCTACGGCTGCTCTCGCCCAGGCTGCCCAGGCCCAGGCCCCCACCGTGGGGGCCTAGGCCATGACCCTCAACTACATCGTGAAGCTCATGCGCTGCTCAGGTAGTCGAGACGCCTCCGTTCCCTGCTCCTCCGACGCGGAGGTGCTGGAGGTCGTGAAGGACTGGCTGGACGGCACGCTGGATGTGGAGCACTACATCAAGATCGAGCGTACCGAGCAAGCGGACGACGGTCTGTCCGAGGTTCGGCAGGAACGGGATCGCTTGCTCGCGGTCCTCGATGCTTGCGGCGGTCGCAACATCGATGTCGCAGAACAAATCGACGAACTCAACAGGGAGTTGGGCGAGTCCGAGGACGAGGAGGAGAACTGATGGGTTTCACGCACTACTGGAGTCGTGGGCAGGCCGAGATTCCGCTCGACCTGTGGCAGCAGGCTCTCGCCAAGATCCGCCCCATTGTGGCCCAGAACAAGGCGCTTCTGAGCGACATCGAGGTCAGCGACGAGCGGATCTTCTTCAACGGCTGCTACGAGACGTTCCACGTCGAGCGCGTTCTCAGCCCCGAGGCGTTCACGTTCTGCAAGACCGCCCAGAAGCCCTACGATCCCGTCGTGGTCGCCTGCCTGGTCATCCTCGCCACGACCCTCAAGGGTGAGGATTGCGGCTTCGCCTGGTCGTCCGATGGTCGCTGGCCGAAGGAGCACGCGACCGGACTGGAACTGAGCGGAATCCCACTGGCCGAGGCCGTGGGGCCGTCACGATGAGCGACATCACGCCCGTTCCAGGCGTCGAGATCGCTGTTGGTGGCGACGGCTCCGGCGTCTACATCTCCGACGAGCACGGGGAGATCGTCTGCTGGGTCTACGATGAGATCGTCGAAGATCCTGAGGCGTGGACCGCATCGCTTCACGCCGTTGCGCTCGCTGCAAGCGGACAGTTTGCCAAGATCCGCGAGATGATCGGCAAGCCAGCCAAGCCTTGCGGTCCCGAGGTTGGATGGTGCCGCGAGCACGAGAAAGAGCACTTTCTCAACGCTGACGGTTCCTGCCACGAAAGCTAAACACAACTAAGGCTCCACTCCTTACCGGCTACGGTCGAGGTCGGTCAGAGGCGTTGTGAAGTGCGGGAGCCGGTCAGATAGAGGGATCGCTGACTCATGGAACGCGAACGACGTCAATCGACACAGGGCGGGGAGGGGCTTCGGCCCCTCCTCGCCCGAGCCTTTTTTTGTGCCCACATCAGGTCGCCTTAACCGACCAGTGATGTAGGGGTTGGCGCGGAGAACCTTTGCCGACCCCGATGGAGAGGCGTGTAGAGACCCCAACAAAGGAGAGATCATGGGAGCCCACGACTACATCTGCACGTACAAGGAAGCGGACGAGAGCAAGGTCCGCAAGCTCTGGGAGGAGCAGGTTGAGGATGATCGCTGCGAAAGCGGCGGCGGCTCCTACGCCGGCAACGCGACCACGATGCACGGCAAGGTCCGGTTCCGTGACAAGCGGCTCGCCTCAGAGACCGAGGCGCACGATTGGCTGCTGGAGCACCACGAGAAATGGGAGGCTCCTCTGGCCTGTTCGTTCTATCTCCCGGAGGAGAAGGGCAAGCGAGAGCAGTCTGCCGTGGCGAAGGCCGAGGCGAAGCAGGTCACGGTCGAGGAGGCTCGTCTTGAGGTCGCGCAGAAGATCCAAGCCGCGTTCGTCGAGCGCAAGAGCAAGCTCGTCGCCTGCAAGGGCTGCGGCTCCCGTCTCTCGCAGGAGCACCTGACTCGGGGCTGGCGGAAGGGCAACCTTCAGTTCAATCAGCGTGGCGACGTAAAGACGTTCGCATTCGCTTCCCTTCCGAGTCTCCCCGCTTGCCCGCTTTGCAAGGCCGATCTCCTTTCGGAGTCGGACCAGAAGCGGCTCGCCACGCACGCAGCCAAGTGCGAAGCGGCGAAGCAAGCCGTTGTGGAAGCGAACAAGCCCAAGCCCGGCAAGAAGATCGGCTGGTGTGTGGGCGGATGGGCGGCATCGTGAGCGTCGAGCAGTTGAAAGAAGCCCACGGGGGAACCTGGGGTGAACACATCGACTATCCGGTCGCAGACTGGGTTATGGACGCCACAAACAACGACACGCGCCTAGGTTACTGGGAGTGGGTCGCCAACATGCTGGAAGCACGGGAGGATTCCGATGACTGACTACTGGCTCTACGTGCCCGAGGAGGACGAGGCGGGGTGTGTCGCACAGGGCGACACCCCCGAGGAGGCTCTCAAGAACGCACAGAAACTCGGCTGGTATCCCGACGCGGGTGCCGAGGTCCAGTGGTATGTGCTGGGAGAGGGCGGAACACTGATCGTAGAAAACGAGGAGGATCCCGATGCCTAAGTTCGTTCTGAGCGGTGATCGAGTGCAAGCCATCCGTGTCGTGGTCGAGGCCGCGACACGGGAGGCAGCCATCGAGGCAGCCGAAGCAGGTGACTACAAGGTCTGGGATGGACCCCACGATTCAGCATTCACGTTCGATGGGGATCCAGACGAGCACATCGAGGAGGTGGATGATGAGTGAGAGCAAGACCATCTATCGCGTCGTCTCATCCCCGTGGGAGGAGGACACGCCCTTTCCCTGGGACTACGAG
>Ga0307379_10013445_pt1 | contig 10604 bp, 9 predicted proteins | sample UN2MG_FD_202237 | JGI IMG/M metagenome (GOLD analysis project Ga0307379, IMG submission 202237) | Soil microbial communities from Risofladan, Vaasa, Finland - UN-2 | ecosystem: Environmental > Terrestrial > Soil > Coastal area > Acid sulfate soil | place: Finland: Risofladan, Vaasa | collected... | reverse complement strand
TGAGATCCTCGGCGCCTTCACCCCGGACGAATGCAAAAACTACTTCACCGCCGCAGGATATGAGCCGGAATAGATGGATAACGCTCTAAGATGCTTCAATTCTGTCTATTTCTTAGAATCGTGAAACGACGAAAATGAAGCGCTCAATTTACCAGTCCACGAAAGACAAACTGCTGACACATGGCGTTTGTAAAACGGCCGATGGAAGGTTGACCTTGTCTGATAGAACCCTTTTCTTAAAGTTCGTGAGGCTCGAACGAGCAGTTAAGCTTGAAGATTTCGAGAGTGTTCAGACTGCTGTTCAGAACATCAAAAACTATGCTGAAAGCATTGAGAAGAGGCACCTTGTGCTATTTGTTTATATGTATCTTCGTTTTTCAGATGGATCGCCGAAAGTGACGCATGCCGATGAACCCCTTGAGGGCGGCGGCTTGCGAAGGGTCTTGGACTATCGGCGGGAAGTTACACCGAACGCGAGGTTGATAGCCGATTGGGCAGGTGTTTGGTATAAACGCAACTCACCAGCTTTCTTTCGAGCGCTCTATGCAGACAAATAATTGCTCCAAAAACTGCCAAGTACGAAAATTACAATGACCGCAAAGTCCGCGTTGATGCCGTCGGTAGCATGCGTTGCGAAAGCTCGCTCTGAGCCCTTTGCGGACCTGCACCATCCATGCACCCGGCCCGGAACCAAGGGCGTAGCCCGCCGGGTCGCGCCCTTCCTCCCCCAAGGGAGGGCGCTTTTACAGCCTCGCTCGAAGTTCACAGGTTTCAGGGGCCCGCGACCATAAAGGAACCCGCACAAAGGCCGTATGCGCCCACCCGAGGAAGGGCGCGGCCCTCGGTTGCGCATGGATGGCCAGTTTTTGCACTTGTCAGCAAAGCAGAAAGTCAAACTGAGACACTACCGAGCCTTTCAGAATCAACCACAATCGTGCTAGGTCTGGTAGTATGAATAGCCACAGCCGCAACATGATGGGTAAGCCGTCGCCAATTCTCCGCCTTTCCGAGGCTGCGGCCAACCGGATTGCGGCGGGCGAGGTGGTTGAGCGTCCGGCATCGGCGGTGAAGGAGCTGGTCGAGAACGCCATCGATGCCGGCGCCGGGCGGATCGAGATTGCCATCGCCGATGGCGGCAAGACCCTGATCCGAGTCTCGGATGACGGCATCGGCATCGCCGCCGGCGACCTGGGGCTGGCGCTGGAGCGCCACGCGACCTCGAAAATCGACGGCTCCGATCTAGTGAACATCCTCAGTTATGGTTTTCGCGGCGAGGCTCTGCCCTCGATGGGGGCGGTGGCGCGGCTGACCCTGACCTCGCGCGCCGCCGGGGCGGATGCTGCATGGGAGATCGAGGCCCGGGCCGGTGATGTTGGTCAGCCGCGACCGGCAGCGCGTGGGCAGGGCACCACGGTGGAGCTGCGCGACCTGTTCTGCGCGACACCCGCCCGGCTGAAGTTCCTGCGCACCGATCGGGCCGAGTCCCAGGCGATCACCGATGTGGTGCGTCGGCTGGCACTGGCCGAACCGGGGGTGACGTTCTCACTCCGCGATGTCTCCGGTGATGGCGAGGGCCGCGCGCTGCTGCGGGTCGAGGCCGAGCCGGGGGCGCTGTTCGATGGGCGGCTGGCGCGGATCGACCGCATCCTGAGCGGGGAGTTTGCCGCCAATGCGCTTGCCATCAAGGCTGAGCGCGACGGGCTGCGGCTGACTGGCTTTGCCGGCCTGCCGACACTGTCGCGCGGGGCGGCGGTGGCGCAGCATTTCTTCGTCAATGGCCGCCCGGTGCGCGACAAGCTGCTGGTCGGTGCGCTGCGCGGCGCTTATGCGGATTTCCTGTCGCGTGACCGGCATCCAATGGCGGTGCTGTTCCTGGATTGCGAGCCGGATCGGGTCGACGTGAATGTCCACCCGGCGAAGGCCGAGGTCCGGTTCCGTGAGCCCGGTGTTGTCCGTGGGCTGGTGATCTCGGCGCTGCGCCATGCGCTGGCCGAGGCCGGACACAGGGCGGCAACCACGGTCTCGACCGAGGCGTTGGGGGCGTTCCGGCCGGAGGGTCAGCCTGGGCAGACATGGCGGCCACAGATGATGCGGCCGGGTGCGGGGCAGTTAAATCAGGCATTCGCCGCTCAGGCGCCACTGGGAGGCGGTTTTGCTGAAGCCGGATCGTCTCAAACTGGCTGGTCGGGTCGGGTCGAGGAACCTGTTGCGGATCAGGCTGGGGCCGAGGACTTACCGCTGGGCGTTGCCCGGGCGCAGTTACACGAGAACTACATTGTTGCCCAAACCACAACTGGCATGGTCATCGTCGACCAGCACGCCGCCCATGAGCGGCTGGTCTACGAGCGTCTGAAGCGGCAGATGGCGGAACACGGGGTTAAGCGTCAGGGGTTGCTGATCCCCGAGGTGGTCGAGCTGGGCGCCGACGCGGCGGGGAGGGTGCTGGAGCGGGCCGAGGAACTGGCCGAACTTGGCCTGGTGGTTGAGCCATTTGGCGGCGGTGCTGTGGCGGTGCGTGAGGTTCCGGCGGTGCTGGGGCAGGCGGACCCTGCCGGTCTGGTTCGCGATGTGGCGGACGAGTTGGCCGATCTTGGCGAGAGCGAGGCGGTGAAGACTCGAATCGAGGCGATCCTGTCGCGGATGGCCTGCCATGGTTCGGTCCGCTCGGGCCGGCGGCTGACGGCGGACGAGATGAACGCGCTGCTGCGCGAGATGGAAGCGACGCCGCATTCCGGCCAGTGCAACCATGGCCGCCCGACCTATGTCAGCCTGACGCTGGCGCAGATCGAGAAACTGTTCGGGCGGCGCTGATGTCCGATCTCGCCCTCCGCATCGACTGGTCCGATCCGCTGTTTCTGGCGCTGGTTGGCGGGGCGGCGTTTCTGCTGCTGGTGCTGATCCTGTTGATTTCGGTGCTGGTCACCTCGCGGCGTGCCAGCCGGATGGCCGAACCGCTGGCGGCCCAGGTGGTGGCGTTGTCGCAGGGCCAGCAGCAACTTGTGGGCGGCCTGACCCAGGTCGCCAACGCCCAGGTCGAGGCCCAGTCGCGGCTGATACAGACCATGGAGCAACGGCTGGAGCAGGTCTCGGCCCGGATGGGTGAAAGCCTGAACACATCGTCGACCCGAACCGCCCATTCGCTGGGCGAGTTGCAGCAGCGCCTGCAAGCGATCGACAAAGCCCAAACCAACATCGAGAAACTCAGCGGCGACGTGCTGACCCTGCAGGATATCCTGTCGAACAAGCAAACCCGTGGCGCTTTTGGCGAAATCCAGTTGCAGGAGATCGTCAGCCACGCCTTGCCGCCGGACGCCTATACCTTCCAGGCGACGCTATCGAATGGCCGCCGGGCCGACTGCCTGATCCACCTGCCGCTGCCGCCGGGACCAATCGTCATCGACTCGAAGTTCCCGCTGGAGGCCTACGAGGCGCTGCGGGCCGCGGTGACCGATCGTGAGAAGATTGAGGCGGCGCGGGCCCTGCGCGCCGCCGTCCTGACCCATGTGAAGCATATCGCCGAGCGCTACATCATCGAGGGCGAGACGGCGGAATCGGCCCTGCTGTTCCTGCCCTCCGAGGCGGTCTATGCAGAACTGCACGCCAATTTCGCCGATGTGGTGCGGGCCGGGTTCGCGGCGCGGGTCTGGATCGTCTCGCCGACCACCGCGATGGCGACACTGAACACCATGCGGGCGGTGATGAAGGACGCCCGCATGCGGGTCGAGGCGCATCGCATTCGCCGCGAATTGGGCCTGCTGACCAAGGATGTCGGCCGGTTGCTGGAGCGGGTTTCCAACCTCGACCGGCACTTCGACCAAGCCCATGAGGACATCCGCAGCATCAAGGTCTCGGCCGAGAAGGCTGGTAACCGGGCCGAACGCCTGGAAGCGTTCGACTTCGACGAGGCACCGGCGGCGATCCCGAGCCAGGCCGTGGCGTCGATGCCGGTCTTGATCGGGGAGGACGCCAACTGATCGGCTCGGTCAGCGGCGACGGTGAACCGGTCCCACCCGTGGTTATCCGCGGCCACCGTGTCGGTGACGTGAGCTGGGTCGTTCATCGCCAGGCGGTGCTCTACCGCGACGACTATGGCTGGAACGGCCATTTCGAGACCCTGGTCGTCGGGATAGCGGCGGAGTTCCTGAAATCGCACGACCCGGCGCGCGAGCATTGCTGGGTCGCCGAGCGCGACGGAGCGATCCTCGGGTCGGTTTTTCTGGTTCGGGTCAATGACCAGGTGGCGAAACTGCGGATGCTTTATGTTGAGCCTACGGCACGGGGGTTGGGTCTCGGGCGGCAGCTGGTCGAGGTATGTATGGATTTCGCCAAGGCTGCTGGTTACCGGCGCATGACGCTGTGGACCAACGACTGCCTGGTTGAGGCTCGGCAGCTTTACGATTCGCTTGGTTTCGAGCTGGTATCCGAGCATCCACACAGCGATTTTGGCCCGCCGATGGTCGGGCAGGAGTACCAGCACGACCTTTGAATCAATCGATATCCAACCCAAGGTCCAGGATCCGTGCCGAATGGGTCAACCACCCGGCGGAGAGATAGTCGACCCCGGTTTCGGCGATGGCGGGGGCGGTCTCCAAAGTGATCCGGCCGGAGGCCTCCAGCGCCAGTTGCCCGCCATTCATCGCCACCGCTTGGCGCAGGGTCGCCGGTTGCATGTTATCCAGCAGCACGTTGTCGGCGCCGCCCGCCGCCAGTACCTCGGCCAGCTGTTCCAGCGTATCGACCTCGATCTCGATTTTCAGCATGTGGCCGGCATGGGCGCGGGCGCGCGCGAGCACCGGTCCGATGCCGCCCGCTGCGGCGATGTGGTTGTCCTTGATCAGCATGGCGTCATCGAGGCCCCAGCGGTGGTTGCCGCCGCCACCGGCCCGCACGGCGCGTTTTTCGAACATCCGCAGCCCCGGTGTGGTCTTGCGGGTGCAGATGATCATGGCCTTGGTATGGGCGATGGCGTCGGCGATCTGCCGGGTCGCCGTGGCGATGCCGCTGAGGCGGCAGGCGAAGTTCAACGCCACCCGCTCGGCCGAAAGGATGGCGCGGGCCTCGCCGGAGATCGACAGCAGCACGTCGCCGGCGGCAACCCGGTCGCCGTCCGCCTTGGCTTGTGAGATTTGCAGGGCGAGGTCGATCAGCTCGAAGGCGATCCGGGCGGCGTCAAGCCCCGCCACAACGCCAGCCTCGCGGGCCCGCATCACTGCGGTGGCCCTGGTGCCAACCGGGATAACCGCGTCCGAAGTCACGTCGCCAGCCCGGCCAAGGTCCTCCAGCAGCGCCGCGCGGATGGCGGGCTCCAGCATCAGGCGCGGCAGCGGCGGCAGGCTAACGTTGGTCAGCGTCATTGGGCGGTCTCCTCGGCGGCGGCTCGGATTGCCAGCGCCTGGTCCAGAGTGATCAGGGTCTGATGGGCCTGGGCGCGATCGGTTGCCGGATAGTCGGCACGGGCATGGCCGCCCCGGCTCTCAACGCGCTGCAGGGCCGCCGCGGTGATCAGCGTGGCGACGCTCAGCATGTTCAGGAAGGCGCGGCTGGTACCCTGAGATTCGCGCTCGATACGGGCGATGCTGCGCAGCGCACGGGTCAGCCCGGTGGCGTCGCGCTCGACCCCGACATCGGCGGTCATGATCTGGCGCAGCTCGGCATGTGCCGCCTCGGGCAGGATGTCGATCTCCGGCGCGGGGGTGGGCAGAGTGCCAATCGGTTGGGCGAACCTCGCCACCTCTCCAACAATCTGAGTAGCGATCCGCGCACCGAATACCAACGCCTCCAGCAGCGAGTTCGAGGCCAGCCGATTGGCGCCGTGCAACCCGGTGCAGGCGACCTCGCCAACCGCCCACAGACCGGGCAGCGAGGTTCGCCCCACAGCGTCGGTGCGCACCCCACCCATGTGGTAGTGCTGGATCGGCGCGACCGGGATCGGCTGGGTCACCGGGTCAATGCCAGCCTCGGCGCAATACCCGGCGATGGTCGGGAAATGCTCGGCGAAACTGGCGCCGATCGCCTCGCGGGTGTCGAGGAAGACCTGATGTCCGGCGGCGATGTGGTAGTGGATGGCGCGGGCGACAATGTCGCGCGGGGCCAGCTCGGCTTGCCCGTGGATCGCCACCATGAACCGGGTGCCGGTCTCGTCGATCAGCGTCGCCCCCTCGCCGCGCAGCGCCTCGGATGCCAGCGGTGCGGGGTCGCGGTCGACCGCGATGCCGGTGGGGTGGAACTGGACGAATTCCGGGTCAGCGATGACAGCACCAGCGCGGGCCGCCATGCCGAGACCCTGGCCGCGCACCCGGCTGGGATTGGAGGTCACTCGGTAAAGCCCGCCGACACCACCGGTCGCCAGCACCACTTGGGTGCTTTGAAACAGGATCGGCGCCGACCAAGGGTCCGAGGCTTGCCGGGCGAAAACCCCGGCGACCCGGCCATCGGCCAGTGCCAGGTCATCGGCCTCGATGCCCTCGATGATGCGGATAGACGGGGTGGCGCGGACAGCGGCAATCAGCGCCTGCATGATCGCAAAACCAGCCCGGTCGCCCTTGACCCGGGCGACCCGGTGGGCCGAATGCGCCGCCTCGCGCGACTGGACAAAGCGCCCGTCGGCGTCACGGTCGAATGGCGTGCCGAGGGCCACCAGATCCTCGATTTGCCGCGCCGCTTCCTCGGCCACCGACAGGGCGACCGCCGGATCGACTGTGCCGGCGCCCGCCGCAATGGTGTCGTTAGCATGGGCGGCGGGGCTGTCGTCGTCGCGCAGCGCCGCCGCGACCCCGCCCTGCGCCCAGGCGCTGGAGGCACCCTCGCCCAGTGCCATCGGCGAGATCACCGTCACCGGGTGCGGCGCCATCTTCAGCGCCGTGAACAGCCCGGCCAACCCGGCGCCAATGATCAGCGCGCCGTTAACGTCAAAAACGCTATCGTGCGGCACGGCCACACCTAGCCCGCGAAATCCTGGACGACGACCAGCATCCCGCAGATCTCCGGATCGGGTTTGAAAGCCACCCCAGCCCCGTGACGCCTCATTCCAGGATGCAAGATGTTGCGGCGGTGACCCGGCGAGTCCATCCAGCCGTCGATCAGCGCGCGCGCCGCGCCGCTATAGGTTTGACGTGCAATCGATCGACCGCCTTCGGTGAAGGTGAAGTCGCATGCCGCCAGATTGCGCCGGTTGAAATGCTTTCCCCCGAAATCGTACAGGCTGATGGTGGCGAGGTTTTCGGCGGCGCGGCTGTATTGCACCCCGGTATGCGCATAACGCTCGCCGAGCGTGGTGCGCCCGCTAACCGGAGAGGTGTGATCAAAGAAATCGTGGACGACCATGTCACCGCCATGGAGAGACGCCGCGCGCGCCAGTGCCGATTCCTCCTGCAACGGAACCAGGCCTCGGCTGCAACGTTCGGCGTTCACGGCATGGCGGACCGCCTCGTCGAACAGCCATTGATCAAGCCCCTCCGGCTCGATCAGCCGTTCGAGCGCGGGGTTGGCCGGCGCCAACGCTGAACAGGCGGCTGCAATCTCGGGCGTCTGAGCGACCCGGCCACCGCATGCGGTGAGCCCGGCGAGGCCGAAGGCCAACACCAGCAGCGAGAGGCCGCTGCATCGGGACAGGATATTTTGCATCGGTCGGGACTGCCTCTGTTTCAATGCCGGTACGGGTGGCGATTGCGTTGCCAGGCGGCAGGGCATTGCCGCCCGGCATCCTTGCTCAGTGCTTGGGCGCGTTCAGCGCGATCATCGCCTCGACGGCGCGGCGGGCGGGTTCCAGGTATTCCTCGCTCACCGTCACTTCCTCGGTCATCGTGTGCAGCGACCACAGGATGTTCTCCAGCGTGATCCGCTTCATGTGCGGGCAGATGTTGCAGGGGCGGATGAACTCGGTCTCCGGGATCTCGGCGGCGACATTGTCGGACATCGAGCATTCGGTGACCATCACCACCTTCGCCGGCTTGTTCTTGCGGACCCAGCTGATCATGCCGGCGGTTGAGCCAGCGAAGTCCGCCTCCGCGACCACCTCCGGCGGGCATTCGGGGTGGGCGATGATGACGACGCCGGGATTGCCGTCGCGGTAGCCGCGCAGCTCCTCGGCGGTGAACCGCTCATGCACCATGCAGGTGCCCTCCCACCAGACAATTCGCTTGGTGCTCAGGGCGGCGACATTGCGGGCAAGGTATCCGTCCGGGGTCATGATCACGGTGTTGCCAGGCATCGCCTCGACAACCTCCAGCGCGTTGGCCGAGGTGCAGCAGATGTCGGAGGCGGCCTTAACCTCGGCGGTGGTGTTGACGTAGGAGACCACCTTAGCGCCGGGATACTGGGCCCGCAGGCCAGCGACATCGGCGGCGGTGATCGAGGAGGCCAGCGAGCAGCCGGCGCGCCCGTCCGGAATCAGCACGGTCTTCTTCGGGTTCAGGATTTTCGAGGTCTCGGCCATGAAATGCACGCCGCACTGGACAATCACCTGGTTCGGCACTTTGGTTGCCTCGATCGCCAGCGCGAGCGAGTCGCCGGAGAAATCCGAGACACCGTGGAAAATCTCGGGTGTCATGTAGTTGTGGGCCAGAATCACCGCGTCGCGTTCGGCCTTCAGCTTCTCGATGGCGCGGATGTAGGGGGCATAGCCGATCCAGTCGACCTCCGGGATGACCCGGCTGACCCTCGCATAGCGGCTCGCGGTATCGCGCGCCGCGCCCTGCGAAGGCGCCAAATCATAGCTGCGCGCCAGTTCGACACGGGCGTCCGCAATGGGCGTCGTGGTGTTGATCAACATGGGTCAGGCCCTCCGTCGTGCATTATGCTCAGATTGAGCATATATAGTGCCCGAAAAAACGCGCACAAGGGCGCGTTGTCACTCCGGGACGGGAATGATCTTCGGCTGCCACCCGCCAACCTGTCAAGCCCGGAAGATTCTCTCGCAGAAATGGGACGATTTAGGGCTGAATGGCCTCGTATGTGATCTTTGTCGTCGTTTTCAAATGGTCAATTCGGGCCGGCGACGCTAAATCTTCGTTTTCCGGCGCGCCCGCGCCCATCGGCGTCGGCGACCAAAAGGACAGTCAAATGATCGAGAGAGCTGTTATGCCAGGTCGGCTGAATGCGGCGGTTGACGCCGAGGCAGCCCCACAGGCTGATCGGATCTTTCTGCGCGGCTACACTCGCGACGTCGAGATCGGCGCCTATTCCGAGGAGGTCGGCGTCACCCAGAGGGTGCGTTTCGACGTGGTGCTCGAGGTGACCCGCAACACCGCCCATATCGACGACCAGGTTGGCCGAGTGATCAACTATGACGACCTGATCGAGGCGATTGAGAGCCTGATCGCTGGCCCCCGGATCAGCCTGCTGGAGACCTTCGCCGAACGCCTGGCCCAGCTTTGCCTGGTCGATCCGCGCGCCCGTCGGGTGCATATCCGGATCGAGAAGCTCGACCGGCTGCCCAACGGCGCGACCCTCGGCTGCGAGATCTCGCGCCACCGCACGCCGGAATCGAACGAGAAGGTGTGGTCGCTGGCGGTCGAGCTGAAATAGCGCCCCCGATCAAAGCGTGATCCTTCTACCGGTCCGGTCGCTCTCGAAGCAGGTGTCGAGGACCCGCTGCAAGTCCGCCGCCCGGCGAAACGATGGCTCGACGGTCTTGCCGCGCGTCACTGCATCGACAAAGCGGACATAGTTCGTCGCCACCTTGCCGCAGTCGATCGGCTTCCAGGCCTGGGTGTGAATATCCGCCCCCTCGCATATCTCCAACTCGGTGGCGCTCCGGTCGAGATCGACCCTGATCGCACCCTCGGTTCCGAAAACCTGCAATGCCAGGCGGTTGGCATAGCCGGTGGCGAAGCGCGTGGCATGGATTACGCCGATTGCGCCGTTCTTGTACGATACGTTCATGACGGCGCTGTCGTTGGCGTCCAGCACATATTCGCCGATACGGTCCCCCTCGGCCTTGGCGAAGGTCTGCAGGTTACAACTTACGGACGCGATTTCGCTGTCCGCGCCATACGAGGCAAAATCGGCTATGTGGATGCCGACATCCCCCAGAACGCCCTTCGACCCATGAGCCTCGGACAGACGCCACAGAAAGGTTGGGGTGTCGCGCCAATCGCCCCAGTAGTTGCCAACCAGCCAGCTCTGCAAATAGGACGCCTCGACATGGCGCACGGCGCCGATCCGGCCCTCGGCGACCAGCGTCCGCGCCTGCTGGATCGCCGAGGCATTGCGATAAGACAGGTTGACCATCCCGACCAACCCAGCGGCCTCGATCGCGTCGGCCATCTCGTAGGCATCGTTGGCATTAACCGCCAGGGGCTTCTCGCAGAACACATGCTTGCCGGCCTCGATCAGCCGCATGGTTGTCGGATGGTGAACCGGGTCTGGCGTCACGTTGGCCACGGCGTCGAAGCCGCCCCAAGCGAGCGCATCGTCGATATCGGCAAATCCGCGCTCGATGCCGTATTTCTGTTGGAACGCCGCCAGTCCTGTCCGGTCGATATCGGCTGCGGCGACGACCTCACATCCGTCCTGTTCAGAAAACGCCTTGGCATGGTTCCCGGCCATGAACCCAGTACCCAAAATCAACAGTCGCACCATCGGTTTTCCATTTCTTGACCGCG
>Ga0307379_10013443_pt1 | contig 10605 bp, 14 predicted proteins | sample UN2MG_FD_202237 | JGI IMG/M metagenome (GOLD analysis project Ga0307379, IMG submission 202237) | Soil microbial communities from Risofladan, Vaasa, Finland - UN-2 | ecosystem: Environmental > Terrestrial > Soil > Coastal area > Acid sulfate soil | place: Finland: Risofladan, Vaasa | collected... | reverse complement strand
GCTTCATCAGCCCATGATAAGCAACAATGGCCATCACCCAAGTGCCAATCGGGTCAACTTGATCAGTCAACCCAATCTTCTCTGCGCCAACGCTAACAGCGCCAGCAACCAGCAAGCACAGAAGAACGCTTACACTTGTAGACCATTTCCTTTGTTTCACAACGCTGACAATTAGCGGAACAATCAGTCCTGCGATTGCCGTGTCTTGTGTTAGCTCCATTATTCCCCCTAATTAGTTATCATAGTTTCAAGCATGAATCATCATACCTGTTCTATTTCTACCTGTAAATCTATAGAGTCTCCGACCTCTTCAAGCACCCGTCTCCACTGATGCCTGCGGCTGAACATATCGAACTCTTCGTACGCTCTCTGTCTTGCGGCCTTGCCCATAGTCAACCGTAAATCTTCATTCTCTATCAGCATGCCCATATATTTTTCCCAGTCATCATGCTCTTCAACGAGGAATCCTGTAACGCCATGCTCTACCTCTGAGTAGATCAAAGGGTCTGCGATTATAGGCAAGCCAAGGGCTGCTGCTTCGTAGTACCTCAGAGCACTCTTAGCCCTATACCAACCACTGTCACGGGCGGGGGCAAGGGCAAAGTCGAAGATAGTCATCGCGTTCGGGTACACATCTATGGGTGTGAAAGGTATAGACATTGCTCTACCTGTTGACGCGAACATCTGAGCGAACGGTTGCCCAACGCTAACAAACGTAGACTCAGAATAATTCATCAGCGTATTACCGATGGCTCCCAAGATATTTGCGAACGCAGTTGAGTGACCAGTAGCACCAGCCCACCCAATGTTGATGCCGTTCTTCCTTGGCAACGTAAGGTCATACCTGCCAAGGTCCAAACCGTTCTTGCACACCCAAGCATTCTTGTTGTGATGCTTATATTTTGAATGAAGATAGTCTGTCGAGAGAATCAGACCGTCACACCGACGCATCGTTTTCTCCCACTCATTCATTGACTTCTTAGAAAATATAGGTGCATCTCTAAAGTCATGGTCTTTCATTTTGCGTACGCCATGCAGATAATCATCACAATCAATCACCACCTTCACGCCACTCTTTCTTAGTGCGCTAATTAGATCAATCTCGTTCTGATGTACAGGCTGTTGCCAGATAATAATCTTGTAATCAAAAGCATTGCTGGGGAACGCTGTTTCTCTGCGCTGGAAACCGTTGACAGATGTCATCGTACTAGGGTTTAGCCCTATCCAATCGCAATTCAGATACAGTGCTGGAAGCGCTGACCTATACCAACTGATAGCACTCTTTCCCCTGCCGACGAAAAGTATATCGTCGCTACCTATGAATCGTTCAGCCATTTCTATTCAACCCAACGTCAACAAACTTTGCGGCAGCGCTAACAACGCCGCTGCTTGGCATCTCATCACCGAAACAAAACGAAGCTAGGTTAGCTGCGCACCCAGTAGGATTATCAAGAACATCCTCGTACACCATACGAATTGTTTTGATACCATTACCCTCTGATTCTTTGATCAGCTTATCTCTTGCAGCAAGATACGTCTCGTGAATCCTTGCAGAGTCAACGAGGGATAGACCGTCGCGCTTGTTCATGCTTGCTGTCATTGCTTTGATATCTCTATCAACAATGATCATTCTAACTTCAGTGCCCCCGCCAGTGAACTCTTCGACCATCATGCCGCCAGTGATACACATGCGTGGATCTTTGATCCCCCACACTGAGCACTTCATACCTATCTCATCAGCAAGATCCCAATAAGCCTCGCGTATATCCTCGTCGTCCCACAGCGTAGGATTCTTCCAGTCGGTAACAACCGTCTCATTGAGACGATAGAACCTCATGTCTTCGTAATGTCCCTTTGGATTCGCAGGGGTGGGAGGCATGAGATGCCCATCACCCATGTTCACGCCAAGAAGATGAAGCATGCCAGCGATCATCGAAGTGCCAGAACGATGCGAACCAAGAACCATAATGCAGGTGCTCATACGCACAGGCTACATATGCGGTCGGACAAATAAGAAGGGCCGCCACCGAAGTGACGACCCACCGAACCAGTAAAGACGCTTGTTTAGCGTCCCTCAACCATAGGAACATGCGTATTTGTAAACGACTTCACCATTATATCAGCAACGTCGCGCTTGATTTCTGAATCTTTCTCTACCTGAAGCCAAGGCGGTACAATTCCTGAGTTGTTATTCATAATTTTTACCGGGGATACCTTCATGTTCTTCTCTCCTTCTATCAAGTGGCATGCAAAACTGAATCATGTTCACGTGTTGGTACTTGTGGCATAAATAAGCCCAGCTCTGAGCATACCACTTCTGAGTCTTTTCTGTGGCACTTTTTCCACGAACCAAGCTCTCGAAATGCAAGGCTGTAACCTTCGGATTATAGATAACCTTCAACCCATGAGCGTTAGCCCTCAGACAATAGTCAACATCTTCGTATGCAAGCTTGAATGTCTCGTCGTATAACCCTATTGATTCCAGAACGTTTGGCTTGATTACCTGCAGCGCTCCAGTTACTGGGCATTCGAATCTTACGTTGGCTTCTGGAAGGTTATGCGGGGCCATCTTATACCTGTGATCGAACCACCTATTTGGCCTAGAGAACATAACACCAGCGTGCTGAATAAGACCATTACCGAACAATAACCTAGCTCCGATAAGGTCTCCCTCATCTTCGAGCGCAACCTCTAGCCAGTCAGGGTGCGTCTCAAGGAACTCTATGTCTAGGTTTATCAGTACAGCTACACGTTTTTCTTCAAGGGCTTTCCTTAGACCAATGTTTACAGTGGCAGAAAACCCTGTGTTCTCTCCCTTCATATGAAGATCAGCGGCATACTTCTTTGCGATCAGCTTCAGGCTCTTCTCAACACCGTCAAGCGGGCTACCATCATCGACAAGAAGAATGTCAACAGGCGTGCTAGTTTTCTTAGGGTCACGCATAGAAGCGCAACACTTATCGAGGAATGTTAGGTGCTCATCCTTGCTTATGTAGACGGGTACGATGCAGAGGGGTCGCTTAGTATCTTCTTCAGCCATTCGTACTCCCTAGACAGGCGATCTTTTCGCTCTTTTTCTTTGATGATTTGACTCTCATGAAACTCCACCCTACCCGCGACGGTAGACAGATGATCTTCTATGTGCATCTTACGATCATTGAGCAACTGTATGCTGTTACCAGACATCTAGGCCCTCCTGCTTGTATGTCTCGTGCGTGCCGGGGACAGTAATGTTCCCGGCAGCCCACTCATTTACCTTCATGTGCTCGCCTTCGAAGACGAACCGAGCGTTACCTGTAACGTCATTCCTGTTCTTTGTCCACACGATGTAAGCCTCAGTTGCGTCGTACACACCGTTATCCCTATCATCGTCAGAGGCGTACACCCAAGGACGCCAGACGAACCCGAGCCAATCAACGATACCAGATAACTGTTGAGACCCAGACAGGTCACTCATTCTAGGTACTTTATCCTCTCGATGGGCAGCGCTTTTATTCGTATGAGCTATGACAATTCCGGCAACACCCAAGTCTTTGCATATCTGATACCTGATGAAATGCATACGCTGCTCAAGCTTTGTCTGTGGATCAAATGATTCCCCCTCAAGATGAGCGCATCTCAAATGATCAAACACAACAAGCTTAGTGTTGTTCTCTTCAACAGATTTCTTTATCACGTTCTTCAACTCCTGCAACGTAGCAGACGAAGTGAAGTTCATGTGTAGAGGGATATCTTTCTCTGCGGCAACATGCGCGAACAACCGTTTGATCTCGTCATCTTGTATCCCAGATCGTAGGTAGCGTTGTGTTGTGCCAGCCATCATCTGCAGATACCTGCTTGCAGTTGACCTCTTGCCCATCTCCATCGACAAGAACAATGATGATTCTGGATCTGCTCGCGTTGACTCATTCAGAGCATGCATGCGCAGGCATGCCATAGCTACAGCAGTTTTACCCATACCCGGATCACCTGCGAGTATCATCAGGTCTCCGTCATCGTGACGCATGCCATGAGTGAACTCATCTATAGCTGAGAATCCGAATCGTATGCCCGGTATTCTACCGCTCCGTGCGATCTCGGCATCTTCTTTGAGCATCAGGTAATACTTGCGCTGAAGATCACCGTACGAGATCGTTGGTTCAAGCATCGATCCACCTGTGATTACGGTAGTCGTATGATTGCCCTGATAATTCTTCCGTACGTTTTATCAGCTTGACGTACGTGTTCTTTTCTTTCAGGTCGAGAGCATCAACCTTAGCTTTATGCGACAGCAGTCTGATGTTTCGCTTTAGCTCTTCTATCAGGCTTATATCTTCTGATGCGTCGTCAACTTTCAGCAGTAGCTTTTCTACCCTGTCATCGTTCAGGAATATGTTGTCGATGAAGTAATACGCTGTTGACCTGTCGTTCTTTCCCATCCAGAAATCGTCCGTGATGACGTACTTGATTACGTCACACAGCTCCTGAGCTGTGAACATCCTGAGCCGACTGCGAATGATCTTACGCTTTTTCTGCGTCAGCTTCGGTGTTCTTTTCTTATGCAGATGGCCGAACGTATCGAGCCAGCATCCCCATACCACATCGATGTCACTATCGCTAACGCTCTCTCCCAGAGCAACACGTATGTGTTCGATGAGCGGGGCTACCTCTCCCCCGACAGCCGCCACCGCAACGTCATGCGGAACGGTAATGCCTTTCATGCCGGGTAGTGTATCAGCTATCAGTTGGTCGCGACGAAAGCCGCTCTGACTGTATCTTCTCTGTCTTTACAAGGTCTATAGCGGCTTCTTTTCCGTCAACAAGTTCACTTGGAAGACTGGAAACAGCTATGTCAGGCAGGGTCTCAAAGATTTCTTCACCGAGTATCTCGAACGCTGCGCGAGCACTGATCTTCGTGCTTTTTACAGGGATGTGATACCACTCTCTCCCACCGTGTACGCCGGGATTATCTTTCAGTGTTTTCTCTACGCTAGTCGTGAAAGCTTTCAGCGCTTTCATTGCATCTTTTGCATTGTAATAGTCTCCAAGAAAATCTTCAAAGCTTTTATCTGGGCTTATACGGTCGGTGAGAAGAGAAACTTCAGCAAGAGCATAGGCGCTCATCATTGGAACTATCTCGCACGACTCAAGCAAAGGGCACCAGCCACAGAACTTGTTCAGCCTTGGCGTATTTGCAACGTCATTCTCAGGCATGTCGAGCATGGCTATGATCTGCGACCGAATCCACTCTTCAAAGTCCATGCGATCAGACTCACTCCTTGTTGTGAACAAGGGATCAAACTTCACTTGGTCATACCAGATCGTAACCTTCTTGACCTCGTTGCCATACAGCTCTCTAACACCGTAATCGTAAGCGGTGAACTGTTTCTCACTGTCTATCTGTGACTGTAACTTTCTCCTGCGAACTGTCTTGAAATCTCTGATGATGAAATGACCGGGATCATCTTTGTCTTTGTATAAAGCGTCTATTCTGAACCTGTACTTGTACCATTCTTTCTGCTCGTCGAGCGCACCGTCTTTGGAGCGGCCCAAGTACACGGGAACAGCCATATCTTCTTCGCACGCTACCAGCTCAAGGTTGTCTGCTTCTACGCTGCGATCAAGCACGGTTTTTAGGTCTTCTCTAAGCTCTTTGTGATGCTCTGGCGTTAGATGCCTACCCCATTTAGCCCAAGCGAAGTCAACGACATCATCTAGGTAAGCATTGTCAACATCTCTGACAATATACTCTGCGCCCTCGTGTAACGCCTGCCCGTATGCCAGTATATGAGAGTAACCAGTGTATATCTCCGGCTCTATGCCAGTGTGACGACGCATGCTGTGAAAGAAAAGCTTAGGGCATTCATTGAATTGCTTGGCATCGCTTATGCCCACACTGTTATTTGGCAGCTTCATTCGTCGCCCTCCGGCAAATGGGTTTGAACAACGCTCTTGTAATGCTTGTCGAGAACATCGAACAAGGTGTCTGCAGCCTTTTCTTCGTCCTCTTCTCTGATGGCTGTCATTAGCTTTTGCATCACCTTTGGCTTGTCCTTATTGAAGGCAAGTATGACACCCCTAGCATCATCAGGCATCCAGTCTATAGTCAGTATCTGAACCCCGTGAATGCTTGCGTACTTGAACCCTTTCCTGTTGTCATCCTTGGATATAACAGACCTATACCTATCGTAAACGTACGAGGTTATGATCACATGTGTTACGTTGCGATGACGACAGGCTTCACTTAGGACATCTAGTACGCGATCACGTTTTTTCATTCTTCTTCCGTGGGTCGGGAGCTGATTTGCTCTGTTGTCTAGTGGTTCCCTTACCAGCAGACTTCGAATCATCATCCTGACTCATCTTGAACTCAACCATATCGTCAGCAGTAGCAATACCACTGCCGGGAAACGTAAGCATCCCGAGAATTCCAAGAGCGCGAGCCACAGCACCAGTCTCAGCCTTCATCAAACTGTCCATATCAGGCACAATTCGATTGCCGAACTTACGTTGCTGAGCTACCTGCTTGTGCCCCTTCGCTGAGCGAACAACGTTGACAGAATCGCCTTGTCCTTCGCGAACAATGATATGAGCCTCGACCCATAAAGCAGTCGCAGACTTATCCTCGCCCCAAGAGAATGATCGCTCATTCGGACTCGATGTAGAAACTACAGCGCTATACCCATTCGATGACACCCAATCCCAGAAGTATTGAACTCTAGCTGCTCCCGTAATGAACGGCTTATACTGGCCGCGTTCCTCGATTGCAACAACGCCGCTGACATAGTTCTCATGGTTCAACCCCTCATGCAGACCATGACGCAGGAACCACTGCGATATCTCTTCGGGGGTAGGCTTCTTGTACCACATAGAGATTCCTTTCGGTAGATCTACACATTATGGCAGAATGCTAGGACGGCTCTACTTGATTATGTTTTCGTATCCGATGATGTATCGGTGACTCGAAAGTAGTTAGCTGATCTCCCAATACAAACGGGCCGGGTATAAACCCTCCGCAACCCCATATAGCTTGAGCATGAACGTAATACTTCATACCAATAGGTGGAGCAAAAAAGTAAGCCTTGTTCGCATCAGGATTAGGCAAACCCTGAAGGTACTGTGGCCCAGCTATCTTTACCGTGAACTGTTGCTTGCCGCTATATGGCTGAATAATCCACGTAACATGAGGATTAGTATCAGACCAGTCGGTTGACTCTGGCGTTAGCTTAGGGATAGGAGATGGCGTGCTTATTTGGAACTGGTTCGTGTCAGTGAAAAATGTTTGACTTGTGCCGCCCGGATACTGAAGCTCCATCACGTCACCGAGTCCTATGCCTGTTGCTCCAACGCCAACATAGTAAATACTTGCACCAATGTCAGGATGAGGGAATGGCCTTGCAGAGACAACATCGTACTCGAACCAAACAGATAGCAATATGTGCAAGTCGGAAGGCTTAGGGCTGTTGTCTGCTATTGAATAGCTACCACTAAGAAAATTGCTAAGGCCGTCTGGTGGCGATGTCTTCGGACCTAGCGGAAGATACTGGTTTGCTGTTGGCGCTCCCTGCCAAGTCATGCGAGAAGCAGAACAGTTTCCGCTTGCAGTTGGACCAACATCTATAAGGAACTGAAGATCGCACGTCTTCGCGCCAGAGAATGTGCCGCCGCCATAATCACCGTGACTGTATCCGAGAACAGCTATCGTATCCTCGCCATTCCAATCACTTATTATTGATGCGCCATTTTGAGGGTTAGCCCACCGTATTATATTGCTGCCTATCGTTCTGAAGTCAGCGAATTCTTGCAGTACATTATCATGTATTTGATTCCTATATTTTATGTGCTTAGGCACGAGAGTCCATCTTCAGCTCGAAGAACTGTCTGGCCAGAAACATGTCATTTGGAACTATTGTATCTGCGCCAAGGATTCTTCTTTTCGTGAACATAAACTTGCCGTCAGTTGCTGCCATTATTGAGTGATATATTGCTTCGCTGCAGTAGAAAGCGTCGTCATCCATAGTGAACCCCATGTCGTACGGCTTTCCCTTTAGGCTTTCCATTTCTGCAACTGCAAATGATAATTCTGTGTTTGTTATTCTTGGCTTTACAACAGCGAAATCATCTATGCTGAGAAGAAGATCAAGGAGGTCTCTGTCCCTCACATAAGGAACAGTTGACTCAACTATGTATCCATTGCCTACATACATAACGGCATGATTGAAGTGCCCCGGTATCAGTAAGTTTGTTAGACGCCACTTAGTATTTGTTAGAATTACGTCTCCGGGTTTTAGTATCAAACAAAGTATTTTGTAGTCATCGCTTGTTATGCGAGACCTTTCCCTGTTTGCGTAATCAATTCTTTTGGTAATAATGTTAGACAGGTAAAGGATTGATCGTCTTACACGTCGTCCCATAATGTCCCCCAGAAATTGACTTGCTCAAAAATATACATCCTAATACTATAGCCTTGCGTAGCGCCGGGAACCTGATTATCTAACCAGTCGTGCAGAGGATCGTCTTCGTATTTTATTGCGCTCAGAATTCCGGGGTCAGACGCTTCAACGAACATATCTGACGCAAGCTTATTGTCTTTGAGAAAGTTTCTTCCAAGCTGCAACGCCTCCTGCCCAGTTGCCTGCTGCGTTACCTGAAGAAGATACCCGACGGCCATCATCGCGTCGTCGATAATGTTTCCTCGCCTGCGCTTGCCTTCTCTCAGCGCGTCGTCAGGAGAATAATACTTGTGTAAGATTTTTGTTTCAGGATGATTTCTTCCGTTCTCGTCAACCCAAGATATCTCTGTGAATCTTTCTTGAGCGAAACCCAACTCGTCCCTGACATAAGATATGTCTTCTACAATTACCGGGATTGTCCCTTCTACGTCCTCGCAGTGCCGCACCTGTCTTACTTCGCCGAATACTTTTGTTAGATGCCTCGTAAGCCTACCGTTCAGGCCAGTCTCATAATTCAAATCAATCGGAGGAAGGTGCTTCACAGAGTCGTAGTACGGGGAAGCCCTTGGAATATGAGCAAATATCCTCAACTGAACAAAAGGCTTATGATTATCAATAACCTGATCGAGAACCTCAACCGCTGCAGAGCCAAGAGCTGATGCAGTGACAACAGTTACCTTATCTTCCAACGGGAACCTGTTGTTGATTGACACAACTTCAGCGGAAGCAGACGGCAAGACAGCAAGAATCTCTTCCCCCAGCTTCACGATCTCTATATCGGGCAGAAAATAAACGTACGAAGGCATCAGATAGCCCTCCACCACTCCAAAGAATACTTATACACATATACCGTTCCAGAGCCATTATTCCTTGCTATCATTATCGCAAGCTCATCGCTGCCGCTTGCCACAGCAGTTCTATAAAAAAGCTGACTTATCGGAGACCCTGTAACGTTAGAGCTTGACAGCCTCCCCATTATTATCTCGTCTAAGACTTCTGCTGCGCCGTCAGGGTCTCTAACCACCCTAAACCTAGCGTCGGTACTCGTGTTATCTATCCAGAACCTGTAAGAAGCGAAGATCCTGAACAATCCCCCTATGTCTTTCTGTATTGGTATGCGTAAAAGCTCAGTGTCCGTTGCAGAAGTTGTTGAAACAGTAGCACTGCCGTCGTCCTCACTGAACCATCTGCCGAAAACACCGCCAGAAGCAGCGGTGGCAGATCCTAGAGTCTCATTTATGTCAACAGCGTCGTCTGGGTTTTCCTGAAGATACTGATTGAACTGATTGAACCGTTTATGACTCATTAGAGTTCACTCCATTCTGCGAACGCAGAGGCGTAATGTATACGGGTAGCATCCCCGCCGTTCAGCGTAATCGTGCCGCCCTCGACGTTTATTCCGTCACCGTCAACAGTTACCTTATTTGGGTTAGCCATCTTATTCTTGATATAAAACCATTCTCCATCGATAGCTACACCAGAAGGAATAAGCAACGTGTAGTTTGAAGACCCAGACGCATATATTGATTCATCAAGAGCAGCAGCAGAAGCATTCCCAGATATAACGCGAACCCCAATATGTCTCTTTGGAATCCCACCACTTGCAACAGTAGACGCAAACCCAGCGGAAGCAACAACGGCAGATGCAGCAAGCCACGCAGTATCAAGACTGAGCTTCAATCGGTAATCGTTGCCAGAAACAAACGTCTCTGACGCGACGACACCGCTACCAGCATTGGGTAGCATGAAGTAATCTCTCGTTCCAAGATAGTTATTAGCAGAAGTTCCTACATTGAATCTCGATGCTTGTATCAGCATTGTCTGACTAGAACGACTAACTGTTGTGCCGAAATAATTTCCTGAAGTAGAGTTCCAAGTCTGATCACCGCTGGTGAATGTTCCGGTTGTTCCAGCTCGCCACTGTATCCCGGTGATAGTAATAGAGTTTGTTGCAGATGCTTGTGTGAGAATAATAGAGTTGTTCCCAGCATCAAACACAACATCTCCGGTAAGTCCAGAAGCCTCACCGCTAGCGCGAATGTTAGTGCCAACTCCGGCAAGAGCGCTACCGATAGCATCAAGGGCATCTTCGACACTTCCCGAAGGCAAGTAAATGCTGCCACCGTAAAGAACCTGTGAGGCAAGGATCTGACTAGCTCCGGGTATTGTTCTG
>Ga0307379_10013442_pt1 | contig 10605 bp, 8 predicted proteins | sample UN2MG_FD_202237 | JGI IMG/M metagenome (GOLD analysis project Ga0307379, IMG submission 202237) | Soil microbial communities from Risofladan, Vaasa, Finland - UN-2 | ecosystem: Environmental > Terrestrial > Soil > Coastal area > Acid sulfate soil | place: Finland: Risofladan, Vaasa | collected... | reverse complement strand
ATGATCTTGATTAAATCCTAATTCTGGATAAAACCTAATAATCTTCCTGTCACTGATATCATATACAAGATGCTCCCAATACTCTACATCATCTATCCAGTCCACTCCAATCTTTCTAACAAGACCGTTAGACAATGCCATTATATATTTTACATGTGGGTGATCTTTTACAGTTTTATAAAATTCATCAAGATTGCTCAGTAATCCAATCTCACCACCTGTCATTTCAACACCCAATTCTGAAGGACACTGATCTAAAACCCACTTAAGATAATCTATATCCACAATGGTTTTGTCATCTTTATGGGTGGTGCAGTAGTAACACGTATTGTTACATTTTTTGGTTGCCATAAGCTCAATAAAATACATTACAATACCTCTAATATTTGATCTGTCTTTTTAAAGAAGAGCTTTTCCATCACATCACCCCGACTAATCTTCAACGGATTGTGTTCGACTGATGGATCAACATTAAACAACTTAAGATAATAATAAAGGCCGTCTCTACCTCTCAATCCATTTGGATTGTAATTGACAACGTTCCCTTTCAAGATATTCTCAAAGATAGATTTACCAATATTCTCAAAGAAATGATCCCCACTTAATTTGATATGTTGTTTAGCTGACCTACAATAGTCAAATGGTTCTTTAGGCACGGACAATGATTCTAACCTAATTGGACTAAATTTATGATAGTATTCATAATATTTGACGGGTAAAATATCACGATTGGCTGGATTGCCCAAAACAACACACTCTTGACAATCAATGTTATTTCTTATTGATGGTGGATTATCTTTAAATCTCTGTAAATCAAAACTATCCAGAAGAATAAGTTTATCGCATTTGATATTTGCTCTAATTGGTATTTGTCTCACACCCGCATTTCCCTCGGCAAGTATCGCCAATAATTCACAACTCATAATTATAATATCACTTTCAAAGTTTCTCTCTCTGGTAAGTCCAGATGTTATTCTAGCATCACCAAAAAATTTATGAAACTTGAAGTATCTCATGATACTAATTGAATCAGTGTCGATTAATGTCTTCATCTCAACAGCTTTGAACTCTCTAAGGTTGAAGAATAAGTCCACAGCTGTAGTATATGAGCCACTTATATTTATTCCATCGTTATATGATAATATCAATGTTTTCATATAAACATCCTCACAATCTCATCATTTTTGCTCAAATCTCTATTCTCTATTCCACTTTCTATTATATCTTTATACCTGTAATAGCTTCCATCCTTTATTCCATAATCATTAATATAATGTATTTCTTTTCCATAAAATGTGCATTCAATAAATAATCTTGGATGAGGATCGAACCACATATTAGCATGATAATAAACATATATATCAAAGTTCTCAAATAGATTTTCCAAGTGTGCTCCTGATTTTAATATAATTGGTTTATTGGGGAGATTTAATGCAATAATAGATTTTATATTTGGATTAAAAATTGATGGATTTGTTAGTGGTGCATTTATGTATATTCCTTCTTTCACAAATCTAAGTGGTTTAAATCTATGCAGAAGAAGTTTCATTCTGTATTTTTTGTCCCTGTAATGAAATGGCATTTCACCATAATAAGTTACATTATACCAATCTTTTCTATAAAAATATTTTGGATCTTCTGTGTGTTTTTCGCTTATAACCGTTAATTTCTTAGCTCTTATGATTCCCTTAGTCTTAGAAATTGTAACAAAATCTAAGACTAATAGATTATCAAATTCATATCTTAGAAGATCTTTAAATGTAACTAAAATAATATTATCCTTAAAGTTATTCAAATCTGAAAGATCATATCGATTCTCCATAACAGATACAATATAATCTATTCCTTTTTGTGTGGTATTCATACACAATAATTTTATTTCGGGATTATGCTCGTATATAGAAATGAAATATTCAAATGCATTCACCAATGAACCATTCATCCCAATAGTTCTTCCAGGAGAATAATATAAAATAGCGTTCATTTTACAACTTATATGGAAGAGTTTCTATAGCCGATTCCAATTCCTCCATATCCTTTGCCTCAAATATTTTTCTATAAGATGATGTGAATTTTTTATATTCTTTATTTATATTATCAAGTTCATCCATTGCAGTTAAATAGTTTTCCAAATCTGTTATCAATTCTTCTTCACCAATATTTATTATTTTTAAATATTGCTCTTCTTTATTTCCCTCATGTATGAAAATACCCATTGCACTAAACTTATTGTTAATCATTATAAAATCATACATCCTAATCATATTCATTTCAATCATCAATTGTGATATTAACCCTTTAAGTTTTGAGATTACTAAACTTCTTTTCCTCTCGAATTCATTTCCATCTGTGACAATTATGTTTTTAGTTGTTATAGTCTTAATACTTTTTGGGATATCAACTATTTTATTCTGATTAAGATTTTTCTCAATATCTTCAGCAACTTCCTGACTAACTTGTATATACTTTTTATTTTGTTTTAAAATTGATGGATTCGTTATGTAATTAATTCTTTGTACCTGAAACGAATCATCCTTCTCTACCACATGAGCCATAGGTGTTCTTTTAGTTTTCATTGAATTTCTCCTTTATTTTTTATGGGTAATTAAGTCCGCAATCATCTACACAAAGACAATAATCATCTGTGCCACAATCATTATTACAAACACAAGCACCTTCGAGGTCATTTACCCACCCTCTCAATTCATTAATATCAGCGGCTAAAATATCATTTCCCTGTGCATAACTACCAGTTGCTACATTACTACACGCATCTGGAACACCAGCATGAGCCCCGCATTCCGTGGTGCAAGGCTGTGTAGGAAATTGATCGGCACTATTTGTCGCTGTTACTATTTCGTTAAAATGATCATTGTCAATATCTGTTACAGCGACAGTTATTACAGCCGCCCATCCATATGCCGCACCACCTCTCCTCACTAATTCTGCATCCAGGGCATTTCTTAAATTATCTATATCAGCTTTTAAAATATCATCTACCCCTGCTGTAGCTGTTCCAAAATTAGTTGGAGTTCCAGCGCCATCATTTACAGAGCAGTCATCGCATCCATGAACTACACAGTTTATACTTACACATGCCATTATATTATCCTCTCATAATTGTCTCTGTGGCTTTTATAATTTTACTTATCATTTTAAAATATGCACAAAGATTTTTTTGATTTGAAAAATCGTACCATCTATCATGAAATGATTCTTTTTCACTTCTGCCATACACCAACACATTACATCTAACACAAAATGTGGCTTCACAATTTTCACATTCTGTCAGATCAATTTTTTCTTTTGGTAAAAATATATTTTCAAAATTATTTCTAATATTATCTATAAAATCATCGTCAAATATTGTGCCATAGCTTAATTTTTTCTTATCGGAACATCCAGATTTATAAAGACATCCATGACAATAATATAGATCACCATTGGTATCGATAGTTGTCATAGTAATACCAGCCATGCAAAATGTTCTTTCTTTGGTGAACCAATTCAACAAAAATCTATTATGCTTTTCATAAAATTTTAATTCTTTTTTAGCAATTTCTATTAACGAACTCTCCAATTCTTCTAAATTCCAATTTTTATAAGCATTAAAATAATCAATTGTTGGTGCATAGGCGATTGGTCTACCATTAGTTTCTGGATTTATTTCAATTAACTCTTCATATATAGAATTAAAATTATCCCATATTGTTGGTAAGTGTTTAAAATGTTTTGGCATTATTGCTGATTTAAAAGTCAATGGAACACCATCTTTATATAACTTCATAAAATTTTCCATTACTTTAGAACCAGTTGGGTTACCATTTATGGTTCTTGTCATATTATGAACAGGACTTCCATCATAAGAAAACTGAACGGTAAATTTATGCATCTTAAAGTCAAGTTTACCCTCATTATTCATTTCAATAAATATGTCTTTAACGTAATCAATATTATATCCATTGGTGTATATGTGAAATCTAACCTTCGGATTTTCTTTATAATATGAACAAACAGTTCGAATTAAATCATGATTTAAAGTTGGTTCACCGCCCCAAAAATCTATATTGATACCACAAAATATTTCATTGAACCATTCATCTTCCAAAAGCATATCAATTCTCTCAATTATTTCACCTAACCTATTATTCAATGTTTCAGCAGTTCTCACCTCTTCTTTTTCAAAACAATATTCACATTGAAAATTACACAAATTTGTTGTTGAAATCTCAAGATTAAAGAATCGTTTTTTATTTTGAATCTTCTTAGGATTTTTAATCCAATCTTTACCAATTAATTTAACATATCTATCTACATCTGGATTCTCCTTTTCAACCTTCTCTAATAGAGTGTTTGAAAGAAAAAGAATTTTATTAGATAAGTTTTTGTTCACACTCTCTAAAGCCAATGAAGCATCGAATAAATTTTTAGACGCTACGAAAATTGACCTCTCTCTATCATTTTTTTCACTTACCATGTTATTCTCCCATTTAATTATGCGTATTTCGCTCTTGTTGATGTTCCCAAAAATGTTGCATTGTCTGGTGTAACTCCAGCATTTAGACAAGTACCATTATTTGAAGATTTAATATCTCCCATAAACCATGAATCTCCAGCAGTTGTTAATGATAAGAGCTCAATTAATCCGGTAGCTCCGTCATAAAGAGATAGTAGTCTCGCTGTTGCTCCTATTCCAGATGCCATAGAAAGAATATCAACACCATCTGCTGATTTAAGTGTTCCAATCTGTGCAAAAGATGCAGTACTATCAGAACCAGAAGATAAAATTATACTTGCATCATCAGCTAGGACATCTCCAGTGAGATCCCCAGCAACATCTCCAGTCAAATCTCCAATTAAATCGTCGGAATGTATTTCAAGAAACGGAAAACCAACTGATCCTAAACTACGTCCTGGTGCATCAGGTAAAAATGTACCACTTACTGTTATTTTATAATATCTCATAATTATTCCTCCTGAGACTTGATAAATTCTTCCTCGGTAATTATTTCATCAGCCAAGTCTCTGTTTATAGTGTTAATTTTATTACTCAATATTTCATGTATATCATCATATTTTTCAAATTGATTACCAATTGTGTCTCTCATTTGAACTATAGTCGGTTCTGGTAAATTCAACTTGTTAAGTCTTTCCATAGAGACTTCTTGATCTCCGTCACACAACACAACTATACATATAGATCCATGCTCCGCTGTCATCTTTTTCCATAGAACTAAGGCTTCAATAGAAAGATTATCACATAAAACAACAACATCTCGATTCATTAGCAGATGAGATCTTGTCATAACTGTCATCAAACCATATCTATAATTTGAATCCTTGGGGACACCTTCGAGTCTTTGACATTTTATTATAGCATATTCATCTATTATCTGTATATTCTCTTTACTTTTATCGATAAGTTCTTGGACCATCGGAGTCTTCTCCACAAAATTTGGAGCAACAATCACATACAATTTAGTCATGATTATATCCTTTCGAATAGGTTATTGATATTCATCCCTGTTATGGAAATCAGAAATTTCCATCGGATCACTTGGGTAGCCCCGTCAGACAGATGAATTTAATGTTTGTTATAATTATTTTTAAAAAGTTCTTGCTCTTAGTATATTTTGCCAATAATGTGATCTTGCCATTTTATACCTTTACTTATATTTATAAAAAACTTTAAGCACCTACGCTTGATGAAATTAAGACCATATAATTAGATTGTCTTGTGCTCCATTATACATTATACTTGCTTTTCCATAGGCACCTGATGTTCCGGTTCTAAATCTTACTTCATATATCTCAGCAGTATTATAAGATGGAGTAATTGCATCATCCTGTCTGCCTATATACATCGTTGGAATTTGACCACCAGGAGGAAATGCAGTTGCTAAAGCAGTTCCCCAACTAGTAACTGCACCTCCAGTATCAGTTGCATAACCCCCTATAAAAGTAGTAGTTTGTAGTCCAGCCGTTTGTGCTACCAAGTTACCTAGCCCACCTTCGTTACTAACAGCTATTCTTGTACCACCATTCGCCGTATGTATCATTCCTGCTGATCTTATGGGTTGATTAATATGACCAACAAGCCAACCGTCATTTACGCCATCATTATAACGAGATAGAACTACGCGTGTTCCTGTAGTTGTAGCGAATCCCTCAAATATAACTTCAACCGTATATAATTCTCCAGCAGAAATATCAAGCGTAGGAGAGGCTCCACAATTAACACATCCATTAACTCCAAAATCATAAAACATACCACCCCTATTATTATCTTCTAATGGGGTTAATGATCCCAATGGTGTTCCGTTGTTTGCATTTACAGTGGAATCAAGTATTGAACCAGCACCACCTGGAGTTTGAGCCAAATGATAAACTGCTTTATACCAAATAGGCCATACATTTTGAGCGGCAACTGTTCCTGTTCTACCAATGTATGTTGTATCGATAGGAAACGCAGAGTTATAATAGACATAGAAGAAAGTACCTGCTCCAACTTTTGTGATGAATGGTAATTTTATCCATAACCAAGCATTTTGGGCAGTTGAATCCCATTGTTGAACTTCAACGTATACTCTAGCTCCAAATTCATCATATACTCTTAGTTTTCCATAGTCCTCACCAATCTCGTTAAAAATATCCGTAAGATCACTATTAGTTACACCTGCGCCGCTGCATATTCTAAATTGAATTGGAAATTCATCTGATGGCGCAGTTGTATTAATTTTACTCGTATCTATATTTCCTGTATAAAGTTGAGTACCAGCATAACTTGTACTTGATGAACTTGTACTAATACTTGATGAACTTGTACTAATACTGCTTGAACTCAAGGAACTGGAACTTGATGAGTCTGAAGAACTGCTTGAACTGCTTGATCCACTTGAACTTGATGAACTTGTACTGCTTGAACTTGAACTTGAACTTGTACTGCTTGAACTTGCACTGCTTGAACTTGAGCTGCTTGAACTCGAATTTGAACTGCTTGAACTTGAGCTGCTTGAACTCAAACTTGAACTAATTGAACTTGAGCTGCTTGAACTCGAATTTGAACTTGAGCTCACAACTGGGTCTCTAAAATTAATGGCAATGTATGGTCTATTAGATGAATCAACTGCACTAGAACCATAGAACTCTGCATCACCGTATACCAAACTTCCACCAGCTCTTGGGTATCTAATGACGAATCCTAAATTGATTCCATCTACCATGATCTCTTTTATAAGATCAGTAACATCAAATTCATACCAAGTATTTGATTTTGTTATCGTTTGTGTGTCACTAGGTGTTGCATCAAAGTCTTTAGTTGATCTCCTTGGGATATTCGCTCTATCACCAAGAATTGCACCACCTATACGATTGGTCCAGCTATATCCCTTATTCACTCTACGATATTCCCAATTTGCTGTATTATCGAATGTTCGAAGAATTCTGTATTGTGCTAAATCTATTCCATCCTGAACGGAACCCGTTGTCTTTATATGAATTAATGCTTTAACAATATCGTTTGATAATGTTACTGGTGGAGTTAGAATACTAAAATCAATATCAAAAGTTAAAACAGACATTTCATTACTACTTCTTGGAGCTCTTGTGACCTTCAAACTATCTACTGTATTAAACTTATTAGATTGGATCATTACTCTTTCAAAAGCTTGTGTCTGAATATCAGCTATAACATTTCGTCCCCATGATACGACATTTCCAGATTTACTACTGGAGCTTGAGCTTGAACTTTCTGATGAGCTGGATGAACTCGAACTCGAACTGGTTGATGACGAGCTAGAACTCGAACTGGTTGATGACGAGCTAGAACTTGAACTGGTTGATGAACTAGATGATCTTGATGAGCTTGATGTCGAACTTGAACTTGAACTCAATGAGCTGGAGCTTATTGAACTCGAGCTCGAACTGGTTGAAGAACTCGAATTCGAACTCGAACTTATTGATGAACTTGAACTATAACTATAAGAACTGGAACTTGAACTGGTTGATGAACTAGATGATCTTGATGAGCTTGATGTCGAACTTGAACTTGAACTCAATGAGCTGGAGCTTATTGAACTCGAGCTCGAACTGGTTGAAGAACTCGACGATGAACTGGTTGACGAACTACTCGAACTCGAACTTATTGATGAACTTGAACTATAACTATAAGAACTGGAACTCGAAGATCGAGAACTCGAAGATCGAGACGAACTACTGCTAGATAATGAAGACGAGCTTGAACTTGAGCTGGAGCTGGAACTTGAGCTGGAGCTGGAGCTGGAACTCGTTGACGATGAACTAGAACTTGACAAGCTTGATGAACTAGACGATGAACTGGTTGACGAACTACTCGAACTTGAGCTTAGGCTGCTTGATGAACTTGAGCTGGAGCTTGATAGGCTTGATGAACTAGACGATGAACTGGTTGACGAACTACTCGAACTTGAGCTTAGGCTGCTTGATGAACTACTCGAGCTTAATGACGAGCTAGAACTAGATGATAATCCCGCATCAAAATTCTGTGTGTATCCTGTCAAGGTTCCTGGATATCCTAGACTATAAGAATTTATAGCATATTGATATCTGTAATTTGGTGGATTATTTCCAGGTGTAGTTAAGGTTGTTATAAGAGTCGTTCTCGTCGCATCGGAATAAATATTCAAATAGTTGAATCCAGAGGATTCATATAATGTAAAATATAATGCTGGTGTTGATGGTACTACTCCAAAATCATAAGAATCGGAGGCATTCCAATAGTCCCACAATGTTATCGTCATTGCAGTACCGTCGACAACATACCTTGCCATAACTCCGATAGCATCATCAACATCGCTTGTCATTTGACCCCAAGTTTTAACAACCTTTGCTAATACACATAACATAACTCGGGCTTCTGAACCTGTAGCGTTATCTATTTTGGCTTCAAAATCTATTGAAAATCCAGCGCCAAAATAACCAGCACCAAAATCTTTATATACATATGCTGGATATCCATCAATCGCATTAAAATCTACTGTAGTGGGAGTAACAATCAAGTGCGAACTGGTGTCCACTATATTATATGTAGTTAGATTTTCTAATGCCATGTGTCCTCTTTATAATGTTGTGATTGTGTATTTATATAAATTAAATTACAAAACTCGTAGATGATGAACTGGAACTTGAACTTGAGCTTGAGGACGTGGAGCTCGAACTCGATGAACTGGATGAACTGGATGAACTTGAGCTCGAAGCATAGAATCCTATTTCTAAGTATGGTCTACGTGTTTTACTTTTGTTCTCACTACTTACAAAACCCACGGTTCCGAGAGATAATGCCTTCCCATCAATCTCGATTATAAACCCATTATATTCATCGTTGGTGTATGACCATTTAACCCACTCTAAAACATTAAGATTTATCCACCCTTTCTGATTTTGCTGGATAGTTGTTGATCGTTTTTCTGTTGTTCTATCAGCAATTCCATCAGCTCCTATAAGTTGCCATGATGTTCCACCATTGGCTTTCTTCCAAGTAGTTGAAAATTGATTCCAATTCTTTTTAATTCTTCGGACATTCAATTTTATAGAACCCGTTGATGCAGAATTCTGATCAACATATAGATATAATTTAGCTGATAATATTTCATTTACAGTTGTGATTATAGTTTCAATATTATTCAAATCAAACTTAATTAAAGATTTGCTTCTCTGTCGATATTCATTTGCAAATATAATTGTTGAACGACCTCTAATTGAGTTTGGTATTGTTGAGTCCAGGAATGTATCCTGAGTTACACCTTTATAATCAGCTTGTGTTCCTTCTCCCCATAATTTTACAAATTCTGTAACATCTGACGATTCACTTGAGCTTGACAAGCTACTTGATGTGCTTGAGCTGCTTTCTGAACTGCTCGATGTAGATGATGAGCTTGAGCTTAAACTCGAAGATGAAAGAGAACTAGAGCTTGAGCTTGATGATGAACTCGAACTGGAACTCGTTGAAGAACTGGAACTCGAGCTTGATGATGAACTCGATGAACTAGAACTCGATGATGAAAGAGAGCTGGAGCTTGACGACGAACTGGAGCTCGAGCTCAAACTCGAGCTTGATGATGAACTGGAACTCGAGCTCGAACTCGATGATGAAAGAGAGCTGGAGCTTGACGACGAACTGGAACTTGAACTCGATGAGATTGAACTTGAGCTGGAGCTTGATAAGCTACTGGATGAGTCCGGACAGAAATATAAACTTAATACATACATCCTTTCTGAAGATGTGATAAGAATTCTTTCTATTGGTGGAGTTCCCCAATTTGCTTTTAATGCAATATATTCAATCAAAGGAGGATTTAAATTAACATATTCTATATCATCAACAATCTTAACACCATTCGTATCATAAATTCGAATTCTATAATCAGTTGGTAGGTTAGAAGCAACTCCAAATATTAATTGTTCTGCTTCCCAAGGTGGAAAGCTACCATTATTTATTATACCGAGTTCATAGTGATCACCAACATCTTCTAATTCCCACTGTCCCCCACCTATAGCTGTCCAAAATCCTGCGGTGGTATCCCAATATACTGGTCCAGAATAATCACGAGATTCCGAGATTGGACATAT
>Ga0307379_10013439_pt1 | contig 10607 bp, 15 predicted proteins | sample UN2MG_FD_202237 | JGI IMG/M metagenome (GOLD analysis project Ga0307379, IMG submission 202237) | Soil microbial communities from Risofladan, Vaasa, Finland - UN-2 | ecosystem: Environmental > Terrestrial > Soil > Coastal area > Acid sulfate soil | place: Finland: Risofladan, Vaasa | collected... | reverse complement strand
ATACTATCTTTAACAAACTTCTGAATACCTGTAGCGTTTGTAAAGTTTGCAGATGTTAAAGGAACTTCATTGAGTTCTCTTAATACTTCGTTAGTTATGTCAAGATATGTTGTAGCCATTATTTTTTATGTACCTTTTGAATTTTAAAATTAGCAGATTTAGTTGCGCCTTTGTGAGGTTTGTAACCACCTGCAGGGTCTTTCATTAATTTATAAGAGTTACCAGACTTCATCCAGTGATAACCTTTAGGTGCTGGAATTTTCATAGTCTAGCAAGGTTTAGCTTTTGGCATAGCTCCAGCCATACCACCATTTTTCATGCCATATCTTTTTGACATTTTACCACCACCATATGTTTTTTTTCTAGCAGCAGCATCGTTACCCATATTAGAATCTTTTTTATTCATTGTTTGTGCCATATTTTTCATTCTTTATCTCCCTGTAAAAGTGGAGGGTCAATTAAGACCCCCCGTATTGATTATTAGTCAATTGTGTAGAAAGCTTTAACCATAGCATCACCTCTAAGTACTTTCGCACCATAGACATGTAAACCTCTAACAATATCGCCAAAAGAACTAGGGTCTCTAATTACTTCTGTTGATAAGATTGTGTTAGCAGTTGCTGTGGATGACATATGTCCGCCTAAACATTGACCTGTAGCAGTCGAAACTGAAGGTATGTTATTAGACTTATACATATCAAAGCCTCTTAATTTTCCACTTGAAACTAAACCATTTCTGATTGAGCCTTGACCAGCGTTAAAATCTACTGATAATAACTTAGAACCACTTTGTGATAGTTCTTCGTAAAAATCAGGAGATGCAACGAACCATCTGTTTTCTTCTGGGACTGATTGGTCATCAAGAAGTCTAGCCATTCTAGCCATTAAGTCTAGAGGGTCAACTTCAGAAGCCACACCTAAGTCTACAGAAGCAGTTGTTTCGCCTACACCAGCACTACCAGCAGCAGCATCAGCACCAATGACATGGTCAGGTGCAGAAGCAGATACTCCAGCAAACATTGTAGTAAGTACAGCAGCATCATATGCATCTTTTAAAGAGTAAGCTGCAGAACTTGAAGCTACTTCTTTAAAGTTTACATGTGACATATTTGTTTCAATATCATCTACGATGAATTTGAAAGCTTTAGCACTGTCTACGACCAATGTAATCTCTTGGTCTGTTAGTTTAGTTGATGTTGTGTCACTACCTCTTGTGTAGTCATACACAGTAATGGTAGGTTCCTTGATAATCTTTACTGAGTCTCCATAAGCAGAAATCTCACCAGCATAGTCGGTGTTAGTAATAGCTTCAACTACCGATGCCTTTCTAAAGAAGTTTAAAACCTTTTTAGAGTATATCGAAGGTAGGAAGAAACTATTAGTTTGTCCACTTACGGAGTTAGCAAAGTTAGCATCGGTATCAGTTGCGGGTTCAAAATATTGAGCCATGATACATTCTCCTTTAAGTTAATTAATATAGTTTACTTTACGATTCTGCCTTCTTGCATAGCATCACTGATTTCACTTTCGTATTTATCAAATTCGTCTATACTCATGGCAGCAATCTCCTTTTCAGACCATACTTTCTTTTGCTTTGGTTCTACACTTGTAGTTTTTGTAGAAACCATATCAGCAGCAGATTGTCTGGGCTGTCTAGAAGATGACTTAGTCTTCGTAGGTTCAATGCCAAAATCTTTTTTAAATAAATCTAAAGCACGTGAGGCTAGGTCAGCATCGTTAGCGTTATTGTATATCCAATCTTGGATAACTTTAGGCTGTTCTTTTGCCCAACCATGGAAGTCGTCACTGTTTCTGATATCTTCAAAATCAGGATGTCTTTCCATTAACCTTTTTTCTGCATCTTGTCGTACCAGTTGATTCTCTCTCTCTTGGAGTTTACTAAGGCGTTCTTCTAGAACTTTTGCTTTAGACTCCGATTGTAGATGTGCAACTGTTTCTACAACTTCATAAACATCAGGATATTGATTCTTAAATTCTTCGAGTTCTTCAGCAGTTTTTGGAGCTTTATATTCAGTTCTATTTTTAGTAGCTTCTTCTAAAAGTTCCTGTTCTCTAGTTTTAAACTCATTAAGTTTACTATCATAATGTTTTTTTAAATCGTCATACCTTTTTTTGTAATCTGGTTTCTTGTAAGGACTATCCTTTTCAATTTCCAAATTTTCTTGTCTAACACTTCCTTCAGCATTCACTTCAGTTATGTCGTTGGTATCAAACAATTTATTTCTGTCAGTTGGTTCTTCAAAGAAGAGACCATCATCTGCAGATTTAAAAGGTTTATCTTCACCTTGGTGCCATGATTTTTTTGTATTATAAGGATTTGGCGTTTCCTCTTTTTGGACTGTATTAGTCATTTTCTATTCTCCTACTCAGGGCTTGTTTCACAAGGTAGCTCTATGTCGACTAGAGGGCTTGTTTGTAAAGGTAGCCTTTCGGTTATTAAAATGATAAAGTGCCTACGCTAATAGGGTGGCTTTATCGTTAGTTTGTTTAGCTTCTTACGTATGGCTGATACTTAATCATGTTTTCGTTTATAGCTTCTTGTGTTGGGTCTGGAGACATGTCCATTCCTAACAACGCATCAACTTGTACGTTTACATTATTATCTTCAGGCATTCCGCCTTCAGCTAAACCTTGTCTTTCATCTACTTTAGCTTCAGCTTCTTTCATCATAGCCATTAAATTGTCAGCTCCGATTTCTTCTACAGCTTTTGCAGTAAAGACAAATTCTCCATCAGATAACCTTGCGGGTATGCTGTCAGAGACTCCTGAACCCGGACCTTCAACAGGACCAGCTCCAGCAAATTCTTGAGCAACGTCTATGACTTTATCAAATATCATAGCTAGTTCCTCATCTTGTTCTAGTTTGGACATAAGTATATCTTCTTCTTCTTCTGTTAATGCTTCATCCATTATAAATCTTGTGTAGTTATTTTCCATGTCTTCATCAAAAAGCATACCACCTTCTTCATAACCCATTCTTTCAACAACTTCAGGTGCTTCTTTTCTAAGAGCTTCTATTCCTTTACCACCTTCTTTATACATAACTCTATCGTCATTAAGTAATCCACCTTTTTTAAAATCTCCTCTAGCTACAGCTTCATCTAACATTTTATCAATTTCTTCTTCTGTAGGAGGAGTTAATTCTTTTAACCGTGGGTCTTCTTTTTTAGTTTTTATAGATTTTTTATCAAATATTAAACCAGAATAAGCTCTAGTAAATTCTTGAACATCTTTTTCAGGATACCCAGCTTGTTTTAACATTTGATTAGCTTGAGCAATAGTTATATCACCTTCGTCTAACATTTTAATAGCATCATCAAAATCAAAATATTGAGTATTATCAACTGCATCTATTTGTTTAGCCATTCTTTTAGAATGTTGTGTATTTAATTTAGTAACAAGTTTTGATAAAGCTTTTGTTGCACCACCAATACTATATTTTTGTCTATCATCTTGAAGCATTTATTTCTCCTTTGCTTTGCCTACATTTAATGCACACCAATCTAAAATTTTATAAATTTTTCCTATGATTGCATCGTCTTTTGGTGTAGGTGTTAATGCACATATTAATGATGCACCCATAACTATAGTTGGTATTATAGCTATCCATTCGTTAATTGTTTGTATAAAATTTAACATACTATATCTCCTCTTTTCTAGTAATTGCTTCTTTAACCTGTAGGTCCAACTGCTCTAGGCGTACCAGAAAATTCACTTTCCCCTGCAGCCGGAACATTTCCGATTCCGATGTTGCCACCACCAGTGCCTGTAGCTCCAAGTTCTTGAGGTTGTTGAGGTGTTCCTTGAATGCCTCCCATAGCTCCTTGTTGCCCGTCAGTAGGTTGAGCCTCTTCGCCAATTGTTTGTTTAGCATTTTGCATTCCTATTATTTGTGCCATTATTGCAGCTTCTTCAGGGTCATTGAGTATTTCATCAGGGTCTAAATCTAAGCTGTAGGCTAGTTCACTTACGAGTTTAGAAATTTTAACAAACGGTGCAATAGCAGGACTTTGTGCAGTTTGTAAGAACATAGTCAATCTTTGACTTCTTACTTCTTTTTGCATCAAGCTATTTGTACCAGTAGCTTTAACTTCTAAATCACCTTTAACATCCAACTCATCCTCTAAGAATTGCATATTCCATTGAAAGTAAGATTCTCCAAGTGGCTTTAATAAAAAGTCATCAAGGTTTTTGATAACTGTTTTAATATTTAAACTTGATGCTCCAAGTAACATAGACATACCAGAAGCAGTCCTTGTCATACTTTGAACACCTGTTTGTCCGTGTGAATAACTAGGTATACCTGTTTGTTCATCTGCAAGTTGTCTAAACTTGTCAAACATCATCATGTTCTCTGGTGCTGTATTAGGAAATTTTAAACCGTGTATAGCTTGTCCCGGCATTCCAGCTTGTCTTCTAAAGATTTTACCCGGATATATTTCCATTGATTGTCCACCAACTAAAGCAGACTCATCTACATCAAATACCAAAGAACCAGCCATTGCTAAATTATCTATAGCCATTCTTGCATGACCGTTCATAATCTGTTGACTGTCATCCATATTCTCTGCTACACCAATACCAAAAAAGTTATAAGGATTTCTTTCGTATGGGAAAGCATGATAAGGTATTCTGTATGGAGTAAATGGATTTATTACAGCTCTTAAAAGTTGGTCTCCACATATCCATACGTTTACTTGAACTTCATCTAAATCATCTATATTATCATCAAGTTCAACACCTACTTCTCTAGCGTACTCTGCATCCATTATACCCCAGTACTCAATAACTTCAAAGTTATTATGATATGCTTCATCCATTCTAGCATCATCTTTTAGAGAAGATTCAAAATCTTTTTCTACATAGTTTGGACCCGTTTGAATACAAGCTCTAATTGCATCCTCATCAAAGTAAGGCATGTTACGCAACTGTCTAAGTTGACTTCTGTTCATTTTGTGTCTATGGATAACGTATTCACATTCATCCATATTTGTTGCTGATGGGTCAGGATAAAAATCCCAGCAACTTACAAATTCTATTCTTGGTACTCTAACTTCTAATGGGTTATAAGTTCTGTTACCTTCTTCGTCTGTATCCCACTTATGTAATTTTTTATTAAAGTTAAATGGTCCTTTAACAATACCAGTACCTAATAAAGCTGATTCAAGTAAAGCATTACGTATTTCTGAAGAACCATTAGACTCATCTATTTGGTCATGAATAAGTTTCTCCATTCTTCTTGCTGCTCTTTCAGCAGGTTTTAATTCTATAGCCTGTGGGTCAGTACTTGTACCATCTTTTAAAATTCCTACTTGTTCTGCTTGGTCTTCAAGACTATCCTCAAAAATTCCATTATAAAATGTAGCACCGGGTTTTAAAGTTCTACCATCCCCTTTATAACCAAAATTATAAGGATTTACATTTGCACCTTCTCTATTACCTATATCATCAGGTATTTCACTTTCTGTAGTTTCTATTCCCGGAACAGGATTTGAAATATCAAGGTGTGCATAATCTGTTTCGCCTTCAGGTATTTTAGTTTCACTAATTCCTATTGGGAATTTACCTGTACCAAAGATAACATCAACAAGTTGACCAAAAGCAGCGAGTACTTTTGTTTTGGTTATCTTTACAAAGATTCTAGATTTTTCAGAATCTCTAAACTTAATAGACTTGTTGTAAAGTCCTCTGTAGTTTTCGTAAGCTTGTAACCATCTTCTTTCATCTGTCTCTCTAGCATCTTCTGCTTGAGCATAACGACCTTTGATAATACCAATAAGATTTCTACGCTGGTCATCGGGTAATGTTAAATTTTTACCAGACTCACCTTCTACTTCTTCGTAGATGTTATCAGCATTTAAAAATGTATTATCTTCTGCCATGTATCCTAGTATCCAAATGTAGAATCTATTGGTTTGTACATCTCACGTTTTAAACCTCTAATCCTTTCTAATGGGCTTTCCATTCTTGGTCTGCTCATAATCATATAACGTAAAGCATCATATGCGTGGTCAGAAGCATGTGTATCTACATCTTCTGGATTAGTTTTAGATAATGGTATAGACTGTAATTCTCTTATTAAGTTCGGACATGTGTTAAATATCTGTAACTTAGGTCTACCGTTATCTCTAATCTTTAAATACTCGTGTATTTGTATTTTACCTTGTATTCTATTCTTATCAGCTCGTCTTAATTTATGACCAGCCCTTACTAAACTTTCTCCGACAGTTGGACCAGTTGTACCTGTATTAGCCCAAGCTGCAGTATCTAAAACCCCATTTACTGAAAAAGGGTCTTCTGTTTCCATATCTGTTATTATACTAGCTAATTCGACTCCTGTCAAGCCTTTTTTGTATAATTCTCTATAAATTATCAAAGTATTGTCATTCATGTCCATAATTCCCCATAAACAACAACTTTCTGAAGCATAACCATAGTCAATTGCTTTTACTCTTTCCCAGTGTATAGGAAGAACAAAAGGAGTAATAACATGTACTTTAGGGTCAAATTCTGTAAATGCTGCACCTTCTGCAACATCCCAATTACCTTCTAAAAGCTGTTGTCTTTGAGTGGGTGGTAAAGACTTAAGCATTTGTTCATATACGCCATCTTCAGACAAATATGGATTGTCTGCTAGTTTTGCAGGAATAAACTTTCTAGTAAGTCCATCATTACCTACAAAACTTTTATTAAACTCATGTGGTTCTATGTATCTATTTTTAACCCAGTGTGACCCAACACCTCCGGGGTTAGCAGTACAACGTAAATAAGTTTTTATTTCTGGGTCAGTTGTACGTAACCTTGAAGCAAGATAGTTCCAACTAAACTCTGTCGGTAAGTGAGTTATCTCATCAAAACCTATCCAAGAATAAGCTTGTCCTTGATAACGATATACGTCTGCATCTCTCTCAAGGAAACCAAATTCTACTTTAGCTCCACTAGGAAAGTTCCAAAGCTTTTCAACCTCACGAAACTTAGCACCGGGAAAAGCTTGTGGATATAATTCACGAGACTTGTCAATCATCTCTCGTAATTCTGGCATAGACCTTCTAAGTATTAAAGCTCTGTGGGCTTTACGATGTGCATATCTTAGTGGGTCAACTAACATAGCATAGGATTTACCACCACCAGCAGCTCCACCGTAAAGTACATCTTTTTCACCAGCAGCAAGGAAATCTGTTTGTGGACCTTCATTTGGATGAAAGATTACTTTAGAATCTTTTAGTATTTCTTGTACGCTAGGTGCAACTTGTTCTAATTCTTCAGTAGTAACTATATTATCTGTAGTTTTTTCTGTAGCCTTTTTAATTACCTTTTCTTCTGTTTTAATTTTTGATTCTTTGTAGGCTAATTTCTTTTTGGCTTTAGCTAGTTCTTTTTTATCTCTAGCTAATTTTTGTTTTCGTTTGGTTTCTTTAGAGTATTGATATTTATTGTTGGGAGGTATGTAAGTATTTTTTATTATTTTAGATAGACCTACATGAGTTATTTTTCTACCTGTTTCTTCTGTTATAAGCTCTGCAGCTTTTCGTAAAGAATATTCTTCATTTACAACAGAGTTTATGTATTTTTTTAAAGTTTTTAATTCGTGTTCTATGGGTTCAAGATAACCTTGAATATGACTAAGTTTGTAACCAAAAGGAATAGTTACACTTTTTTTCTTAATATAACCTTCTGGTATGTTGTCGGACATTATTTTACTTTTCTATAAGCTCTTGTTTTTCTTGCAACTTTTTTTGGTTGCTTTGAATGTTGTTTTCCTTTTTTAGTATCTTCTCTTTTCTTTCTTGTTGTTCTTGCGTATTCTTCTTTTGAGAGTGCCTTAATAGCCTTCTCCGGGAGATACCTTTCCCCTGTCTCTGACGATTTCTTACCACTTTTGGTACGCCATTTTTGTTTGGTCCAAGCTCTTAAACTTCTTTGAGACTTTTTTAAAGTCATTACTTATAGCCTCCACCTTTAGCTTTGTATTCTTTTGCAAGAAGCTGGGCTTTTCGAGCAGACCATTGCCCGGCTTTACCACCCTTGGTACCAGCTTTAATCTTTTCAAAAAGCCTCTTACGCATAGTCGGTTTCGTATAGTTACCGGCTTTATTTACAGTTGACTTAGTCTTCGTCTTTTTTGTTGGCATCTTTATCCTCCTTTTTGAAGATTCTATCCCAGTTCTCACTGAACTCATCACGAGTTATATGTCCGGGTTTACCTTGATTACGTCTCATAGACAATCTACTGTTTTGTTTGTGTAAGGCTTTAAATTTAAAGTGTCCTGCGTGTGGCATGTTATTTTATAAATGTTTTAATTATTTTTTGTAGTCTTGAAGATTTCATAAACTTATGAAACTTTTTAAAGTACTTGACTACCATTTTACTTTATGACTCCAGTATCTAGCACTTAATTTACTTGGCTTAGCATCTTGTGCATTATGTCTAGCATAATAAGATTTTTTTCTAGCTTTATCTTTTGCAGTTGTAGGATTTTTACCTGCACCTGTTACTCCTTGTTGACCAAACCTAATAGTTTTTATTTTGTCACCAACTTTGGCAACAACAACATGAGATTTAGTTTTATGTCCCGGAGTTCGTTTAGGCTTGTTATAACCAGATACTCCTGCTCGTTCTAATCTAGGGTTTTTTTTGCTCATTTAATGCACCGTTTTCTTTTTAACTGTAGTATCGTGTTGTAGTTCTTGGATTTCTCCTAACACTAACAACCCATATTGTATTGCTATTCTATTTGCTTCAGCAACTGTATCTGCTTTGATATATGGACCTATTGCAGCTCCATCTTCATTAACGTGTTCAGTTATCCAAAGCTTAGTCATTATTGACTACCTCATAGTCTCCATCCTCTGCTGTAATGTTTATCGTATGTTTCTCTGGTAATATAAAGATACCACCACTAACATTATGATTAACATCTAGTCTTTCTTTCTTACCTAAACCAACTCTATCAAGAATGGTCTGAGCTGCTTGTAGCTTTACATTGGCTTGTGGAAGGGCTTTATCGCTTTGTAAAACCTCGACAAGTTTAAATGCTGCTAAAGGGGCTTCCCTTGCAAGTACATCCGAGGCTAAATCCACTATCTCTTGTTTAAGTGATTGAATTACTTGGTAGTGATTTCCTGCGTATCCTGCAAGTTCCGCTGAAAGTTTAAGATTTCCTTTAGTCTCTATAAGGTTATTAAGGAAATTCTCTTGTTTTTCTGTCAGTTTTCTTTTTTGTGTTGTTGGTAAAGACATAAGGATATTATATAGTTATATGAAAGCTTTGTCAAGCTTTATAAAATATTTTACGAAAGACTTGACAAAATTGATTTTCAACTATATAATAACATTAAGTGTGCCGGGGTTGAATACATATCTTCATGGTCATTTTAGACCTATTAAACCCGACCTAACCTGCCAAGACCCGACCAAACTATTAGCTCTCTATAAAAGAGACAAGAAAGCCCTTTGAAGTTTCCAACTGAAAATTACCAAAAATGTACGAGAATGTGCATATATATAGGGGAGGGGGTAGGTGGCTCTGGCGTACCCCATAAATCTTCACAAACTCTAAAGAGTTTCCCAAGATTAACACCCAAACTCTAAAGAGTTTCCCAAGATTTGACAGATAGGCTTTGTCAAACTCTAAAGAGTTTCCCAAGTTTCCAAGATTTTCAGAGAAAATAAGTCTTTAAATTATAACTCTACAAACTCTAAAGAGTTTACCAAGCTATAACGAATTCTAAAGCCCTTACAGAGCTTTTTAACCTATGGTTAATACCAACCTTCAGCTCATGGAAACAAAGCCTTAGCAAAGCTCTAAAGAGCTTGTGGGAACTTGTTAGTTTTCATAGGGGCTTGGGCGTTGAAGTCTTTAAAAGACTTTAGAGAGGTTAAAAAAAACCCCTCGAATGAGGGGCTTTGTAGAACTACAGAGTAGTTTTAGCCAAGATTTACAAGTTTCTTGTAGCTTCTCATGGCTTTCAAATCTGCACTAGGCAAAGCCTTCATGCTTAAGATTTTCACGACTTGACCTTGAGTCAAAGGCTTCGTTTTGTCGTTGAGCTTTGACACAAAGTGTCCATGAATTGTTCCCCACTTGATGTCCTTCGGACAATTGGTAGCTTTGCTGAATTGCGAAGCAATTTTACGTACCATGCCATAGGAAGCTTTAGCTTCAGGGTTTTTGATTTCAAACGTAGTTTGTTGTGTTGTGTTTGTCATAATTTTCGTCCTTGCCCTTTAGGGCAGTTATTTCAACCCGTCATTGGATTGCCATTACATAGTAATTCGATTTGCAAAACATTGTCAACACATTTTTCACACGTGATTTCTCCTACGCATAATGCACGTGGAAACAGGCGAAAAATTAGCAACCCCTCAAAATAGCCCCAAAAATCACCACGAAACCTATCTAACCTCGCAAAGTCGTTTAAGACTTTGATTTCTCATACGCATATATATACGCACACACGATTACACGTTTCAGAGCTTTTGGTCGGCAGACAGGAGAATGAAACTTTACGCATAAACACACATAAAGTTTTATTTACACCTAACCCGTAATATTTGTTTTTATGTGTGCCTTCCTACTTGACAA
>Ga0307379_10013437_pt1 | contig 10608 bp, 12 predicted proteins | sample UN2MG_FD_202237 | JGI IMG/M metagenome (GOLD analysis project Ga0307379, IMG submission 202237) | Soil microbial communities from Risofladan, Vaasa, Finland - UN-2 | ecosystem: Environmental > Terrestrial > Soil > Coastal area > Acid sulfate soil | place: Finland: Risofladan, Vaasa | collected... | reverse complement strand
TGTTTACACCCCTGTTTAGCTGATCGACAAAGACTTGCCTTGCGATCATTTGCTGTACCGGATCATTTGTTTGGAACGAGGCTGTTAATGACTGTCCTCTGATCGTAGCTGTATCAACGTCAAATCTATCCTTTTGTGCGGCTCTGCCGGCTTTTCGTATATTGTTCTCACCGGCTAAAATCGAGGCTTGAGCGCCTACTTGGAATTGTCTTGTCGCTACCGGATCTCCAATCTGATCCATAGATTTAGACAGGATCTGATCAGCTTTTGCTCGATACTCATTACCAGACGATTCTGTGATATTAGGATCTTGTAATTGCTTATCTGCTAATTCATTAAGCTGTTGATTTACAGAAATCGTTTGTTTAGAAACTTGTTCTGTAATGATCCCTTGACGAAAGACCTCACTCACGCGCGCGACTTCACTACCTAATCCTTGTATCGACTTTTCGACTTTGGTAAAGTCCGCCGGTGTTTGCTGTCCAACTGTCTTTGTGCTTAATGATCCGGTAATCTTTGGTATTATAATTGCCATTGTTTCCCCTTATCCAAAAGTATCAAAACCGCCCTCTGCCTCTAATTGATCAAATAATTTATTGGATCTTGACGGTGACGATTTAACAATTTTAGGCGTAAACTTTAATTTCGTGAAATCACTTAAAGCGCCTAAAATCGTAGATCCACCCTCAATGCGTCCGGCTTTGACTGATTCTTTTGCTTTGAATTCCAGTAAATTGCTTTCAGCTAAAGCATTGTTTATATCAATGGTTGTGTTAAAAGCTGTGATAAGACGATCCATTTCGTGCGCCTCTGCGATCTGGAATAATACGTCGCTCGGTGATCCTACATTACTTATGACGCCACGACCGGCAAAGGAAGCGCTTGCCGTAGCAAGATCTCGCCTTGCCGTTTCTCTGTCTTGGACAAGATCAAGCTTTGCTTTTTCGCCTATTAAAAATGCCTCTTGATGTTTTAACTTGGCATTGAATTCAAATACAGAAGCCTCAACATTTCCTTGCCTGATCTGTGAAGTTGCCTTAACAGTTTTACCGGCAATACCGGCCAATGTTAAAAGGTTTGTTCCTAAATTTGCAGTTGCGAAACTCATAATTTACCCCTATTGTTCAAAGACCTCATATCTCGGCATTATTGCCAAAACCGTCATAGGTAAAGGTTGTGCTTGCTGAATATAAACTCTTGGGTCGCGCGTATATCCTTTTGGAAATTGAACACGCTTGTCACCGGTAAATAACGGTACGGCTGTGTCCATAGGATCATTTGTGTTCCTAAAGAAAATCTCATTTGTTCCGTCAATTCTTCCAAATTCAGCGCCAACAGTTTTAAAGAAACGGAATGTGACTTCATTGATCCTTGCTATTTTCCCTTGCGCTGTGCCTAATGCGGATCCACCCTCTAATTTTAATGATCTAATTTTAGAAGTATAAGGTAATCCAACGTGCGCTTTGGTGGTAGCGACATCAAGAGTGATCGATCCGTTCACGACTGTCCTATTCGGTTCAACAGCGCCCTCGTTTAATATAGATACGCTTTCCCCCTCAAGATGATCTAATCCGGTTAATACGGTTGCTGATGCGCCGATATAGGTTAATCCGCTATCCACAAAGAAAGCGTCCTCGATCGTATCAAAATCCAATGGCGACATATACTCGATAAATCTTCGCGTTGTTCCGTTTACAGTACGCTTAACAGAAAACCATACTTGATCTTCTTCGCCTTTAGGAATGATAGCGACGCTCTCATAGGCGCCGGCACCGGCTATTGTTTCGGCTGTGACTTGTCTTGACCATGCGATAACCTCTTGATCGGATTGCCTTGTCATTGTAGCGATTTGACCATCTGCGCGGACGCACCAAAGGATCGGGTGCGGTGACTGTTGAAAATCAATTAAGGTTAATCCGGATTGTGATACTTGTTCAGATAACAGCGTCATATCTAAGGACAAATGGCTGTCAATATCAAAGTTGTAAGAAAATTCCCTCATTTTCCTTGAACTTCTTTGAACGTAATATAAAAAGTTTCCGATACGTTTCGGTATGATCAATTCTGCGCCGAATGTTGTTTCACGTCTTATTGAAATATTGGTGGGTGTAAGAGTAATGAAATCAGCACCGGACGAGGCTATGAAAGCGCCGCCGGCCGTACCGATCGCAAGACCACGACCGGAATTTAACCAACGGATTGAATTGACTTGCTCTGTGGCAATTTCATATTTGACGGCCTCTGTATCTAAAGCTTCGCCGGCATTAAAATCTTCAAAATCCAGTATCTTGGATCCGAATATCGTTTGCGGTTCTGCTAATGTAGATCCGAAATATAATCTTTGTTCATGAAATCCTACGGCTTGAGGAAATCCGGCGTCCACGCTAAAACTTCCAAATGCCCAATCTTCCGTCGCCGCTAATCCATCTAACGTATCAATAACTGTTCCGGTGACAATAGTGGTAGAAGTAAAACCGGTAATCTCAACATATCCTTGTACCGGCGGCGCACCGGTTGTACCGCCAATTAGAAAAATACTACCAACGTGATTAGCGTTAAAGATAGGCGACGATGCTGTTAATGTAACGGCACCGGTTGTCGCTGATGGCGTGACTGTTGTGGTTGTGGTATTTATTTCTTGGAAAGGCCCACCGGTCGTATCAATTTGCTCTAATGTCCATAACACATCACTTTGACGTGATAGTTTTTGTATCGGTACTTCTCTATGAACAATGTATAAAAGATCTGCCGTTTGCGCGAATTGAATATCCAGTAATTGGCTTTCAGTATAAGGTGTGGAAATCTCAACAACTTCGGCACTAACACCGTCGGAAATGTACGCCGTAAATCCGGTACCGTCTAGGCTAACACCATCAAGATCTTCAAGCGTTATATTGTTTGCGCCCGGAACGCCTAACACACGAAATCTTTTTCCATTCAATTCTGTCATACCAACAACATCATTGATAATTATTTCATTACCTACGGAATAGCCATGCGCTGTAATAGTGAGGTTTACCGGATCAGCTTGGGTGGCACCGGATATTACTTTATCGGCTTCGGTTATAGCGGCGTTCTCGCGAAAGAAACGGATATAACCCTCGCCGACTTCAAGAACATAATCTTGTATTGTGGAAAATTGGAAAGGTACGGTACGGCAAAGTTTGTCCGGAAATTTCGCCGGCGCTACAAAGACAGTTCCCGGACGGCGATCAGCACCGCCGAATTGTGCGACTAAAAAGTTTTCAATAGTCGCTACGGCATTGGAATAACGTGCAACATCAACTCTACCCTCTAGTTGAGGCGACAGTTCACCGGCCGTAAAATTTGTCAGTATTGGTGTGGTTTTCGACATTTCACGACCTTATGAAAGACTAGAATTAGGTGCAAAGGTACCGGCCGATCTTGAATCGATCCATTGATCTGCTGTTAATTGATCCGGTGTATCTTCCATAGCGTCATAGGCTTTGGCGGCTCTCAATTTTGACAGATAAAGGGCGAACAGATCAGAAGCGATCCCTCTGTTATTTATAATTGCATAAGCTAATTCTGCTTGTAGGCGCGTCGCAAATACTTCAACAAATGCGGCGTCCCATTTAGTTGTATCTTCTATTCGCAATATGCACTTGCATTTAAAAGTAGAATCGTTTGTTAAGATCTTATCTCCCTCGATCTTATAATCCGACGCTAAATTACTATCACTTCCGGTTCCTCTAGGCAATATCCTAAGAACATTATTAGGGATTTGGAATTGTGCTGAAAATCCGTAAAGAGGTGTGGTTACTAACTTATTAAAATTCACTCTTGCTACGGCAAAATTCCAAGGGTGTGATCGTAATACTTCGTCACGCAAGAAGTCAAATACTGCTCTAATCTTATTGGCATTTTCGCTTTCTTCGGTATCAATATTCGTGATCCGATCAGCGCCTAGCCTTGTAAGACAAAGATTAGCAATAGAAGTTTCGTTTGATACACTTCCGGGCATAATTTGTCCTTTTTAAAATAGGGGGAAAGGGATTAGCCTCTCCCCCTATTAGTTTACAAAGCGACGCTTTAATCTTCCGAATAAAGAATCGTAATTTTCAACTCACCGGTAGCGGCCGCAATAAGAACAGTCGCAAGCAAAATATCGTCGCCTGTGTTTGTTCCGATTACGTAATGCACTCCACCTAATTGAAGAACACCGGTCACTGCCGTTGCTCCCCCTCTTGAAGTGACATTTGCTTGTGCATCATAACCATTGATATAGCGATCTGCTGTATCAGCGTCACCTATATCAATAATTACACCGGCACCTAGCGCGGCGTTATCAAGGATAACGTCGTGAATGATAGCGCCAGCCGACAATTTCTTGCCGATATTGACAGTATCATTAGCCGGTGTGGCCGCAAAGGTGTACGTTTCTGTCAATGAACGGATACGTCCACCAACAGATCCGGGAACATTACGATTACTTAAAGTCGGGTTAATCGACTTTGCGTAATTTACCCCATTTACATTTGACATTGTTTAACTCCCTTTTTTAAAAAACATTAGTATAAGGTTTCACTTACGAAACGGTTATGCAGTTTCGTCGGTGTCGATTTGGACAACTTCAAACTCTTGCATACGAGTTGCACCAACACTCATTGAGAGATAGACTTGAGTAGCGAAACTCTTATCTGCTCTTTCCTCAATACGTGTGGTGATCTCTTTTGCAGTAGCTAAAAGCATACCATCTCTACGCCATGCGAAAGCTGACCTAATGTTTCCGGTGATCGGTAATCGTGTAGAAACAATGAACTTGAATCCTAAATACGTGTCCAGTTGTCCCATTACTAACGCGCGAACAGTATTGAAATCAGCGCTTGTTATTTCGGCTGTTTCCAATAGGTTAGTTAATTGGATTGGAGAAACCACGATATATCGTTCATCTTCCGGTACGTCTTGAAGATCAAGGATCTGTTTCGCAGAGCGAAGCTTATCAATGGTCAAAGCAGTACCGCCGTTTAGAATGATTTGTGATGCCGGTAATGCTGTGCTAGTAGAACCGGTTTTGTCGGTTAATGCGGAAGCATTAAACGCAGTGATGATGTTATCATCAATGGATCGCCCTAAAGCCATACCGGCGCTACGTGCGTATGGATTTTCGGGATCTACGATCATCTTTAGCTGATCTTGATCGTCGATCAAATCAGCCCACTCGTAATCAAGCAACAGTACCGATCGTCGTCGATTATCTGACTTAACGAGAGGTGTGTCACCGTTACGCGTGGTGCGAAGTACCGCAGTTGTAGCGGCTAACTGATCGAAAAATGCTTGTTCGCCGGTTACGCCACTTTCAACTCGGACAGCTTCACGCAATTTAGATCCGTTCTGTTGAACAAGAAGTTCAATAGTGGATCCGAATTGTTTTACAAACGCTGTTGAAATGTCACCCATTGTATTACTCCTTTGTAGTTAAACTGCGTAGATTGTCCTTTGTGGATCTACATTGGAATTTTTATGGGCCTCTTGCGAGGTTGTCCGATTTATGTAGCGCTATCGGGTTCTTGCGAATTGTCCTTTGTTGCTACTTATTCCGGGTGCGCCATTTGAAACAAAGCTGTCATATGTTTCATAGCTTCGGCGTGTTCCGGGTGATCTTTTTTATGCCAAGGGTGTGTCTTATCGCCCTTGATCTTTGCAATATCTTTTAACGCTTGTTCCGGTGATAGGATATGAGGCTGTACGGCTTCACCTAACAATTCCCCATTCTCACCAAAGTTCCTTGCGACTTTCATCAAGAATTTAATAAATGCCGGATCTCTGCCTAGACCGCTTGCACCGATCTTGTTGTTTACTTCTTCGTCGCCATACTTATTGATCAATCCTTGCGCTCGCTGTACTTCGCCGTCATACGCTTTTCCCAATTCCTTGCGTAATATGGTTTCCGCTTTCTGAAATTCCTCTGTAGCGGCCGCCGTACTCTGTGCGTGTTGCGCGATAACACCCTCTTGATTGAAACGAACAAGTGCCTCATACTGTGCCGGTAATATACCGATCTTATGCGCAAGCGCCCTAAATTCCCCAATTTGTTCTTCGCTCGCTACCGGCGCCTTGTTAGGATTTTCAATCTGCGGATCTTGATAGGCTTTAGGATCGCTTGGACGTCCTAACTTATCAAAGACAGCTTGATAGGTCGGATCATCTAGCGTCGCGTCTTTTGCCGGCATAGGTATTTTTTCAGCACCAATCAATTTCTGCGCATTAACATAACTCTTTGCCAAATCTCCCGGCGTCTTGAATGTTTTAATTGATGGGTGTTCTTTAATATCAGCGTCGAGAGTTGATCGCCAATCTTGTGCTACACCTACTCCGCCACCATCATCACCACCCCCATCATCACCACCGTCGCCACCATCACCGCCACCATCACCGCCATCAGGTGATCTGTTGATACTGATAAAACCTTTATTGTTTCGCAAGAAATTCCAAAAGCTAGTTTTGGATCTTAATTGCCCTTTCGGATTAAGATTGTCCATTTTATACCCCTCTGTTTGGTATTGTTTTTAAGTTCATTCTCATTGCTCTTTCGATATGCAATAAGACGGCTCTATGCCCCTCATTGAAAGCCATGATGTTCGGCTGTTCGTTGATTGTCAAACTGTCCTTAAAGCATATCTTCCTTAGATCTTCCAAAACAATTTGTCCCTCTTTTGAATTGAAAGTGTCGCTGTACGCTTTTTGAAGCTTTAATATTTCTTCTTGATTCGGCATTAACGATCGCCGTTTGTCTTTCCACCATCAACACCGGTAAATAGCGTTAAATCGGCTACTTGAGTGCTAGGCGTTGTATTAGCCGGTATTCCGGTCGGCCCAAGATCAGATACATTTGTAACTAATGCCATGATTATACTCCCTTTTTAGAAACTGATTTATTGTACTGGATCAGCATCTACTTCTGATTGATCTCCACCATCAGGTTCGCTAGGCTGTTCTGTTGGCTGTTCTTGTACTTCTGCTTGTTCTTCGACTGGTGATTCTTGTACGATTTCTTGTGCTTGTGTTTCTTCGATCTTTTGATCTTCGGATTTAAGACTTCCATCTTTATTCCTCAATCCCATATCGATTTCATCTTGCATAGTTCTTACTCCGCCTATTCTGGCCATTCTGTCACCCCCCATTAAGTATTTTTTTGTTATTGCCATTATCCTCTACCGGCCGCGTTTGCCTCTGCTAAATTCTTTTCAGATTCAGTTAGGTTTTTCGCTGTATTACCGGCCTCTGCTATTTGTTCTTGCTCTGCTTGTTTTTGCGCCGCCTCTGCTCTCGCATTACGGATCTGCAATACTTGTTCTTCGTCACGAATAAGCGTAGGACTTACGCCGAATATATCAGCCGCTTGATCAATGGCTCTGTCCGTATCGATCTTGTCAATAACTTCCGGTACAACTGCGGCGATCTGTCCGGCTAATCCTAATATATTTGTTAAGGCTGTGACACGAGCGCCTTTCTGTGCGTTAGCTAAAGGTGAAACATATTCAATGGTAATTTCTGATTCGTTAAGAATATCGGGTGGTGGGGGAATAATACCGTTTCGCAATAGGATATTAAATGTTCGTTCAATGATCGGATCTAACATTTCACTTTGCAATCGTCCAAGTACCGGCCCGAGCATAAGGGATTTTTCCTGCACTCTTTCCACAACCTCTGTGGCTGTCATGTTTCGACGATCAGCAAGAGTATTAAAAAGATCAACAAAATAAGCTTTATTGATAGCTGTTCTAAGGTCAAGTTGTTCTTCCCTACCGACTGGAATGTTAGCGCCGGTGATTAAAGGTTCAATTTTGTCTTGAGCGTTACCGGATAATCTGTAGTTGATACCGGCCGGCATTGTGTTTAAAGGCAATAGGAAACCGTCATGAGGCAATACTAAAGGCGGATCTGTGATCTTCTGCGCGGCTCGTATAATTGTTTTCGTAACCGTCTGCAACATTTTTATATCCGGTAGCATAATCGTTCCGGGTGAATAGCCGTAAGGATCGCCGGACACTTTATAAAACCTCGTACACATCATTGGGTTTTCGTGAAAACCGCCCTCGTCTACAATATGCTGACTTTCCAATTCCATTTGAACAGATGCCCAAGGCAAATTATCTGACGTTTCACTTCCGGATTGACGTTCAAATCGTGGGTGGATCGCGTGTAAGAACTGAACATTATCGTCCCATTTCTTAGCCTTGATCTTATCAATAACAGTCTTGCCGGCTTTATCTCCCCATTTTAAATGCGCTTGCATAGCCGTAAGGGAATACTGACGATACGTTTCGATAACTCGTTCTTTGGAATCTTCACCGATCGCTATTTCGTTTACGTGAATACACCTAAATCGGATAATATCTTTCGTGTCCTCTGCCTCGTAAAGAACACTTGTTCCGGCGCTTCCAAGATCAATGTAACATTCAAATATCTGTTCGTTGAAATTGCTTGAGGCAAACACATCAAACATAATATCTTGCGCTTGCTCTAACCATGCTTTGACTTCGCGCGGTTCATTAAGCGTGGAATTTTGAAGTCTTAACCTAAACCATCTTGTAGCCGGATTAGTTAGGTTTCCTTGAAAGCCGGCGGCCATGATCTGATTGGCTATTCGTGCGGTTGTGTCATAAATGTCTTTATCAAGGCTTTCACCTTGAACGGATCTTTGCCTTGTAATGAAATCTTTTTGCGGAACAATATATTTTAATACATCTTGCCACTGCCATTCCCAATTCGATCTTTTATTCTTTGCCGACTTCCATCTTGCAAAGATCTCTTTGGCTTTAGGTGAGGCATTTGAATTAGCGCTGGGCGTTGAGGCGCCTGTACTGATCGGTGCTTTTATTCCTCGTTGTGCCATTAGAGATCCTTTATGTAATGAGTTTCAAACAACTTGAAGCCAAGCTGTTGATAAAACCTTTTCATGTGTTCCGGCATAACATTTGCCGTATGCCCGACGATGATATTATTGCATTTGCGATCATAACATTCTTGCGTGACATATCGTAATAATTCACTCGCGATTCCTTTGCTTCTATGCTCACTTTTAATATACCACATACTTTCTTGAAAGTATAAATGATGGTAATTAAAATGATGTTGCGTAATAACGCCGGCCAAGCACCCTACGGCCTCGCCGTTTAATTCAGCGATATAACAAAGATGATTTTGGATAAATAATGTATAAGTTGCTCGAGCGTGATCATCATTAAATCCCCACTGCCATTCGTCAAACCCCTCTGCGTAAAACTCTTTCGCGAGCTTTAACCAGATCTCGACGTGGCTTAAATCCGCTTTGTAAACATTAACTTCCAAGTAAAGTCTTTTGCGTTGTTGATGGATTAGACAATAAACTCTGCTGTGCGTCTTGTGTTGTTGTTGTTCGCTTTGTCGATCGTCTTTTCTGATCTTTAATAATTTGACTAGCGGCGGCACTTGCTTGTCCGGTTGTCGGTACACTCGGTGTTGCCGGAACATTTAATCCCGATCCGGATCCGCTCGCTTGATTTGATTTTCCGCCGATCACGCTTTTCGCTAATCCGGCTACGGCTAATCCACCACCGGCTACGGCTAAACCACCAACAATCGCGGCGGCTGTCGTCGCTGTTGTAGCTACTCCTAATGCTACACCTATGGGTGCTAAAAATGGCATATCATACCTCGCTTAATGCGCTGCCGATTACTGATGTCCTCGGCAACCGTTTATTATTTCTTGTATTTTCCTGAACTGATCTATACGGACGTTTGGCAATTTGCATCTGCATAGCTAATGCGTCTACAAGATCAATGAACAAAGATTTAATTCCGTCTTTCGTGACGCCGGCTAATTCCGTTTTCATTTCCGGCACCCAACTCGCACCAATCGGGAAATACATTTGATGCGCTTTGAATCTCGGCTGTAGCATTTTGATACGTTCCAGCTTACTCCCAATCTTACCATGCTCTAAAGGGATTACATTAAAAAATATGTTTCTTTTTTTCTGTTCCTCTAAAAGAAAAGGCTCGATCACATTAAAGTATTCGCCTTTTTCAATGCCTACGTCACGCACTCCCCATATGCAAACCATATCAAAGATTTCATCAATCAACTGTTTACTATCCCAACGGCCGTAACGACAGTCTTGCAAAAACCAGTTATTATCAATATCCACTTCGTTCATGACAAGAGCGCGGTAACAGCTTTCCGGATTTTTGGAACTTGCGGGATCCAGAGTTAGCCAACGGTTACGATCGACCGGCCTATGATAATCAGTCGGTGGGTGATAATAGCGATAATCTTCCTCATGGAAACACCTTGTTTCTTCTCCGACCGCTATGCACATTCTCTCTCTAAGCCATATGTCAATCCGTCCCATACGTTCATAATCCGCCCTCTCGGACTTGATTTGCTCTTTGGTGTACTTAGATGGCCATACCGGTTCATAATCATTAGAGGCGTCAGCGATAGCGAGCCGGTGGAAGTTAAAGCCGGTGCTTTCTTTGTTCTTTTCGATTTGTTCAAGTATGCACTTTTCACCTAAATTATTTCCTATCATAAAAATTCGGCATTTTTGACCTAAGAATTTAACGTCACTCAAAAACCATTTCCAGTCATCGTCCATTACCGTT
>Ga0307379_10013435_pt1 | contig 10609 bp, 15 predicted proteins | sample UN2MG_FD_202237 | JGI IMG/M metagenome (GOLD analysis project Ga0307379, IMG submission 202237) | Soil microbial communities from Risofladan, Vaasa, Finland - UN-2 | ecosystem: Environmental > Terrestrial > Soil > Coastal area > Acid sulfate soil | place: Finland: Risofladan, Vaasa | collected... | reverse complement strand
AATATATTTATCATATATACTATCTAAATTTGGAAGATTCTTTTGAAACTTCTTTGTGTATGTATAATTATCAAGTCTTTCGTGGACCCTACTTGTTGCGATACCGCATTGGCCCATATAATTTGCAAAAGAGGTTCTATCCTCAACCAAAATTGTATATAACCAACTTGAAGAAATTTTTTCCGATGATATTTGAGGAGTTATTATTCCATCAACATTTTTTAATTCTTCGTCATAGTATCGAGAATTTGATTGAGCAATTTTAACATTTTCTTCTGCCAGTTGTATATTTCCTAATCCAATAACGGCACCAACATCGCTAAGATGAAATTTATAACCAGCTTCAACAATGTCATCTACGCACCGCATGTCTTTAAGATTGCTTTCTCTATTGATCCCGAACCATCGCAAAAGTTTACCTCTCTTATATGTATCTATATTTTTTGTAAACAAAATTCCTCCGTCAACTGTCGTCAAACTCTTGATGGCCTGTGTACTAATCATACAAAAATCTGAATAGTTGCAATCACCAATTATTGAATCCTTATATGTTGAACCAAAGGTATGAGCGGCATCTTCTATTAAAATTAAATTATTATCTTTTGCTATTTTTGAAATAGTTTCTAAATCAACTGGAAAACCACCCCAGTGAACCACAATTATGGCTTTAGTGTCTTCTCTGATAGAATCTTCTATAGATTGTGGGATCATATTAATATCATCACCTGTGTCAGCCCATATTATATCTGCTCCAGATGTAACAACTGGAGTTACAGTTGCAGAGCAACTAAGAGATGGACAGATCACAGATGTTCCAGGACCAACTCCAGCCATATGAAGAGCCAGTGTTAATCCATGTGTTCCAGACGAAAGAGATAATACATTTTTATTGTTAAATTTTTTAGCTAATATTCTTTCATATTCCTCAACTTTTTCCCCCTGTCCTATCCATCCACTTTTTAAAACCTTTAAAAGTTCGACATCAATATGTTTAGACATTGCTACTTTAAACATTGGTATCATTATTTACCACCCCCTCTAACAAGTTTACTACAATAACATTCTATTGAATCTTGTCTTGTAACATCTAATGATTGTTGTTTAACACAATTTTGATATGCTATTCTATCTTGATAATCTCCATAACCAACAATCAGCCCGACACACAATATAAAAATTATACACAGAGTTTCTTTCCACCATCGTTTTAATGATATCATTTATTTCTCCTTCCATTTCTGTCCGTTAAATTTTATATCTTTGATGTGAAACGCACCATCACCATCAAAATCAAAGCTCTGTTTATATTGTTTACTATCTGGATCAAGCACGACTTCGTATGAATGACCAGGATTTGCAGCATTTCTAGCGGCTTCCACAAACTTTATCATTTGATGGTCGGGATCGCGAAGTGTAATAGTTATCGTATCGTATTCTGGTTTATCACCTTTAAGATGATTTAAATATTGTTTATCTTTCATTATTTGTTTCTCCTCTTTTCAAATTTTATTTCACTCGACGGAGGTAGCCACGAGGATTGAATGTCATAAGATGCTTCTCACAACTCCAATCAACTTCGAAATCATCATTTTCTTTTAAGAAAAATTCCACAGCCTCATATGCACCCCCATCATCATACTTCCATTTAACTGGATGGCCAGGATTGCCAGCATGAGTGTCTTCCACAATTATCATGAATCCTTTACCGACAAAAGCTTCATAGGCTCCCAGCTCTTTAAGAACATGGTTACAACTATGCCACGAATCCAAAATAACTATATTTCTTTTGGTTTCCCCAACTATTCCTTTGATCTCTTTTAAAACCAGTGGAATAGTGCTACCACCATGTACAAAATTAATTCTATCAGACCATTCAAATTGAGCTATCTGCTTATCATCATAGGTCTTCTCTATATCACATGTAATTACTTTTCCCTGACCCATAAGCTCACATATGGATGCATAGAATAAAGCAGAGCCGCCTTTCGCTGTTCCCATTTCCAGAATATAGTCTGGTTTTAACTTAAATATAAGCTCTTGAATCACCATCATATCTGGAGGCCATTTGTAACATGGAACTCCAAGCCAGGAATTATCTTCCCAAATTCTAGCTCTCTCATATAGCTTATGGTATTCATCAATAAAATCCATGTTATCTCCTTGTTAAAACAGTAATTGATGGCCAATCTTTTATGACCTTTACATCCCATTTTTTCCTTGCTGCTATAATTGGTAGCACTGAACGAATTGGCTTCTTGTTATATTTCTTCATCCACTCAACCTCATCCCTTTCTGCACCCCCACCTTCTAATACAATTCGTCCACCTTTAGAGATTTTGTTTCCCCAAAGTTCGACAGTCTTTAGAAACGTATTTCCGTCATTTGCTATATCCATGTGGAGTAAATCTATCTCACCCTCAGCGTATTGACTATGAACCTCAAATGCATCACCTTGTAATATTGTTACATACTCATCCACCTCGTTGGCTCTAAGCATATTGTAAACATCGACAGCACTTCCATGATTATATTCAAATTTCTCAAACAGATCATATGCAATAACATGTCCATTAAAATATTCTGCTTTTGAATTTAATTTGGTTGCTTTAGCGAAGTGGTATAAAGAATATCCATCCAATACACCACATTCAACAATCAGACTTGGTTTGTATCCAAGAGTCATGATCTCAAATGTTCGTCCGATATTATTTTTCTTGTATGACGATCTCATTGAGTCCAGTGGTTTATACTCCAATAGATTCATTTAGCACCCCGCTCACACATTGTTTTATAGGAATCTTCTATATGTTTACATGAGTCAGCAGCCATAATCAACTCGTGTGCCAAAATTCTCGCCTCAGATTGTGTGAGATCGAAAGAACCTTTACTAACATATCCATGCACCCATTGTCCTCTAGGTGGTGGATCATTCTTTGGGTCCTCATGACATATAAATGGCAATCCATCCAATGTTATAAGAACGTCAGGCCCATCACCCCAAGTACAAGTGGCTTTAATTTCTTCCATTCATTTTCTCCTTTGTTCTCCAGTAAAGTAATAGAAATATCAAAATAAATTGAGATGCTTCCATTAAGAATTCAATAATATTTTCTAAATTTAAAGAAATCCAATATGACATTAGGCGTCTCCTTTAATCAAATCAACCCAACGATCTTTAACAAAAAATTCTTGGGCTCTATCACGAGCCGCTCTACCCTTATCTCTTAATATATCTGGATTATCGGTTATCTCTTGAATGATTGGATATAAATCGTCGATCTTATTAATAAGCCAACCTGTCTTTGGAGTTATTCGATCATTTGGACCACCTGTTCTGGAATCACATATAGATGCTAGACCACATGCATGTGCTTCTATTACAGTTCGAGGACCTTGATCAGTAAATCCAACTGGTGGAAGATACATAAATAGATTTCCCTGACTCATGTATATTGGGACAGGTGGTTGATTCTTTCCATGACGATGAATACGTACATCATCAATTGATAAGAAACTTGGAGCTGGCATGAAAAAGAATTCAGTCTTATCATTAATACCCCAAATAGTAGCAATCATTGTTTCTATATCTTTTCGATGTTTTGCATCACCTTGAGAATTCAAACACGTAATTCTAAGATTATCACCATAGTTCGGTTTAACCTTAAAGAACTCAGTCAAATCAGTTGGTGGTGGTTGAACAAAACACTTATCCTTTGCATCTGGATAGATACGCAAAAACTCATTCATTAACATTGAGGATAGGAATCCGTATGCATCCCAACCCTTTGTCCATTCAGTTTTACCAGATGAACCAATTCGATAGTTCAACATAAGTGTTTTTCGTTTTGCTTTAAGTAAAGGCATAAATTCGGTATACATATCCTTGTTATAGTTGAATATTGTATCTGATGCATAGAACATCGCTAGATCACATTCACCTTCCCAAGTACCCCACTTCTTCACAAGAACTTCACCGATACGATCTACACTGCTTTGATACTCTCCGCAAATCACACCACTTGGATATAGTTCGATATTATAACCTCTGTTCTTCATCATGTTCATTATTTCACAGGTACTTCTTTCCGATCCACCCCAACCGCGCGTAGTTGTCAGCATTCTAAAGGTTGGTTTATTTGGATCGGCAACTGGTTTGGGGTTCAGCTTTTCATCCAATTCTTTACGAACCCATAAATGACATCTGTGACCACCTTTTCCTGGGCCTTCGAATCCAGCTTCCAGATATTTGGCTTGCCATTTTCGCTCAGGTGCTCTTCCAGCATCATGAACAATAACAACATCAGCTAATTCAGCTGCTGCCTTGATTGACCACTCACGATTCTCTCCACCAGAAGGACCATCAACGAAAGCAAAATCAAAACGCTTTGGTAGAACTGATGGTGGTACAAATTCCTTCGTTGGGTCCCAACTGTAGAATGTATGTTTCTTCTCGTCGGCTAAGTCCTTGACTTTCTTGATCCATCCTGGCTGTGTTTCAAAGGTATGAACTTCTTCAACAACTGACCCCATAAGAAGCGTTGAAAGTCCAGCACCAAACTCAAGAATGGTTTTGACTTTATATTTTTCGAGCAACGCTTTAATATGAATCCAATCTTTATCTGTTATAGATGCACCATCCCACTGAAAACCGTATTTCTTTAACAGGTCTTCATCTACTGGTTTAACCGTTGGTGCAACAAAAATCCTCTTCTCTTTCGTAACGTTCTTAAAGTATGTATTAGGAACTTTCTTTCCCATCTGTAAACGACCACCTTTATAGTATGACATCACACCTTCAACAATAGTTTCAGGTTCTATAATATCAACACACATTGGAACTTGTTGACCAATCGCATTTGTTTTATCAGAGTGATTCGTACAACCCTTCATACTTGTCTTCCAACATGCTTTATGAGCAGAACAGGGCAAACAACCATTTGTATGAATATATTGGTGTCCGTAATATTGAGTGAACCAAGCTGGCTCCCGTGCTCCAGCCAAAACCAAGCAAGGGTTCCCAAATGCGGCACTCAAATGCATATGCATAGAAACCAAACCAATACTTCCCTGAGAATGTAAAAATATATTGAATAGATCACGAAGGCCAGTATTTCGATCTTCAGTCTTGCCAACATAATTTATAACACCATCGAGAACTGGATAAGGATGTCCTTTAACTCCAACCTGAACAACCTTGATTCCTTGTTTCTGCATACCATCAATAACTTCTTGCCAACGGTGATATTGTTTTGCTGGCCATCCAGGTTCTCCACCATAAATGAAAACCCAATAAGGTCCATCAATAAGAGGCTTTCTATTATACTCATCTTGCGTCATCCAAATATCTGGTGTTATCGGCCCCTGTGGGAATGTGACACCAAGTTTATTTTGAACATCCATGCGATACCCATTGGCAAAGTGATGATCCCAATAGTTTGATTTATTCGTGGCATATCCAGGACCTATTTTAAGAATATGTTCTGGATCAATAAATTGATGATCGATATTTGGGTTATTATCCCATAGATGTCGAGCTGTCGAAATAACACCCACACGCACGTAGGGATATGCCGCTTTAAAATCTCTAACCATTGCTGTGAAACACAAAATATCTCCAATGGCCTGACGATTATGAAAGACAACTTCTTTCGGAGGTTCATTTCCAGCAACCATTGGTGCAATTGTTTCCGAGGAAAGCTTTGGCATTTCGACATGACTCGCTAAATCCTCAAGCATTTTAGTTTGTTGTTTTGGGTCATCCTCTAAGATATGATGAATCTTTCCAGAAGTTGTTATTAACGATGCTGTAAAGGATTCAAGTTTTTCATTTTTTAAATCATCGGGTAGAGTCGTGGCTTCTATCTGAAATGCTTGAGCCACGGTTGGTCGGGGTGCTTGCACGATCTCTTTTTTGAAGTGAGATCGATTGTCTATCAGTTGTATTGGTTTGTCGACTTTTGGTGGGGTTGGTCCATTGAAAACATCTTTAAGTTCGTTCTTTTTCTTTACCATCAATTCGTTCCTTTCACGTATTATAATATTTGATTTTTGTTCTCTTTTTTCAGAAGTGTTCTCGGTTTAAAACTCTGGATCACACGTTCTTATAAGGTTGAAACTCTTTGGAATACTTTTTACATATTCCTTTAAATTCTTAATCATAATCCTATCACTGTCTATAATTGTCTTGAACTGGTGTCTGATTTCATCCTCTGTTACATCCCCCACAGTTACGCTCATAGGTATGCCAAAACTAAAGGTCCAATTAGTTGTGTGATTAATTGCAGTGTTTATCCATTTAACTTTAAACACATTTCCAGATACATCTATAATATCATTACAAAATTCATGGTAATCATTTTTGATTGTTGATAACATTGTACTATGAACTGTTTTGATTTTATCATGCGATTCCAATGGGATAAAATCTAACCAACACCTATTAATTAATTCCTTGTGAGTTTTAAAACCCAATTTTGTATACAGGGATATATTAACGAAACGTATTGTCATTGCAAAATCTAATACGATAACATATGCATTAGTAAAGTTTAAAATTTCAAAAATTTCTTCAGCTTTCATTTTTCTTACACCCCCAATTTTAATGCGATAGCTTCTAATAATGAGTATTTATCGATCAATTGATAAATAACCCAAAATAATGATATAACCATACTACCTATAGCAACATAAAGAAGATTAACACGATTTATTATTTTCCCATTTGATTTAATATTTTCTTTTTCATGACCCTCCAATTTATCTCTGATCTTCTCAATGATAACTTCAACAACAATAATCTTATCTTTAATGTTAACTTCCATTAGAACACTGTCGTCCTTACACTGCCGTAAGATATCTAATATAACAGATAGTTGCTGAGATATAAGAGTGTTCATCTCAACGCTATTTTTATAACTCTCCAACAGAAGAAATAAATCTTCTTTGTGCAGGCTTTCCTTTTCTTCAGTCATATTGTAACCTCAACTTTTAATTTTTTATCTATATATATTAATAAATGATAAGAAGCGTTTAATGTTTGTTCTCAGTTTCTAATAAAAAGGGAGGTATAAATGTTTAAATTCTACAACAAAATAGGTAATCAATGGATCGAAATATCAGAGCTCGAGCTCCATGCAAAATTGTACAATTATGTAACGCAAACAACTCCCATTATCCGAAGACTTCTCAAAGAGAAAGAGGTCACGATGGGAACCGAAACATTCAAAATTATAGTGAGGAGGGAAGCCATTTGATTAGATACATTGTGTACAGTAAGCTGCAACAGAAGATATCTTCCTTCTGTTGCAGCAGGGTGATATTTTCTGGACTCCAAATAAAGGTAAAGCATCCAACATTATTTTTTGATAGCGATTTTCTCTCTGAACTCAAACGATATAACAGAAGTACAGATGAAAATGCTAAAACGTCTATCATTCGGGGAGTCTGTGGTAAATGTGATGGCTATGGAATCTTTGATTGGGTTACAAGAATAACAACCGATGATGGAGCCACAGAAAAGGCAATATCTCATGTTGATACCACTAGGCCCGTGGTCGTAAAGAATGAAAACCCAATTAAAACAGTTTATATAAATGATCAAACTGATCGAATAAAATTTTATTACATTAGTGATTTTATGACAGATGATCTAACATATCGATGTGATCAATGTCTTGGTATTGGATTGGATGTAGATATTTCCAAAATTGTAGAATTACATACGGATCAAATATCAGATATTATATCAAAACCAAAACCAAAACCAAAACCGATAATTAGAACCAAAGGATATTTAAGAAAACTCTTGGATTACATATTTAATTGATAGGCAAATGTAAAGGAGAAAATATGAAACTATATCAGAAATTCTTGTATACCGCTTTGTTAGTATTCTCTGTGTTATTTTACGCCGACTTTAAAGAAATGGAAACTCAATCATATGAATATACAATAGTCGAATTGAATTCGGATATTTCGATATTAAACAACAGTCTCATCGTTCAAAAAAAAGAGAACAAAAAACTGCTTGAAAGGATTGAAGAAGTTAGTTTAGAGGATGAAGTTGAAACAGAAAACATGATCTATGATTATATCACGGCAAATTATCGTAGAACACCACCAACTGTTGCCAGAGAGATTGCTGTTCGTATCATTGAGATATCCAAAGAGAAAAATGTAGCCGCGCCCCTGATCCTAGGAATCACCGAGGTTGAATCTAACTTCAATCCCTTTGCTGTAAGTAAAGCTGGAGCAAGGGGATTAATGCAAGTCATGCCAGAATGGATTGACAAACTCCCGACGATCCTGATAGATAAACATGATTTGCATGATATCACCACGGGACTAAAGGCTGGAACTGACGTATTTAACATTCACCTGAAAGAACAGAAGGGGGATGTAAATAAGGCATTATACTATTATGTTAATAAGGATCATTCCTACGTTCTCAAGGTTTACACGGCAATGGGAAAATTCTTATCATTCAGAAGTAAATAGAGATTAAAAGTTTTCCTTCAAACTGGCTTAACTCGCTAATTTGAAGGAAAACTTTGGAGGAAACGATGGGAAAACCGAAACAAAAAATAATTTATAATAAGAAAATATCAGAACAAAAGAGAGCACTTCGAATTCCCACGCCAAAGACGGGGGAGGATTTTAAAGATAAAAAAGCATACACTAGAAAGGAGAAGCACAAATAAGATTATGGAACTTGAAAAAGCAAAAGCATTGTTATCATTATACCCAGATATATTCTCTTATTTTATAAAAAAATATAAACACCCAGAATATCAATTCTCTGTTAGTAATGGTTGGTATCAATTGATATTCGATATATGTTATCATATAAAAGAAGTTCAATATAAATATTATAAAAATGAAATCGAAGTCACATGTCTCCAGATAAAAGAAAAGTTTGGAGGACTTTCTTTTTATTATACAATGTATGTGAGATCGGAAAGACTTGGAGATAAAATTTCTAAAAAAATAAGTGGCTGGTTTCTGAAATTTATGTGCAAACATGGTTTCTCCACATTGTATTGGAAATCTCATAACTGGAGGTGTGATAATCTTTATCAAACGATACCTGAAAAGATTGAACTAATAATAAAGAAACGCGTTGGGCAGTCGTATAAAATTTGTGAGTTATGTGGAAGTGAAGGAGAAATATGTAACCCGAGTGGCCGCTGGACACTAACTTTATGTAAAAAACACTTTAACGAAGAAAAGGAGAGAAAAGAATGGAAAGCAACTTAAAAGTAATCTACATGATTAGCGGAATGTTCATTATAGGGGAAATTGCCCGAATCCCCAATCACCCAACTGGTGGAATGTCAATTAAAAGAGCCCTGGCACTTATGCCTACAAAAGATGGAATGCAGCTCATGGAAGCATTTCCATTTACTGATCTTGATGAGGAAATCACATTGGAGCATGGATCATACACCGCAATCACTAAAATCGATGACCACGGTGATCAGATACTAAAAAAATATGAAAACGGAATCAGACAAGTTCGAGAACAAAAGAGCGGGCTAATACTGCCATAATGAAATAGCCACCGTCCCTCAGCGGTTGAGAGGACCGGATTTGTAATCCGGTGGATAATATCCCACGTAGGTTCGAATCCTACCGGTGGCTCTATCCTTAATTAAATCAATAAGTTAGGAGAAACAACAATGACGTTCTGGTTTACCTCAGATCAACACTACGGTCATACAAAAATAATTCAATATTGTGATCGACCATTTTCGTCTGCCGAAGAAATGGACGAGATGATTATTGAAAAACATAATAAAGTTGTGAAAGATGATGATATAGTTATCAACGCTGGTGATTTTACATTAAGAAAAGGTATAAAAAGCGTGTATATAAAATATATTGATAGATTGAATGGGAGACAGATATTCTTAAAAGGTAGCCATGACTATTGGCTAAAAGGAAAAGACAACGTTCAGATATTGGAAAAAAATCTATCAATTCATGGAAAAAAATATTATGTTGTAGTATGCCACTATAATATGAGGACGTGGGCTAGATCACATTATAATAGCTGGCAACTTCATGGTCATTCTCATGGAAAGTTAAAGCCTGTTGGAAAACAACATGATATCGGAGTAGATAACAATAACTTCTATCCTGTAGCAGATTATGAAATAGAAAGAATAATGCAATCCAGAGAAGATAATTTTAATTTGGTGCTGCGCCCCCCCTTGGTGTGGTGGTAACGAAGCCCAATGATGGGACTACGTGCAGCATTCTTGAAGAAATGGGAGTTGTAAAACCCAGAGCGGAGACGAGATGACGAGAAAAAAGAAGCAACCACAACCACAACCAAAACCAAAAACCATAACCATAGTTGAATATGCGCTTCGACATAAAGAGAGTGGAAAGCTTTTAACATATAATGTTTCATCCAATGGTGATGCTGAATTTTGTGGAGACACAACTGTGAAATTAGATCATTATCAAGATGAACCAATTTGGTATATTGATAAAGCATATAATGCTGAGTACGTTAGACAGTACTCAACAGAATGGTATAATTCTGGTATGAGCTGTCCAAAACACTCATACGATTCAAAAGAATTGGAAGTGGTAAAAGTAACCA
>Ga0307379_10013432_pt1 | contig 10610 bp, 8 predicted proteins | sample UN2MG_FD_202237 | JGI IMG/M metagenome (GOLD analysis project Ga0307379, IMG submission 202237) | Soil microbial communities from Risofladan, Vaasa, Finland - UN-2 | ecosystem: Environmental > Terrestrial > Soil > Coastal area > Acid sulfate soil | place: Finland: Risofladan, Vaasa | collected... | reverse complement strand
CTTCTGGTACAATTTAACAAGGTATTCTATCTGCTCACAGTACAATGCACCGAAACTGTCAACAACATAAACAACATCTACGGCCGTTTCAGCTAATTGTTTAAGCGCTTCTACAAGGTCAAATTCGATTTCGGTTGAGATGGCCATAATATTGGCCGTCGTTTCATAACCTAAGTCGTGGCATTTGTTTATAAGTTCTATGGCCTTGTCGATATCTTTGACATAAGTGGCAACCCGAATCATATCAACAGGGCTTTCATCGACGGGAACAAACTCCTGTTCCTTAACCCTGTGTGCGTCAACCATTATGCTGAGTTTCAAATCGGATTCGATGCCGGCTGTAATCTCGCGTATCTTTTTGTCGTCACAGTACTTCCATGCACCGTAATCCGTTGTCGGAAACAGTTCCTTACTGTTTCGATAACCCAGTTCCATATAGTCGATACCGCTTTTCGAAAGCGCCTCATAGATACCGCGAACAAACTCATCTGTGAAATAATGGTCGTTAATAAGCCCGCCATCCCGGATTGTGCAGTCTAATACTTTGATTTTTTCTCTGTACATATTTCACTTCCAGCTATTCTTGCTCATACAATTGAGCCAATATTTTTTCCACCAAATCCCTTTCAACTTCAATTGCCCATTCTCCATTTCGGCAATAAACGTGTCCTGTTTTATCAATTAAGACGAATTTGGGCCATTTATTTACGGCTTTTTTATCGCGTTGTATCGTTTCCAGCAGTGTTTTTTGGCTTAAATTCGACGATATTGTTAACGGTACACCGAGTTTTGTCAGAAGTTTCCGGACTCTCTCAAGCCTCTCGGCTGTGCCCAGACCGAGTTCAATTTCTATCAGCCCGGCTGCGATTATTCCTATGGCTACGGCCTCTCCGTGCAATAATTTAAACCCGCTGGCAGATTCGACGGCGTGGCCGACTGTATGACCGTAATTCAACATCCTCCGCTGATTTTTCTCATTTGGGTCGGCCTCAACAACAGCCGCTTTGATTTTACAGTTAAAATATGCGATTTTTTCAAGTATATCCGGATTTCGCCCTAAAATCGCATCGATATTGCCTTCGAGAAAATCAAAGTATTCTCTATCAGCTATCAGAGCATGCTTGACGGTTTCAACAAGCCCTGCCCGAAATTCCCTGTCATCAAGCGTCTTTAACGTGGCAACATCAATATAAACAGCAGCCGGCTGCCAGAATGCCCCGAACGCATTTTTACTTATACTCGAATCCACACCCGTTTTGCCGCCCACTGCAGAATCTGCCTGCGAAACCGTTGTAGTGGGTATCTGAACAACCGGAACCCCTCTTTTGAAGATAGAAGCGGCAAAGCCTGCAATATCGCCGACCGTCCCGCCTCCAAGAGCGATAATGAGGGTATCTCTGCCAAGAGACGCTTTTTCCATCGTTTCTATTATCGAAACTACAGTATCAACGTTCTTTGAGATCTCTCCGGGAGGGTCAATTATGAAAGCAGGAACCTCTCTCTGGCCTAAAAACGTTTGCAAATGACCGGCTGAGACTAAGTTCTTGTCCGTAACAATGAACTTATTGTACCGGCTAAAATCAGCCTCTATCTTCTCGTACAAAGAGCCGAGAGTTTCTGTGCCGATTTCAATCCGGTAACTCGCAGGTTCTACGGCTGGTATTGTAACCTTAAGCTCATTCATTACAGTTTAACAGTACAGTATTTATGTTTTTCCAAACGACAACGCTTGGCTATGTTCCTGAACGAACACATCATATTATTCTATCTGTGTAATAAATGCAACACTTTAGACTGCTATGTTTTATAAGTCGGTTTTGGACTTGCATTTATGGGAAATGGCTGTTATATATGCGGATTATGGAGACGAACTTAACCGTTCCGATAGCAGCGGAAAATTTCGAGCAGGCAGCGTTACAAATTAAGGCAGCCGCAGCCGGCGGCGCCGAGATGCTGGAGTTACGAGTCGATTACCTCCAGGACCTCAGTGTCGATTTGGTTAAAAAGTTGATTGCTGAAGCAAAAAGCAATACCAGCCAGCAGTTACCGTTAATCGTAACCTGTCGTGACAAGCGGCAGGGCGGTGCAAAAAGCTACCCCGACCAATTACGGATTGATGTGCTCATCGGGGCTGTAGAAAGCGGTGCGGAATTTATTGACTTAGAGTACAAAAATTACTTATCACCGGAAAACCGCAAAAGAATCGATTCAGCCCTGTCGAAAACATCAAAAACAAGGCTGATACTGTCAGCCCACAATTTTGAGACAAAATTTCCTAATATTGGCAAACTCCACGCAGAAATTTTGGAAACCTGCCCTGAGGCTATTGCCAAGCTGGTTTACACCGCCAATCACATCAACGATTGTTTTGACGGCTTCGATTTACTGCACAAAACCAGTGGTGAGCGAATCGTTTTTTGTATGGGCGAGGCCGGCCTTATCAGCAGAATCATTGCTAAGAAACTGGGCTGCTTTGTTACTTTTGCAAGTATTGATGACAAATCGGCAACCGCCCCGGGGCAATTAACCATTGGGGAACTTAAAAACCTGTACCGGTATGATTCTATCAAGGCCGATACGGAGCTTTTTGGGGTCATAGCCTCACCGGTAGCTCATTCCTTAAGCCCGGCTGTGCATAATGCCTGTTTCCAGGACATCAGGGCGAATATGTTGTATCTGCCTTTGCTCGTTGAAGGCGGTAAAAAGGGCTTCGATGAATTTATGCATAACGCTCTTGATAGAAAATGGCTGGGATTCAGGGGTTTTAGTGTAACCATTCCTCACAAGGCAAATGCCCTTGATTATGTCAGCAGGGCGGGGGAATTTCTTGAATCCCTGGCTGCTGATATCGGGGCGGTAAATACGCTGAAAATAGGGCTTAACGGCAGAGTCAGCGGCTACAATACCGATTATGCCGGTGCAATGAATGCGCTTGTATCAGCAATTGGCATAAAAAAGCATGATTTGCACAATGCCGCCGTTGCCGTCATTGGGGCTGGAGGTGTTGGAAGGGCGTTAGTGGCGGGTTTAACCGATGTTGGTGCGAAAATCACTATTTATAATCGAACTGTTGCTAAAGCTCAGGTCCTTGCTGAAGAGTTCAACTGTAAATATGCCGGTCTCGATGCGTTAAGCCAAATCGATGCGAAAATCATTATTAATTGCACAAGCATAGGGATGTATCCGAATGTCGAGGCGACGCCTCTGCCTAAGGATTACTTGAAAAAGGAGATGGTGGTTTTTGATACGGTCTATAATCCTGCTGAGACTTTGCTTATAAGGCAGGCTAAGCAGGCCGGCGCAAAAACTATTGACGGCGTTTCGATGTTTGTAAACCAGGCTCTGGAACAATTCAAAATATTCACCGGCCGGACCGGGAATGCGGAAATTATGAACAAAATTGTTTTGGAAGCAGTTCACAATAGATAAGCATAAACGTTGAAATTTAGCTCTGTATATGTCAGGATGGCAGAGATTTTGCAGCAAAATGAATGTATTATTGTTTTTTTTAAGCAGATTTTTAGGAGATATGATATGAGAGGATATGTTTTAATCAGTCTGTTAGTAGCCATGTTTTTCCCTGCAATGGTTTTTGGCGGTGAACATGGTGAGGCGAGGGAGCGAGAGCAAGACATTGAACGTCAGATACATCTGCGGCGGATGCAGTTGGAAATGGAGGAGCAGGAAGCTGAGCGGGATTTCCATCGCAGTATGCGGGAGCTTGAGCTAAAGGAACGAAAGCTTGCTCTTGATCGCAAATATAAAGCGCAAAAGCACCCAAAGCATATCAAAGGTAACTGTGGCGAAAAACTGGTTCCTTTGGTGATTATATGTTTGGTTGTGCACATCCTTCTGGCGGTCTGGGTCTTTCAGGATATACGCAGGAGAAACTGCGGCAGCGGAATATGGATAGTAATCGTGCTTTTGAGTGGTCTTTTAGGGGTTTTGCCATATACGATTGTTCGGCTTGGCGATAGCCGCGAGACAAAATAAATTGACCGAAAATTAAGTGTGTCTATAATCCTTTCTTCTGCTTTGCTTTTCATTGTTTTTGGCGGTGATAGACGATATAATACTTGTCGATTTTAAATAATATCTGAGGTAAAAGATGGCAAAGAAGGAAAAAGTGGTATTGGCTTACAGCGGGGGGCTTGATACAAGTGTAATACTGCCTTGGCTAAAAGAGACCTACGGTTATGAGGTAATAGCGTTTGCAGCAGAGATGGGACAGGGTGATGAACTTGCCGGTATTAAAAGAAAGGCGCTGGCCAGCGGGGCGGTAAAATGCGTGGTCAAAGACCTACGTAAAGAATTTGTTGAAGACTATATCTGGCCAATGCTTAAATCAGGGGCTGTTTATGAAAACGGTTACCTGTTGGGAACAAGCATTGCCCGACCTTTAATCGCAAAACATCAGGTTGAAATCGCTCATGCTGAAGGCGCAACGGCGGTGGCCCACGGAGCAACCGGCAAAGGCAATGACCAGGTTCGATTCGAGCTTACGTATATGGCGATGGACCCATCGTTGAAAATCGTCGCACCCTGGAAGGACCCGAATTTTACGCTGACTTCCCGTGAGGCAGCGGTCGATTACGCCAAAAAACACAATATTCCCATTGAGCAGAGCAAAAAGAAAATCTATTCACGCGACCGCAACCTCTGGCACATCAGTCATGAAGGAGCAGACCTTGAAGACCCGGCCAATGAGCCTAAAGAGGACATTTTTGTTATTTCCCGGCCAGTATCGAAAACGCCAAATAAAGCGGATTATGTCGAGGTCGGTTTCACAAAAGGAGTGCCTGTAAAATTAAACGGCCGAAAGATGGGCGGCGTAAAACTTATTGAAACGCTGAACAAAATCGGCGGCAAGCACGGAGTCGGACAGGTGGATTTGGTCGAGAATCGGCTGGTAGGGATAAAGTCTCGTGGTGTGTATGAAACGCCGGGCGGGACTATTCTGGTTACCGCGCACAAAGCTTTGGAAACTTTGACGCTCGACAGAGAAGTAATGCACTATAAACAGCAGATTGCTTTGAAATATGCCGAACTGGTTTATTATGGGCAGTGGTTTTCGCAGTTGCGCGAGGCTCTTGACGGATTTATAAATGTTACGCAGCGAAATGTGACAGGCTCGGTTCGTTTGAAACTTTTCAAGGGCCAGTGCAGTTTGGCCGGCATAAAGAGCCCGAACAGCTTGTATCAGGCCGATTTAGCCAGCTTCAAGATGGGCGCCGAATATGACCCTACTGATGCGAATGGTTTTATTCGCTTGTTCGGGCTGCAGATGAAAGTTGCAGGGGCACTCAATAAAGGCTCTAAAAAGTAAATTTAGACCCGGTTATAAACGCAAAGGAGGCGTAGTGCAGGTACCGGATTGGATTTGGTTTATCTTTATTTTTGCATTTGGCTGTTGTGTGGGTAGTTTTTTGAATGTCGTTATTTATCGGCTGCCCCGTGACAAATCATTGGTAAAGCCGGGTTCGGCATGCCCTTCGTGCGGCAGACACATACGCTTTTATGATAACATACCGATGATTTCGTGGTTGGTTTTGGCGGCTAAATGCCGGTATTGCAAATCGCCTATATCGCCCCGGTATTTCATTATTGAACTGTTAACAAGCCTGGTTTTCACTGGTCTTTTCTTTCTGTATTTTTATACCGATTTTCGTGAGGGTATCCCGCCGTTTTTAGGGGGTGGCTGGATTGTTTATCTTCTTCATATTATTATGTTATCGGCTTTTATCGCAGCTTCAGCGATTGATATGGAGTTGTGGATTATTCCACTTGCGATATGCTGGTTTGTTACCGCAATAGGGCTGATAGGTTCCTCCGCAGGAGCTTTTATAATCGACCCCGTTTTAATTAGCAGCTATAACCTTTTGCCCAATGCTTCTGCCGGGACCGGTGCGCTGGCGGCGGGAGCGTTGATAGGGTTAGGTATATCCTTGTGTGCTATGGCAACCGGTTTAATTAAAAGAAGTTACGAATCCGACGATTCTGAAGGTTCGGAACCGGCGAAGCAACATAACAAATTGGCAGAACCGCATTTTAATCATCGCCTGGAAGTTTTCAGAGAAGTTATTTTTCTGCTGCCGATTGTCATTTGTGCACTCGGAGCTTTTTTGCTTAGCAAAAAAATTCCATCAATACAAACATGGTGGATGGGATTTTCGCAAAGACCTGTCATTGCAGGAGTTCTGGGCAGTTTATTAGGCTACTTTGTCGGCTGTGGTATTGTCTGGGCCACCCGAATATTGGGCACGCTGGGCTTCGGAAAGGAAGCGATGGGACTGGGTGATGTGCATTTAATGGGGGCGGCAGGAGCGATTACAGGTTCAGGCTTGGTAGCGGTGGCATTTTTTGTCGCTCCTTTCTACGGACTGGCCTGGGCGGCATTTCAAATGTTTTTTAAAAAAATTCGGCAAATTCCTTATGGTCCGTTCTTGTCTTTAGGTATATTTACTGTTATGATTTTTCACGACTGGATTTTGCGTTATCTAAGTATTATATTTTACCGTTAAAACGAAAACTCGGAATTAAACGTTACCCTGTTGGAATCAAGGCACCATGCCCCGTGGGGATTTCCAACAGGGGAAAGGATTTATGACGGGGTTAAAAGGAGATATCAAATGCGAGCCGCTAACAAGAAAACAATTCTGCTGATAATTGGTCTTATATTAACCACTCTTTTTTCCGGCTGTACCAACTGGAAGAAAAAGTACGAGGCACTGAACGTTGAGCATCAGAACCTGCGAGGTTTGTACGAACGTGCAGCTACGGAAAAAGGCCAACTGGCCAGCCAGGTTTCTCAGGGACAGCGAACAATTGAAGAGCTCCAAAGACAAATAGCCGAGCGCAACCAGTCTCCTGCTGAGGCCACCGGTTTCGGTGAAGGTTATGATGTCGCATTTGACCCTTCAGCGGGCACAATTACAGTGACACTTGAAAACGCAATACTGTTTAGCCCGGGAAAAGAAACACTAAAGAAAACAACCAGTGTTGAGCTTGACCATATTTGGTCGGTATTGCAAAGCAAATACGCCGGCAAGCAAATAGATGTTGTCGGCCATACAGATTCGGATCCGATTAAGAAATCAAAATGGAAAGACAACTGGGAACTTTCCGCTCAACGTTCGCTCACCGTGGTCAGGTACCTTATTTCGAAGGGAATACCCAAAGAAACAATTCGAGAGGTGGGGCGAGGGGAGAGCCAGCCGGTCGCCTCCAATTCCACAGCAAGCGGCAAAGCGAAAAATCGCAGAGTTGAAATTGTTGTGTATATGCGATGAGATTTTGCGGCTCGTTATTCGAGCAGCTATTGGCTTTTTATAAATGTTGTGGTCTTCATCGTGCCGTCTTTGCTGATGCGAATAGTTACAGATCCATCTTTAGGGGTGTAGAATAATTCCGCCTTATTTGTTTTGTTAATTGTCTGTAGTTTTTCATACTGGCTTCGGCTGCAACTGTATACCAAGAAGTCGGCGCCAAGATTTTCAAGGAAATCAGCATTCAATGTTCTTGTTGAGCCGTGATGTGGAACAACTACAACGTCGGGTTTTAGGGTTGGGAACATTTGCAGAAGCCGGCTTTGTGAAAATCTCCCGATATCCGAACACAACAGTATCTTTCTTCCGGCAAATTCAATTAGCGAGACCAGCGACTTGTCATTATCGTCTAAATTCTCATCTGCGGTAATTTGTTCCGTCGGCCAAAGGTTTTTTATCTTCGCAGAGCCGGTCAAATTAAGATTCTGCTCTACGAGATTTATTTTAACGCTTTTTTCGAGCAGATAATCATTGAGGAATTTTGCTGTGCTCCAGCGGTCTGCTTTGCTGAAGAAGGCGTTATTTGCTAAAAAACCGGCAACCTGAGAGGCTTCGAAAAGCTCAGGTATGCCGTTTATATGGTCAATATCGTTATGGCTTATTATGATTGCGTCGATTTTGTTTATTCCACTGTAGGTTAAAAATGGCACAATAACGCGCCTCCCTATGTCATTAGTGTGCAGAGAGCCAGCATCGAATAGCAGATTAGTTTTACCCGGGAGCTGTGCAAATATTGCCTGGCCGTGACCAACATCGAGGATGGTTATCGTTAAATAGTCCCGATTTGTCCGTTGCCATTTCAAGGCTCCCAGGAAAATCATTATTGCTGAAACCGACACTATCAATATCGTTTTTTTTATCAAAGGACGACGAAAATAAATAAAAGCGGCAAAAAGAATTACACCGTAATAAAAGATTATCAGCGCAAGTAATACACGGCCTATAAGTATTTGTGAAATATCTAAATGTGCGAAAAGTTTTACAAGCCAAATCAGGAAAACTGACAGGGAGTTTACCACTACAGCTAATATTGCTGCTGCGGTCGGCAGCAGAAAAGACAGGATAATTTTCAAAAGACCGATTGTTAGAATTGCAGCCACTAACGGAAAAGCAAGCACCGTCCAGATGCTTGTAAGCGGGTTAATCGTGTAAAAGTGATATAACAGGATGCCGGCCCCGCCGAGCCAGGCGGAAAGGCCTACCGCTAATAAATTTAATAAATACAGTCCCGGCCTTGAGATTATACGAAATAGCAATTTTGTTTTTTGAGAATCTTTGCTCCAAGGGTGCTCTGTTAATTTTTCGTACATAAAGAAATAGATTCGCTCTGTAAAAATCAAGATGCCGAGCACCGATGCAAATGACAACTGCCAGCCGGGTTCGTACATGCTTGTAGGCCTTATGAGTAAAAGTATTAGTGCGGCCAACGAAAGTGAGTTGAGAGAGTTTGGTTTTCGACGAAAGAAAAATGAGGTACAGAAAACCAAGCCGATAACGGCGGCCCTTAGCGTAGGCGGTCTTGGCGGGACGACCAATAAGAACAGCATTATCCCAAAGATACATACTGCGGCCCGGCTACGATTCAATAGACCTGCTGTTTTGCACAACCACCACACAATCCCTATCATAATACCCAGGTGCATTCCGGAAAGGCTTATAAAATGCAGGAGTCCTGTTTTGCCAAATGCTCTGTACGTGGCACTGTCAATATTGCCCCTGTAGCCCAGGAGCAGTGCCTGGAGCAAACCTCTGCTTTGACCTTCAAGCGACAGGTCGGCTATTAGAGCATTAGTGGCTGCCTGTCGCAATTTGGCTTTTATTTTCGTAAAAAGGCTGTCGGGAGGGTTTTTTAACAATTCGATGCCACCCCGTGATTTTATGGAGGCTGCGATAAAAATATTTCTTCTTGCGAGGTATTCAGCGGTATCGAATTGGCCTGGATTAGCAACCTGTTTGAATTTGTCCAGCCAGCAATATGCCTGTATGTAATCACCGGCCTTTAAGTCCAGCAGAGGTTCAGCGACCTGCACCCGCACGGTACCGGTTACTTCTGCCCAGCCGTCGGTAGTGTCCACTTCTTTGACCTTCAGATAGAAACTGCTGCCTGGGTCGGTGAACTTAAACCTTGCAAACTTCCAGTCTTTATAATCGTTAACATGGGGTTCTGTGATAATCATCCCGCGAATCGTTGCAAGTTTAGGTTCGTCGGTGACGAAGCAGCGAATATCGTTCGGTTTAGGCTGATGATAATTCGTCAGACGAATTGCACCGAGGCAGATAAAACAAACTAAAGCTGTGTATGCGATTATGTATGAGGGGAAGTTTTGTTTTTGTACCGTATAAAATGTAACTGTGGATGCTGCACAAAACCCAAGTAATACCAGCCAGAGAATGAGCGGCAAATCCAATCTGTTCTGAAGCAGGATGCCGACTATAAGACCGACGGCAGCAAACAGAAGGGGAGAAGTGCTTATAATCTGTTTGTGAAAATCCGTACGTCCGGCAAGCTGCTTGTCTATCAGGGCTAATCTTCGCTCTATATTGTCCATGGCCAGATAGATTACAGACTGGAGAGATAATATACAAGTTTAATTTTACTCATTGCTTATCCGCAAAAGATAATTCGAACTTGCTGAACTTTATTCGGTACTTGCATGCTCTATTTTATACTTCGTATATTTTACTTCTTCGAAAGAAAATATATTTTTGACCAAATACGATTAACGATATACAAGCGCCAAGTTCTGAGCCAAAAGCTGTAATCTTCTCTCTGCTGTTGGTTTGAATAAAGGCTTTTTGACAAAGCGGGTGAGGATATTGGCTAAAGCTGTATGTATTGCTTCGGCTTAAAGTTTGTTTCCATTGTCCAGGTAACGGCCCTGCCGGCTTTTAAGCAATACAATATCAAAACGTCATAGCCCTCTTTATCAACCCATTTTTTCAGGAAGGGATAGTCCTCTACGACCTGTTTTTTTAGCTGTATATCTTCAAGTGCTTCGACTGTTCCGGAAATCCTGACCTGCAGCCCCTGCTGGGAGTTGTAGAAACACATCTCAACCTGAGGATTTACGGTTAGCTGTTTGTGCACATCTTTATTTTCGCCGGTACTGAATATAATACCGTTTTCATCGGCACGGTAGAGCATCATTATGCGAGCGTGAGGCTTATTGTCCTGTGATGTGGCCAGAGCAAAGAGTGGGTTTGACCTGATAAACTCGAAAATTTCCTCTCTTGTCATAAATCGAGTCCTTTAGCTGAGCTCTTTTTTGATTTTTTCTCTACCAT
>Ga0307379_10013430_pt1 | contig 10611 bp, 8 predicted proteins | sample UN2MG_FD_202237 | JGI IMG/M metagenome (GOLD analysis project Ga0307379, IMG submission 202237) | Soil microbial communities from Risofladan, Vaasa, Finland - UN-2 | ecosystem: Environmental > Terrestrial > Soil > Coastal area > Acid sulfate soil | place: Finland: Risofladan, Vaasa | collected... | reverse complement strand
GTCAACCAGCAGGATCGGGTTGTTGACGACCGTTCCGACCAGGATAAGAAAACCAAGCATGGTGATCATGTCGAACGACTGACTGATCGCGGTCACTCCGATTGCCGGCAGCCATCCACCCACGGTATTGAGTATCCATAATCCGACTATGCCACCGGCAATCCCCAGCGGGACTGTGGTCATGATGATCAACGGATAGCCCCAATGCGTAAAAACCGCAACCAGCAGCAGATAGCAAAGAAGTATCGCGACGGCATAGTTGCTCGATAACGCTTGTTGTGTCGCGCTGAGCCGGTCGCTGGCACCGGAAATATCCATAGTGACGCCGGCAGGGATTACGCCTTGCGCTTTCAGATGATCGATCAATTCGGATTGGACAATTTTCACGCCGCTTTCGAGCGGCACGGATCGCGGCGGAATCACATTCAGGGTTACGGTGCGGCGGCCGTCTACACGCCGCAGCGTATTGGTATCGACTGTCTCCTTCATATCCACGATCGCGCCAACCGGCATTACGGTGCCCTGTGGCGTGTAAACAGGCAATGCCGCAATATCGGCGAGTTCCTCCGCAGGCTGTGTCGTGGTGTAGAGGAAGATATCTATCTTGTCGTCTGCCAGAAAGAATTCATCAATGTAGGCACCATCGGTCAGGCCCGCAACAGCCAGGCCGATCTCGCGCGTAGTCATCCCCAGTTCCGCCGCCCGCTCCCAGCGTGGCTGCAACTCGAGCATTGGCTGCCCAAGAGTCAGTATCGGCGGATCAGGCCGGACCTGCGGGTTGTCGAAGATCTCCTGGGCCCGCCGGTAAGCCAGCAGCACCACGTCGTATAGCGGCTCGAGATCGGATCCGGTGATGTCGACATTGACGCTGCGTGTGCCGCCATCATTACTGGAAATAATCGACCCACGAGACGAGAAGGAACGCATGCCAGGGTATTCGGCGAAGCGCTTGTCGATTGCCCGCATCAGCGCATTGATGTGTTTGGGATCCTTGGTTTCCGCAATGACGCGTAAATACTGCGGCCGTATCGTCAGTACGAAATACTGCAGCGCGGGAATGGCACCGTCGGTCCCGTCAAAATCAGCCGGCTCCTTATCCAGGTAAGGATGAAATTCCTCTTCGACCTCATCTCCAATACGGCGCATTTCCTCTAGGTTGTATCCGGTGGGCGCGATCATCAGGGAGAACGTCTTCGCTTCCTCGCCTTCGGGCAAATATTCTGCGGGGGGTGTCAGCAACATCATGATCGCCACTGTGGCGGCGACAAGGCCTCCAATGCACAGGATACGGCGCGGGCGCGAACCGGCCAGCCAGGCAATGCCATCGATCAAACGCGATTGGCTCAGATCGCGCGAGCCTGCGCCATCGCCGCCAAATGAAAGTCGCGCGCTCATCGCCGGAACCACGGTCACTGCCACGAACATGGAGACCAGGATTGACGCGACAATGGCAACTGCCACGTCGGAGTAAAGCTGCCCGGCCTCGAGCTCGAGAAACCATACCGGAGTGAATACCAGGATCGTCGTCAGCGTCGACGCAAACACCGCCGGCCAGACGCGGCGCACACCGGCAAGAGCAGCCTCCATGCGGCCAAGGCCCTTGCTGCGCTCGCGCACAATGCTTTCGAGCACCACAATGCTGTTGTCCAGCGTCATCCCGATCGCGAACGCGATGCCAGCAAGAGAAATTACGTTGATCGTTCGACCCGCGAGCAGAAGACCGAGAAATGCAGCGATGGTGCAGATCGGGATACCGACGACACCGACCAGCGTTGCCCGAAACGAACGCAGGAACAGGAACATCACACCGGTGGCGAGCAACGCGCCGATCGACAAATTGGTCCACACGTTCGCAATCGAAGCCTGCACGTAACGCACATCGTCAGTCGTGAGCTCCATCTGCATGCCAATCGGCTCAAGCACACTGCGGCTCAATTCCTCCGCCACCGGCATGACCGCGTTCTTGATCGAAATCACATTGGAGCCGGTCTCGCGCCGGATAGAAATGAATATGACCGGCTCGCCGTTGACTGAGGCGTGCGAACGAATTTCGTAATGGTGCAAACGCACCTGCGCAACGTCTTTGAGCCGGATAATGGCGTCGTCGCGCGAGGCGATCACCATGTCTTCCACCTCTTTAATGCTGCGAAAACGCCCGACGGTTCGTAGCAGGTAGCGGCGCTTGCCGCTGTTCAGATCCCCGCCGGATACATCTGTATTGCGTTCGCGTATCGCTGTGCGAAGCTGTGTCAGCGTAATGCCGCGCTCGGCAAGACGGCCAGGATCGACAAAGATCTGAACCTGCCGCGGCGCACCCCCGAAAATCCCGACGTCGGACACTCCGGCCACGCGCTCGAGCCGGGTACGCACGTTGTCATCGACAAAATCGAGCATCATGTTCATGTCCACGCCCTGCGGATTTCCAGGCAATGGCGAAATGCGAAAATAGATGAACGCGTTGCTGGAAAAGGAGCTGGTATACAGGCGCGGTTCGTCGACGTTTTCCGGGTAAACCGGGACACGGGTGAGCGCGTTGTTCACGCGAATCAAGGCGTCATTCAGGTCGACACCAAAAGGAAACTCCAGCGCCACGATTGCTTCGCCCATGGTCGCAGTCGAGACCATGCGCTCCAGCCCCGGGACACTGCGCAGGAATTCCTCCTGCTCGATTAGTATTTCCTTCTCGATGTCCTGCGGGGTGGCACCTGACCATGACGTGCGCACGCTGATCGTGCGCACCTCGAGATCGGGAATCATCTGTATCGGTACCCGTAATACTGCGAGAATGCCGAACACACATACGATCAGTACACCGATGGCAAGCAAAGTGCCGTGTCTGATCGCGCCTTCAATCATCGTCAGCGCGTGCCGGAGGTAGACGGCGCAGTAGAGAGAATCCGCACCTGCTGACCTTCCCGCAGTGTTTCGTTGCCGCGCACGACAACGCGCATGCCAGGCTCCAGCCCGCTGCGCACATCGACCCAGTCACGCAGTGAACGGCCAAGATCGACCTGCCGCTCGGACACCGTCGTCCCGTTACTGTCATTAATGATCCAGACGCTCGCGCTCCCGTCAGGTTTTCTGACCACGGCATCGCGCGGCACCTTGACCATGCTGGCGCCACCGCGAAGCGGGAATGCAACCTGCGCCGACATACCCGGCGTCATGAATTTCGACGCCCCCTCCACCCTGACACGAACGAGAAAGGTGCGCGCGTCCGGGTCATTAACCGGCACACGGGCAACAACTTTTCCTTCAAGGGACTCACCGATGAGTGCATCGAGAGAAACCCTGGCCGGTGTGCCAACGGCAATTTGTTCATAGCGCTCCTGCGGAGCTTGTACGTCGATGCGCAAGCGTCCCATATCAACAAGCTCGATAACGGCCGTGCCGGTTTCGACCCATTCACCAGGGTCGGTATGGCGGCTACTCACTACCCCGGCAAAGGGTGCCACCAGCGTATGGCGGCGCACCAGTTCGCGTTGTTCTTTCTGCTCTGCTACCAGCCGGTTCGCGCGAGCCGAGGCAACTCGGCGCTCTGCCGAAGCCGCATGCATGAACGTCTCGGGAACCAGGCCACGCTCGAACATTTCACGCGCCTCTTTATAGAGACGGTCCTGTTCGGATAACTGCGCCTGGGCCTCTTCGACCGCGGCACCAGTGCGATCCAACGCCAGCTTCGCCAGGGTCGCATCAAGGTCGACCAGGGCCTTACCCCTGCTGACACGATCACCGGCATCAACCCGCACGCGCGATACCAGTCCGCTTACGCGGGGCGAGAGGGAAGCAGTGCGCTCCGACGTAACCGTACCTGTAAGACGCAGTTCTTCGTCCGACCGGGCTTGTTCAGCAACTGCAACCGTTACCGGCGACACGTTCTGCGCTTGTACGCCCGGTGCGCTGAGCACAGCAAGCGCCAGGACGATTCCTCTTAACCAGACTGTTGGCACGTTCCGCTTCCCCTGTATATCAGGGGAGTGACTCCCGATTACCCGGTTCGTTCCCCTTAATGGCACAGCCGTCATACAGGTTGCGCGACACAACCGAGCCAGCCAGCGTTTCACTCGCCGTCACTCCCTCCGGTTTCGGCAACCTGTTTGTCGACGCACTTTTGCACCTTGAAGTCCCCGTAGCGACCCTCGCTGGCACGGCACGCCTCGATAATCTCCGCATGACGTTCCGGGTAGTTTTTCAGCGCATCACGGGCGGCGATATCATTGTCTGAACAGGACTTGATCATGCTCCAGCCAGCCTTGTACATGACCCGGTTACAGCGCCGGACGATGTCTGCAACCTCATCCGGATACCCAGCAAGAAGCTTCCGGGCTTCACGATCGGCTTCGATACAGATGTTGATGGCGACATTTCCGAACTCCCCCATCTGGTACTGGCAGCGAATCACCGTCTCGGAGTTGAGTTCTGCTTCCGTCTTGCCGCCGGTATTCAGTTCCAGGGCAGGCGTACTCGTCAGCGGCAGCATCGCCCCCATAGCGACCGCGATAATGGTTCGAAAAATTTTCATTACGTTACAGACTCCCGAAAGTGGCAGGCACCACTTCAAAGGTTTCGAAAAACCGGATCGCCAACCATTCCGGCAAACATCCAGATCAGTGCAAAAAACCCAATGCGGGCGTGATCGGGAGCACTAAAACCCTCCCATCACATGCACGGCGCTGGACGCCTTCAGATCATACGCAATCGCCTGATCAAGGTCCAAGGTCAGGCGAGCACCCCGATCCGGCAGGATTACCCGGAAGGCAGAGCCTTCACACCGTCACGCGTCTCTATGGTCGCAACAACGCGTGGCGCTGACTGCTCACCCGATGAATGCAGGCAGAGCTTTTCCCCGTCAAAGCCAATCGCGTGCAACAGTCGTTCGGCGCGCGCCGGCTCCGGATGGTACAGATCCAGCCGCAGCAGCCTGCAACCCGAGTCACGCAACCCTGCCGCTGGGTGCACCGGCGTGTGCCATTCGATCAGGATGGGAGCAATGCCACCGAGCGGTAACTCTCCATCCCCGGTTACGCTAATCCGCCAGGTCAGATCGCCTCTTTCCATCGGCTCGACCGCCCCCAACGGCTCACCGGCCGCGGTCACTGCTTGTTCAATATCGTTGGTTCGTGCCACCCACGCCGCCAGTTGCGGAGCAGATCCCGGTTTCATTTTATCGAGCGCGAACCAGCGGGCCCGGCCCGGATCCGGCGCATTGGGGTCAGGAGCAATGACCTCCAGATAAATTTTCTCTCCCAGGCGCAGCAGGCAATTGTGCGTACTCATACGGGGATGCTTGCCGCCCAACTCCGGGGTCGCACCCAGGGTATCGCGAACCCACTGCACGCCGGACTTGAGATTGGGTGCCGTCACAACGAGGTGATCAAGCGTCGCTGTCATTTTCAGGAAAATCCCCTTGTGAAAGAAAATATGCCGGGACTCTTCCCCGGTACGCCAAAGCCTTTCAGCCTGCCGCCCCTACAACCATCCCTGACTGCGCGCCTTTGCCAGACGTGGTTTGAGTTGTGGACGAAGCTTGATACGACGTCCCGCCTCATCAGCCACCTGATCGTCATTGCTCGCAAGCACACTGTTGATGGCAACCCATGCATAGTCGGCGATTTCCGAAAACGCGGCTTCCCGTGGCACAGGTGCCTGCCTCAGGCTGTCGGCTGGAATCCAGTCTATCCTTCCGACAAAGTACACGAATCCACGATCCCGAAATTTCTGCGACGGGTTAACCGCCTCGCGCAGGTACTCGCGGGAAAGAATGCCCCTGGTTTCCTGATGGCACTCGCGAATTGCCGTCTCGTAAGCCGTTTCAGGTGTCCCGGTCTGCCCGCTCGCACCAGCGGATTGTTGCTGACGGCGGCCACCGGGCATTTCGTACCACGAGCGGCTGTGGTGTTTCACCAAAAGTACCATCGCCGATTGCCCCTCTCCGGTTACGAGCAAGGCACCGGCTGCGATGAAGTCGGCTTGCGCCGGGGCTGGCGCCGCCACTACGCATAACAAGGCGAAAACCGTGATGAAATAAAAACCTTTTCGTCTCAAGCAATAATGCTCCATGAAAGTGGCAAACCCGGCCGTGGCAAGGCCGGGCGCCCCGGTGGCGACGAATCGCGCCCGGTTATGACCAAATCGTACGGTTTGCAAGCTAAGCCCTGACAATCCGAGGCCGTGCAACACTCCGGCAAAAAGTGTGTTGCCGTTGCGGCACTCACCAGTTGCACATCCTGAGTGTAAAACCGAAAATGCAGGATGAAACAGGACATGGTCAAGCCTTATTTGCCGTGTCCACTACCCAGCGATTGCGTTAACGAACAGAAACCGGATGCTGGCCGGCACAATGGGATCTTCAGCAATGGAATCTTCAGTAACAGTGCTGGCCGGCTCGGATTCGGCCGAATCCGTGATAGCTCCAGACCAACTGACAGGCAATCAAATCTGGCCTGCCCTATAGATACAGGAGAAACAAAAAATGGAAATATCCCCGGAAACCGTTGATTTTCTGATCAGCATGGGAATACAGGCAGTGGCTGCGATCGCCATCCTCCTCGCCGGATGGATGATCGCCGGCGCAACGGAACGCGTCGTGCGCAAACGCGCTGAACGTTCCAGGGTTCTGGACGCTACCCTCGCGATCATGCTGGGGAAAGTAGCCCGCGCATTGGTGCTCGCAGTAACCCTGATTGCAGTTTTGAATCAATTCGGCGTGCAGACAACCAGTCTGATCGCCTTGCTGGGCGCCGCGGGCCTCGCGGTCGGTCTGGCACTGCAGGGAACGCTTAGCAATGTCGCATCGGGCATTATGTTGCTGGTATTACGCCCGTTTCGCGTCGGCGACGTCATTGAATTCGGTTCGACCTTGGGCATCGTCGACGAAATCGGCCTGTTCGTTACCAGCATGCACAGGCCGGACAATATTGCGATGGTCGTGCCCAACTCACAGATCTGGGGAAACACCATCATGAACTATGGAACGAATGCGACACGGCGCATCGACCTGGTCTTCGGTATCAGCTACTCGGACGATATGGAAAAGGCGACCAGCATTATCAATGGGGTGATTGAGGCAGATTCAAGGTGCCTGAAAGATCCCGCCCCGCTGGTCGCTGTGGCCGAACTGGCCGACAGTTCGGTAAATATCTACGCCCGGCCATGGGTGAATAGCGAAGATTTCTTCGCGACCAAGCTCGACCTGACCCGGAAAGTCAAGGAACGTTTCGACGCGCAGGGCATTTCCATCCCGTTCCCGCAGCAAGACGTTCACATGCATCAGGTGCAAGGCAAAGCAGCCTGAGCCGGAAGCCCTGAAAAAAGAAAGAAAAGGGCCTCGCGAAGAGGCCCTTTTTTTCAACCGCTACAAAATCACCCGTTATTGCCAGGGCGCATCCAGAGTACCGACCGATCGCGGATAGGCGACAATACCCCACGGCAGATGCTTGTCGCTGATACGCTTCACGACCTTCATTTCGTTCGCGTCAATCACCACGACTTCATTGGAGCGGCCGCAGGCGATCAGTATGTGACTGTCGTCCGGAGTAAAGGTGAAATGCCAGCAGCGCTTGCCGGTCTCGACCTGCGCCACTTCTTCCCAGGTCTTGGTGTCGAAAACCTGAATCGCCTCCCCCCTTGCCAGCGCGACAAACAGACGGGAGCCATCGCGACTGAAGGTCAGCCCGTAAGGAACGTTGCCGGTTGTCACTTCCTTCACGAAGTTGAATTCGCTGTCGAGTACCACCAGATGGTTGCCGTACTCGATACTGGCGACGTACATCTGGCCGTCGGGGGACATCTTGATACCACGCGGCCGGTTGCCATAATCCACCGTGCTGATCGTCTTGACCAACTCACCGCTCTCAATGTCGTGTACGGTGACGTTCTCATCAGCCTCGTTGGTGACGAGAATCTTGCTGCCGTCCGCGGAAAACTCGATCCCCTCGGTTTCCATGCCGCCGGTAATATCCCTGATCTTCTTACCCGAGTCGAGGTCCACTACGGCAACTTTCGCCGGCTCCTCGTCGTCATCTTCACGCTGCTTGGCCAGCGCTTTTGCCTCTTCCGAACCGGGCTTGGGCGGAGGGCCGCCAATCGCAGCCGGCTCAAACGAGACGAAGGCACGGTTACCACGAACGCGAACGAACTCGGGATTTTCGCCGATTGGAACGTTCTTGATAATCTCCCCGCTGACCCTGTCGATCAGGGCCAGGTCACCGCTTTCACGGTTGGCAACTACAAGCGTCTTTCCATCTGCGGTGACGCCAATGCCCCTCGGACCGCGACCATCGAGATCGATTTCTGAAACGGCTTCGAAAGTAGTCAGATCAATGACAGTGACGTTGCCATTCTGGTTAGACACATAGGCCATGGGAGCGGGCGCCGCAGCGGCCTCGCTCTGCTCGTTTGAGGCTTCTTCCTTCGAACAGCCTGATATTCCGACCAAACACAACAGGGCGGCGGGCAACAGCGCGCGCGCCAAAGACGGAGATTGCATCAAGTGTCTCCTTTCTGACTCACTCAGTGAGATATAAAAGATTGAATTTTAACTAAAATATATCGCGTCATAAAATCAACGCAACTCTAGGACAATAGCGAACGCCACGTGTTCCGTGTGTCATTCGCGATCGCAATGAGTCCCGGGGTCAGAGAGCACCGGCAACATCTGCCGCCCTGGCCCTCACGCACACATATAGCCGGCAACCTTACGGGGATGTCCAACCCGGCTCGACAACATCCAACGCTAGATGTCCGAAGTGCAGTTCGGGCATCGCGTTGCCTTGATCGGGACGTTTGAGAAGCACTTCTGGCACTCTTTTGTGGTCGGCTCGGCAGGCGCGACTTCCTCCTCCCGCTTCATCCTGTTGATGCTTCGTATCAGGAGAAAGACCGCAAATGCGACGATCAGGAAACTGATTACGCTATTGATAAACTGCCCGTAGTTGATCGTCACCGCGCCCGCTTCTTTCGCCATTGCGAGTGCCGCATAAGGCCCTGCGGTTGCACCCTCTTTAAGTACGACAAAGAGCTCCGAGAAATCGACCCCCCCAAGCAGCAAACCAACGGGCGGCATGATCACATCTGCGACAAGGCTTTTTACAATGGTTCCGAACGCGCCACCAATGATAATACCGACGGCCATGTCGACAACATTGCCGCGCATGGCGAACTCCCTGAACTCTTTCAACATGTTTCTTACCCGCCCTTTCCGTAGTGCGTATGACAAAAGGCGTAAGCAACCGTCATGGGCCGGTGCTCGCCGCGCGGGCAATCATGCCCGCTGCATCGCATGTCCGCAAGTTAGCCGCGGGCATGAATTTCTTGCCGGGATTCAATTTTTTCCGGGATGGCAGCCAACCTTGAACAAGGTTTCCGAAATCGTTCCAGGCTGCACACTCTTCCAGGCACCCGAGACTTCCTGGGTATACAACTGCTCGCCCTCTCCCATTCGACCGCTGTAACTGGAAAAGTAGAGCGTGCGCCACTGCCGGCTATGACAACGGATTTCGGCCTGCGTCTTGGACGACCAGTAGGTGCTATTTTGCAAGGGCTGGCCACTCGTGTACTGCTGAAGCGTCCATACCTTGGCCATGGTACCCCGCTTGCGGCCAAGAGCCTCGTCAAAGTACCAGTCGGCATCATCTGCAGCGAAAAGAAACGTCCAGTCGGCTCGTGCCTCACCGCCAGTGCAAGTCAGCAGGAAAGCCAGTGCCAGGCAACGCAGGGAATTCAAGGTGCGTCGCCGGTTTTGCCGTACATCGTCAGGCGAAAACCAGAACGATTAACGGCGCCCAGCCCCGAAAGAACGATGCCCGGCGCAACCGGGAATCGTCTCAACCAGCCTTGCGTCGAAGCAGCCAGACCGCCACGGCAATCGCGGCAAGAGGCGCAAACGCCGGCAGCATGTGTAATGGTTCGATCAGATAATGCGCGATGCTCGCCGGTGCCGACACGCCGTGGCCGCTGTGTGCCAGGGCACTTGAGGCCAGACCCGATGCGATTACGCTGGAAAAAACGATTGCTGATCTCTTCATTATGCAATTCCTCTTACCTGGAAGTGAGCTGTGTTAAAGGCGCCATACACTTGTGGCCTGCATTGCATCAAGCGCAGCAGTCGATAGACGGCAAGCCATGTGGTGAATTGTAAGCCACAACGAAACATCGCGCCGAATTCCTGCCGCATCAACGTGTCGCCGCGTTGCCTGTTTCAGCAGGGTATCGTTGCGGCTGAGTAAAGGCCGGCGACAGGTAGCGCATGACATTGCAGGTGTTAAACCCCCGTCTGGAGATCCAGCGACGAAGGCACAGACAAGCCCTGTTGGCAAGCGACACGGCAGTCAGCGGAACCTCACCATACAGCCGCTACGGGTAATGCGCTTCCGCTGCAATAACACTCCAGTCATTCACCGACTACGCCATCACGTGCTCCGGCACCGGTCTAACGAGCCCGGGCGGCAGAGCCAAACGTCCGCGCAGTCAGCACGACCAATACGTCGAGCGCGCAGTAGAAAGCACCGGCCGCGAGCGGCGGATTGTTACTCGTCAGGCCAAAGTACGGGACGTTGGTCTGCCAGATCCAGTTGCCGATCCAGGTCCCGTAGAGTTCCAGCACGAGCGAAA